>JAEEGL015566906.1_pt1 | contig 11539 bp, 8 predicted proteins | sample 9134231 | NCBI WGS metagenome assembly JAEEGL01 (sample SAMN16246548, study PRJNA631951) | gut metagenome | biome: gut microbiome; feature: rumen; material: fiber-attached | host: Bos | place: Iran: Karaj | collected 2018-10 | reverse complement strand
TGGGAGATTCAACTCCCTCTGGTAGAAGAACTTGCTGGCGATTGGGCACTGGTTCGGGTCGTAACCCATCATGCGCAGGCCAGTGAAGTGGAATGTGGGCTGATAGTGGAGAATGCCCTGGATGCCTTCTTCTTCGTAAAGCACGCGCATGAATTCATCGCGGGTGCCGCCCAGTTCCTTCTCGTTCACGCACAGCGTGTACAGATGGAACACGTGGTTTGCGTAATCTGGCTCGTAAACGGTCTCGATACCCTTCACGCCCTTCAGGCCCTTTGTGATCTTGTGTGCGATCTCGCGGCGCTTTGCGGTCAGCATTGGCAGTTTGTCCAACTGGCAGCAGCCAACTGCAGCCTGGATTTCATTCATGCGGTAGTTGCTTCCCCAGTGGCCGTTGTAGGGCATCACATCGAAGTGTGCAGGCAGCCAGTATTCCAGGTTGGAGGTCTTCTTGCAGGTGATGCTGTCACCGAACTGCCACTCGTTCTTGGAGTTGGCCCATGCCACGTTGTTGCTCATGCAGCGGAGATTCTGGATTGGATATGCATAGTCATCACGGTTGGTGGTGATCATGCCGCCTTCGCCGCAGGTGGTGATGTTCTTCAGTGAGTGGAATGAGAATGCGCCTGCATCGCCAATGCTGCCAGCGAAACGGCCCTTGTAGGTCGCGCCAGTGGCGTGTGCGCAGTCTTCCAAAACGCGCAGATTGTACTTCTGTGCAATCTCCATGATGGGATCCATATCAACCATGAGGCCGCCGTAGTGGACTACATAGATGGCCTTTGTCTTGTTGGTGACCTTCTTCGCCACTTCTTCAGGGTCGATGTTGAAGGTGCGTGGGTCGATGTCGGCAAAGACTGGTGTGCCGCCTTCCTTGAGGATTGCCAGCGAGGTGGCCACAAAGGTATTCGGGGTGACGATGACTTCATCGCCTGGCTTGATGTCGAAAATCTGGGTGATGACATGCATACCTGTTGTGCAGTTCGAGCAGGCGAATGCATACTTCACATGATGATATGCAGCGAACTTGTTCTGGAATTCCTGAGTCTTGGGACCCATGGTCAGGGAATCCTGCGCCATTGCGGCAAGAGCCGCTTCCCTTTCAGCATCGTCATAGATACTGCCCATAAATGAATATGGGACCTTCAGTTTCACGCCGTCATCGGTCGCGTATGAACTTGTGATGCCGCCTTCAGTCTTTCCACCAGTGAAATGTTCCTTGTCCTTAACCATTTTTTTCTCCTTGATGCCTTTAAAACACCTGGTTTATCATCTGCCATTAATTCAAAATGGCGTTTACAAAAATCCTGAATTTTGTGCCTAATTTAACACCCTTTGCGATATTTGAAAACCCATAACAAGAAAATTACAGGAAATTGTGTTAAAAATCGCATTTATGTGCATTGTGCGCACTTAAAGCACACTTGCCAGAAACGAGCAGCCCTCCTCAATGTCGTTCCATGTGGCTGTGAAGTCCCCCGTGTACCAGGGATCGGAAATATCCCTGTTTCCGCCAGACAAGTCCAGCAGCCTGAAGCACTTTTCCTCAGAGCCTGCCCCCAATATACGCTGCATGTTCAAAACGTTGATGGCATCCATCCCAATGAATATGTCATACTTGTCCAGATCAAAGCGACTCAAGCGCACGGCCCTGTGCGGGATTATGGGCACGGAATGCCGCCGCAGTTCAGCCTGAGCGCCTGGATGAATGGGATTGCCCAGTTCCTCCGTGCTTGTTGCAGCCGATGCAACCACAACATCATTCCGTCCCGCCTGACGCAAAAAATAGGCAAGGAGACATTCCGCCATCGGGGAACGGCATATATTCCCATGGCAGACAAACATCACCTTGCCTATCTTGGACCAGTCAGGCATATTGCTATGCCACCTCGCTATTTCTTGACCTTCTCCTCCCACATCTTGAAAGCATTGCCTGGATGCTTGGTCACATCGGCGCGGCCACCTGAAGTAATGGTGCTGCCATCGGGGGCAAGAATAATCAGTGTTGGGATTCCCCTAACGCCATACTTATTTGCGATCTTTCCCTTTCTGGGGCTGTCAAAAGGCACAGCAAGCCACTGCATCTTGGTGTCCTTCATATAGCCCTGCATTTTTGTTTCATTCTCGTCAGAACTGATGAATACCACCTCAAAATTCTTGCCTTGCTTCACCATGTCATCCCTGAACTTCACCAGCAAGGGCGTAAATGAACGGCATGGAGGGCACCAGTGCGCGGAAAAATAAAGCCCCACTATCTTGCCCTTTAAAGCATTTGCATCAACCTTCTCACCATTTACATTTGTCAACTGGGGACCGAACATCTCTTCAATCCACGCTGGCTTGTCCTGGGCGGACACGAACACTGCACTCAGCAACACAACAAGTAAAACCAGAACCTTTTTCATTTCCAGACTCCTTGATTTATTAATCCTCGTACTTGACCGCCTTGTCGTAAAGTTCATTCATTTCGGCGGAAGGCTTCTCCGTGACAAGCGCCACGACTATGGCTGCAAGCAGACCAGCGATGAAGCCAGGAATGATTTCATAAATGCCAAGTTTGCCAAGGAAGTTCATCCAGGCGATGTCAACAACTGCGCCAGCGGCAATACCAGCCACTGCGCCCTGGAAATTGAAACGCCTCCAGAACAGGCTCAGCAAAATGGATGGGCCAAGAGCAGCGCCAAATACGCCCCACGCATTGGATACCAGCCCCATGATAGAGCCTGCATTGGGGTTCGTGGCAATGAGCAATGCGGCCAGAGCGACGATCAGCACAATCAAGCGCCCGTTCCACATGAGTTCGTTGTCACTGGCCTGATTCTTGCGCAGAATGGACTTGTAAACGTCGCTGGAGAATGCGGAGGAAGCGGCCAGCAACTGGCTGTCCGCCGTGCTCATTGCAGCGGCAAGAACCGCAGACAGAAGAATACCTGAAATAATTCCTGGGAATATACTGCGCACCATCTGCACAAACACAAACTCATTGGTCTTGATGCCCTCGTCAAAGCCCAGGCAAAGACGCCCAACTATGCCGATTATTGCTGCAAACGCGACGATGATAACTGTCCAACTTATGCCGATAAAAGCGGACTTCTTCATCTCCTTCTGCGAGCGGATGGACATATAGCGGATTATAATGTGCGGCATACCAAAGTAGCCCAGTCCCCAGCCAAGACCTGAAGCAATGCTCTTCCAGTCGGAGAAGGCCTGCCAGTAGTCTGCGGGCAACTGCGGATCGGCAACCTTCTCAAGCATGAAGGCAGCGAATATAGGCGCAAGCAGCATGGCGCCCAGCACCAGCATACCCTGGAAGAAGTCAGTCCAGCAGACAGCGGAGAATCCGCCGAAGAATGTATAACTAACGATGATTGCGGCGGAAAGGTACATTGCCGTGGTGGCCTCCATTCCGATTACCTTGTGGAACAGGATACCGCATGCCTTGATGCTGGAAGCGGCATAAATCGTGTATGCCAGCAGGAAGACTATGGCGCACAGCACCTGCAATGCCTTGGACTTTGCCATGAAGCGATTGGTCAGGTACTGGGGTATTGTAATTGAATCACCTGAGACGATGGAGAATTTGCGCAGGCGTGGCGCCTCGAAAATCCAACTCAGAGCATAGCCGATTGCCAGTCCCAAAGCAATCCAGATTTCCTTCACACCGTTCATGTAAACTGCGGTTGGCAGTCCCATAAGCACCCATGCACTCATATCGGATGCGCCTGCGGAGAATGCAGCCACCCATGGTCCCATCTTGCGTCCCCCAAGGAAGTAGGTCTTCTCGCCTGAATCCTTTTCCCTAAAGAAGAAATACAAGCCAATCGCAACCATCCCCACCAGGTAGAGGATGAACATCGTAATCTCTGCTTTTTCCATTGATTTTAAAACTCCTTCTTATCTGTTTCACAACAAAAAAAATACAGTTGAAATTTAGTAAACTTGCCGCAAAATACAAACCGCAACTGCAACTTTTAAACTCTCTTGGCTATGACTTTCTACTCACGTATCAATAAATATTTATAGGAAAGTACAATTTCAAAGAAAAATCCATATAAAAAAATACAACCCATATACATCTTTGCCTCACCTCTTGCAAACCTTGATTTCAGAGGCTATGTTAGAAGCGGATGGGGGGTGGGGGATGTATCCCAAACAATGTTCGCGCGCACGAAAGATTGCATCCAATCACTTAGGCTACATTAGCAAAATCTTGCACCACCTTTGCAGCCTTTTCTTGTGCGTCACCTAGTTTCTTGGAATTCGCAATAATATTGACAACGGCTTGCCCCGCATTTATATTTTGGATGTTAGACATTGATATGTTAGGAGGTGTTTATGCTTGGTGTCAAGCGTTTTGAGGTGAGGATTACATCAGATGCATTGGTTCGCCCTGACTTTACACTAAAAGACAGGGAGAAGGGCATTGAATATCCAACTGGAAAGTTTCCTGGATTTTTCAAAGGCATGTTTGCTCCAGGAGAGGCAGGAATCACGGCAAATCTTGACATCGTGCCATATCCTGGAATGGGCGAAGTTGGATATTATATGTTTATCAAACTCTGGTATGGAGAAATGTTCTTTGCGTATGTGCCCATTGACGCACCTAGGTATCAGGCGCATGTACTTAGTGAAGAAATGTATGATGCTGCCTTTTTCATCATAGATAAAGAAAAACACCTTCGATATGAAGTTGGCAAGTTTCCTCCTGAATTCAAGGACATGTCCGTGGATGACATTAAAAAGATCTTGACAATCATCGTAGATGGCGGTTATGGGAGCGATTACGGAACGTATGTTTTTAACCGTATCTGGAATGGCGATATGCGTTTTGACATGGAACTGACAGAGAAGGGTGAACAGGAAAAGAGCAGAATACGCATGCATGAAGAACAACTGGCATTGGCTGGCATAGACTGATTTCAAAGGAAGTGAATGTCGCATAGTCATTGTTTCCTTGTAGAGTTTGCCATCGTCTTGTGTGTCACCTAGTTTCTTGGAATTCGCAATAATATTGACAACTGCTTGACCCGCATTTTATATTACTGTTGTTTGGCATAAGTTATTGTTTCAGGAGGTTAAAGATGGACTGGGGCAAGATTTGTCAACAGGCCGCCATTGAATGCGGCATTTGGAAGCCAAAAGTTAAGTTGATAGAAGATGAAGTATGGTATGAGGTGCGCATCACGGTAGAATGTTGTGGATCCCCTGGCCATTTCACTTTCCTTGACATAAGGACGGGTGAAAGAAGTTTCAAGGATTTTCCTGATTACATCAAGAAGTTGGATGTAGATTATTTGAATGCGCATACTCGCTTCATAACGCCCAAAAGAAGAACCTGTGACGGTGATTATCGTTTTTCCCGTCATTACCTTACAGATGAACTTTGCATAGTTTATGACGAAACTGCTATGGAATACCATAGAAGGACTGATGTCATAACCTGACTCTAGACTTCAACTGAAGGCGCCATAAACGTCAAAATAATATTTCCTTTATTTCCAAAGCCTTGAAATCAAGTGTCATGCTTCTGGAATCAGCATACTTAAGCAGGATGCTGCGGTCTTTGTTAAGTTGATTTTGGACAATGGCTCTCTTTCTGGAGAAATCATGCTCCAGTATCTTCACACAGTCAATGCCGAGGATATGCTGCCTTTCCTCGTCAACAAAAATACCGCCGTACTCCGATAAGATGTCATCAATGAAGATGTACAGATCGATGAACATTGAGTAACCATCCTGGGGCACTCCCGCCTGATAACCGCCGCCGAAGTCGCTCATCTGGGGATTATTCTCGAATATGGTGTACAATAAGTTGTCCTTGCAGGGATTTCCTTTCAGGCTTTCCTCGTCCCTATACACCATAACTTGTCGCAATGCGGCAATGCCACGCTCCGCATAAATCATTTTTCCAGTGCAACTATACAACTTAAGCAGCAAATACGCCACCCAACACACGGATTGATTTCCTGTAGGCGTGGAGAAGGACCTGACATAATCAGGGTATCCATAGAAACTGGTTGCCACCATTCCCTTGCAACGCCAGTTGATCCTGTGGTAGAAGGTGCCTTCTGGCAACGGCACACTATAGCCCATCATCATGACACTGGAAAGATTCTGCACCTTCTCCGCAGCGTCTAGCCACCTTTGCTCTCCAGTAGCCCGATATAATTCCAGCATTGCCCTAAGCATGCTGCGGTATCCGTCCACATCCCAATTTGATGGATAGTCGGTTTCGCATCCTCCCATAGAGAAAAGTCCCTTGTCTTCAATGTCACGCAAGGCCGCCTTGCCGCATTTCATGGCAGCGTCCAGGCAGTCCTTGCAATCCGTCAGTTCCCCCAGAAGCAACAAGGTAGGTATCCATGACTGCGATTCCGCATTCTGGTCAGGCCAGCCAGGCTTAACCTCTGGCTGCAATTTCTGGTTGTAACGTCTTCTGAAATGCCCGTCCTCCTGCTGCATTGCAAGCACATCGTCCATTATCAGTCTTGGATAATCGTTTGGAAACACCTCTGGATGCCGTTTATAGACGGAAAGTGCATCATAAATCATTTCCGACTGAGCCAGGCTGTCTATGAATCCAGGGTCAATGGGAGCGCCCCAGCCACTCCGCTCGCAATATGGCGGGCATGATTTCATAAAATCGCCTGTGTGGAACGGCCAAGTCAGTTTAGTTTCGCCGATATAGTGATTATAGCAGTAGAAATAAACAAGTCTGCGAACCTGCTCAAGGTATTCCCGCTTGCCACTTCTGTCATACAATCGGCATAAATAGTCCGCCTTGAGCAGGTCATACGCGATCCAAGAGCAACCAAATTGGTCTGGCGGATAATATCCGTTTTTGAAATGCCCGTAAAAATCCATGAAGAAGTGTGCCGCAAAGTGGTCCTTCTCCTGTATTCCATCCAATGCGGACTTATCCCAGACAGTGCAGTAATTGTCAAGAAAATTGCGCATATCCGTCTGCGGCACATTCACTTCGCTGCCATTGATGCGCCAAGGCACATTGCACAGCCTCCCACTATGCTCTTCAGGCCCTACGCCCGCGAATAGCGCAAAGCGAAAAACACGTCTTTCCCCTGCTTGCAGGGGCAGTGGATTCCTCATCTTGAAAGAATGCTTCGGCCACACTTTTCCCTCAATCGAGGGCTTCGAAATCCAATCCCCTTCAAAATCCAACCATGCATGCCCCAGATACAGACCACCAGAGTAATTGTAGAACAATTGATTGTGCGTTTCTCTGCAAAGGAACATCTCGCCGAATTCCTCTCTTGGAAATGCGTCCATGTTCTTGCCCCTGCATATCCACTTGTACGAAGCATACGAGTATTCAGCCAAAGGACCTTCCTGGAAATAATACAATGCAATTTCAGCCTGCAGAGGTTTTCCTGTGCCGATAAACTCTATTTCACGCAAAAAATACGTCTCATTTTCTTCAGGATCTGATGCAATGGATATGCGTTCCTTGTATGAAGCAGCCTTGAGTTCAAAGCGTTCACCTGTCTTCTTAACACAGATGTCTTCAGGCAATTTGATGCGGGCTCGCAAACGCCACATTTGGCGGTGCAGCAGGTACAACTCCAAATTGCCGTCACGGAACAACAGCCGCTTTTCCGCCGTCCCGATAGATGGCACTTCAGGCAACTTCTCCAGGCGCCAGCATTCCCAACCTGCGATGTATTTATTCCTTTCGACGAGGAAGGACTGTATCTTATCCATAGTATGTTTTCCTTTAGGGCATTAATGGACAATTCTGGAATTAGGCCACTCCTATCACTCGAATATGTTCTTCCAGAGAATATCTATTTTTCTCTGCTGCGCGGCTGGAATGGTGCATACTGCATCCAGATTCTCCATGTCAGCCAATTTCAAGACAAGTTTTGCCGACGCACTTGCAAGTTCCAAGGCAATCTGTGGCGAGATTTTATCTATGGTGTTGTCAAATCTGTGATGATAAAATATGCCTGTTTCGCAGTTTCCACGCTCCAACGTTATTCCTGGCACTCCCGCTGCGGCGAAGGGGAATTGGTCCGTGAACGGTTCTGGCTCGGTTTGGGCCTGGTAGTATATTCCGCAGCCGTTGTACGTGTCGCGAATTATTTTGGACAGCCTCTGCCCCGCGCTTATCACGAAGAAATTCCATCCTGCACAAGAGCCGCAAGAATCAAAGTTACACATGAAACGGCCATTGCTCATCTCGGCCTTGTGCCTCCTTACGTATGCGCTACTCCCTAACGAAAGTTGTTCTTCAGCGCCAAAAGAAATCAGCCTGATGGTATGCCTATGCTTTTGCCTGGCAAGTTCCTTGCACATTCCCGCCAGTATGCCACATGCTATCGCATTGTCGTCTGCTCCAGGTGTCCCCGCCTGAGTATCGTGGTGTGCGCCTAGATAAATGCATTGCTTGTCCTGTCCTGGTATTTCCGCAATCACATTTTGCGAAAAAGACGGCACCATGCCTCCCTCCACAAGAAGCCTTGCACCATCGGCGTTGTGCCCAATCCATTTCCATGCGTCTTGAAATGCCACACTTACTGTAGGCACGGAACCGTATTTTTTCACAAGACTTGGAAACAGGCCATCCGCCAGCGGCGCTTCACCAGTGTGCCTGGTATCCACCATCAGAAGGAATGCTGGTTTTGCCTCCATCAGGCGACGATATTCATTCTCGCCTCCTGGATGGGGGCCATAGTATATCACCGCCCTGCCCTTCAGGTGGCTTATATCAGGCATTTGATATCCCGTGTGTCCATCAAAAAAAACTATGTCTCCTGCGATTTCCTTTCCGCCAGTGCCCACTGCGCTGGTGTACAATGAGCATGGATATTTCTCCCATTTGCCCCCTACGTGAATCTTCAGGTATTCACGGCGGACATTTCGCATCATCACAGGAAACTCCTCTATTCTGCAATGCTTGGTCGCCTCAAGAAACCTGTCCCGCAAAAAGTTGGCCGCCCTCTTCTCATTTTCGCTGCCAGCCAACCTGACGCCAATATCTTCAGTCAAAAAAGATATTGTGTCCATGATTTCACAAACATTAATGCCCATAGTCGCTCCGTGTTGAATCAACGTTTTATGATAATTCTGCTTGATATATTCGTCAAGGAATATAAATTCGCAACATATTTTGTCAACACTAACCCAAGGAGTCAAATCATCATGCGCATTAAATGTTTTTTGCTTTCTGTGGCTTTGTTTTTGGCGGCAATGGTCTATGCCGAGACACCTGTGTTAAAGGACATGATGCTGATTGTGCTGGCAGGACAGTCAAACATGGCAGGCCGTGGCATTGTGGAACCTGAAGACAAGATTCCTATTCCAAACGTATATACTCTGGACAAGGAAAACAAATGGATACCCTCCATCGAGCCAACACATTTTGACAGGGTGACCGCAGGCACCTGCCTGGGGCGCACATTCGCCAGGAAACTCCATGAAAAATACCCTGACCGCCTCATAGGCATAATACCATGCGCAGTTGGCGGCTCACCAATTGAGACATGGAAGCCAGGCGCGGTATTCAAAAAGAAAGGCTATCAAGATGAACACCCGTATGATGACGCAATCAAGCGCATCAACATCGCAAAGGAGAATGGCCGTTTCGTGGCAGTGCTCTGGCATCAGGGATGCAGCAACGCCCAGGGCAAGAGGGAATTTGATGTAGCAAAGGAAAACTATCGCAAGAAACTGGAGGCGCTGATTGCCCGTTTCCGCAACGATGTGCCTGAATTGGCAAATGCACCATTCATAATGGGGAAACTCCGTTCCTTCAGGAAAGGCATGAAAATCGACCACGTGAACCAGGCCATCGACGAAGTGGTGAAGAACGTGAAAAACACCGCATCCGTCAGCGAGGAGGGACTTGAGCCGAATGAGGACAAACTCCACTACAACAGAGCCAGCCTCATCATGTTCGGTGAGCGCTATTACAAGGTATTCGATGAATTATGCAGTAAGGGAGAGGCCAAAAATGGACCTGACCACGAATGCACCAGTTGGCTGGCATTCTCCGATTTAACCAAGAACAACACCAATCTTCTTCACAAGAACAGGGACGCCAAGGCACGGGACATCATGGTGCTCATAAGCCCCGCTAGTTCAAAATACAAGTGGGTTGGGCTTGGTGGCGCAGATCCAGGCAAGACCGATGGCTGGCCATGCATGGGCGTAAACGAGGCTGGCTTCGCCTCGGTTATGAACAGCGGTGAAAAATGCACAGACAACAGCGGCGACCAGAAGGGAAAAACCACGCCTGTCATACTGAAGGAAATCCTTTCAAACTGCGGCAATATTGACGAGGCTTTGGAAAGGCTGAAACTCATCGCCAAGAACAATGAATACAGCCACAAGGACGCTGGCTCGATTTTCTTCTTCATGGACAAGGATGCCGCCTACATCGTGGAAATGACAGCCCATTTCATCACATCGCAGCGCTTCGACCACGGCTATGCCTACCGCGCAAACAGATGGCATAATCCAGGCATGGCCGCCTATGCATGCAGCACTATAAAGAGTTATCTCGGCAGTTCCAACAGGGAATATGAAGTGAGAACCACTATGAACGATATCCTGCAAAACAAGGGAAAATTCACAGTTGAGGACAGCCTCGGCATGGCCCGCATGTACAAGATGGATGACACGCCAATTGACAGGCGCGTCTGCTCCAAGTACACCAACTCCGCCTGCACATTGGAAATCGACAGGGAATATCCTGCACAACTTTCCACAGCGTATGTGACGCTGGGACCACCAAGAAACACAATCTACGTGCCAGTTCCAATATGCGCAATCAGCGTCCATCCTAAGATGCTGTCACAGGAATGGACCAAGGCAACCTGGAAGCGTTTTGATGAAAAAGGCGACAAAGGCGGCGAGGCAGATATCCCACAGGAATGGCTCAACTATGAAAACAAGTCTATTGCCGAATACCGCGATGCAAAGGACAAGGCAAGGGCACTCCTGAAAGCAAACAAAGTCAAGGAGGCAGAAGCGCTGATGCAGGACGCAGTTATGAAAATCTGGGATGGAGCAACCAAACTGCTAATGTAAACACTGGGACGCACTAGCAGATGCCCTATACAACTAATTCAAGGAGTCTTTATGCGCATAAGATATTTTTTGCTTTCGCTGCTTCTGTTCTTTACCGCAATGGCCGTTGCCGAGGATGGACCAGGCCATGAATGCACCAGTTGGCTGGCATTCTCCGACCTGACCAAGAACAACACCAATCTTCTCCACAAGAACAGGGATTCCAAGTCACGGGACGTTATTGTGCTGCTTAGCAACAAAAATGCCCGTTACAAGTGGGTGGGGCTTGGAGGTGTCGCGCCTGGGCAGGATGATGGCTGCCCCTGCATGGGTATAAACGAGGCAGGGCTTGCTGGCGTAATGAACAGCGGTGAAAAATGCACGGACAACAGCACAAATCCCAAAGGAAAGGACACGACTATCATCATGAAGGCAATCCTTGCCAACTGCAGCAATGTGGACGAGGCACTGGATATGCTGAAGGATTTCGTCAAAGTCAACGACTACAATCATG
>JAEEGL013601460.1_pt1 | contig 11539 bp, 10 predicted proteins | sample 9134231 | NCBI WGS metagenome assembly JAEEGL01 (sample SAMN16246548, study PRJNA631951) | gut metagenome | biome: gut microbiome; feature: rumen; material: fiber-attached | host: Bos | place: Iran: Karaj | collected 2018-10 | reverse complement strand
GCTTCATTAGGAATTACTGTACCTAAAACATTCTCTAGATCTATTACTTCACCAGCAGCAACAGGTGAATGTGTAGATGTATTAATGCAAAGTGAATTGAAAAAGGCAGATATCGTTAGATTAGTTGAAGAACATGGTTGTTGTTTAGCTTGGAATGGTAATTTGAACTTAGCTCCTGCTAATGATAGAATTATTAAAGTATCAGCTCCTATTGGAATTGAACCATATGCTAGAATGATTTCATCTATTATGGCCAAAAACTATGCAATGTGAGTAAGTCATTGTCTTATTGATATTCCTGTTGGTCCTACAGCAAAGGTAACTAATCAAAAGGATGCTAAGAAAATGGCAAAACGTTTTAAGACTATTGGTAGTGCTTTAGGTGTTAAAACTGAAGTAACTATTACTAAGGCTGAACAACCTATTGGAAATTGAGTTGGTGCTGTATTGCAAGTAAGAGAGGTATTAAGAATATTGCAACAACATCCAGAAAGAGCAATGGATTTGGAAGAAAAGGCTTTGAATTTAGCTGCTCAACTTCTTGTGCTTTGTTGAGTTTCTAAGCTTTATATGACTGCATATAAATTAGCTAAAGAACAATTAGTATCAGGTAAGGCTATGGAAAAATTAAGAAATCTTATAAAAGCTCAAAATGGTAAAAATCCTGATATTGGGTCAGAAGAGCTTCAGTTAGCTGAAAATACTTTTGAAGTTCGTTCACCTGTTTCTGGTAAAGTTAAAGCTATTGATATGAAGCATCTTAATACTGTAGCTAGAATGTTGTGAGCGCCTTCTGATTCTACAGCATGAGTATATCTTTGTAAAAAATTAGGAGATAAAGTTAAAGAATGAGATGTAATAATGGTTTGTTATGCGTATTCTGATAGTAAGTTAGAAATGACAAAAGAATATTTGAATTCAGGACTTCCTTATGAAATAAAATAATTATTTTAGTTGAATAAAAAATATGTGGATTTAATTCCACATATTTTTTTTAGTCTTGTACATTTTGAATATTTAGATTATTTTGTATATTCAGATTATTCTGTACATTCTGTACATCTTGTACGTTCTGTACATTCTGATTATTTTGTCCAGCCTGCTCATTTTGGTTAGTCTGTTTTTTGTCTTCATCTAGATAGAAATTTGACATTCTATGATAATCAATTGGATTAAGCTTTAATCAGACAAAGAAACTTGTTGTATTCCCTACGTATGAGAATGTTGATATTGGATCTCATATAATTTTATAAGTTCTAATTTTTTGTGTTCGTTCTTTTTTTTGTAGAGTATCTCTAAGCATTAATATGAAGATTTTATTTGGTGCAGATCATGGATTGAAAGTACAGCAATAATCTACTTTTCTATGCTTCGATACAATGTAACAAAGAGTTCCTCCCAATGAGTGTCAGCAAACTCGTTTTTGATACTCAGGATGAGATTTTCTTACTTCATCAAAAAGTTTAAGACTTCATATTACTCTTGGATCTATTGCGTTTATTCCAAGGATTATTTGAGCATCAGATAGAAGATCTTTTTTTTCGTTTACTTCTGTTCCTCTATAACCGATAATACATATTTTATCTTGATGGTTTAGATAGATACAGTGGAATTTGCTATTGTAACTTGGTTCTAGGTAATAGTTTTCTATTTGATATGGTCTTTTTTCTGGTTCCATATATGAAAACTTAGTAATTTTTGCACAAAGATTATCTTGAGGAGGAAGTGATACTCCTTTTTGAAATTTACTATTAGTAATTAATGTTGATACTGTATTTTTTGCAGAAGGAGCAAGTTCTTGAATATCTGATTTTACTGCATTTATTTCATCTTCTGTTGAAAACTTAAAAAGATCGCTACCTCTTTGGGCTACTTCTTGTGTTATTGCCATTCATTTTTCTCATGAATCAGAAACCAATTTCTTACTTTTAAAAGTAAGGTTCCTTTTAGTGTCTCCTGCCATGGTCTTTACGTCATCTCGTCGTTGTTTAATTATCATTGTTTTCATTAAAGATGTCTAAAAGGTTTTGGTCACTGAGTATATTAATCATGTTGTCCATTATTCTTTCTTTTTCTTCGTTACTTACAGTTTTTCTTTTTCAGAATATAAGTCCTATCATACTTACTTTTGAATCATCGATTAAGTCTTCTTTTATATAGAGTGTATTTCTATCTATAGCGATATCGGTAATTCATAATTTTCCTAATTCAGAGAACTTTTCTTTTGCTTGTTTTGTAAAAATTTTTAAATCGTATGGATTTGTATAGGTTACCATATAATCTTCCATCGACTTACTTCACATTTTAGTTAGTTCAAAAAGATATTTTGTTAATTTATAAGCAAAGAATAATAAGTAGATGAATATTACTATTCAGTTGAATATTAGTATGAATTTCCCAAGGAAAGTGGTAATGAAAAGCATTCATATGATTAAGATGAATCCTAATGTTACCATAGGAAATGATCTAATAAACCCTGCAATATCTTTAATTGATACTGATTTTTTTTGGTTAAGTTTTATATATAGAAGAGAACGTGTAATATTAGTTTCTCTTGGAATAGTTATTTTTGTAGCAAAAAAGTTATCATTGATAGTGTGGTCATTATCATAAGTTTCTATTTCTGCTCCTTGAATAATTGAATCTCGGTTAGTTTTCTGAAATGAATATTTAATATCCATATCAATACTCAATAGACTAATGAATCCGATTTTTTGCAAAAAATCTATGGTTTCAGGAAAGAAATCATTGTTTTCACTGTATTGGAGTCATAATTTTGGTGCTTCTTCTTCAAAAGACATAGATTTTTTTGTTTTTATTTATAAAATCCCTATATAATTGTATTTGAAATTGATAAAAAATCAAAAATTGTTTGAGTTTTTTACGAATAATCATTATATTAATTCTCGTTTTTATACCTAGAAATTTCTGATGTCTGTTGAATCTGAATTAATGATAAAAGAGTATGAAAAAAATCCGTTGTGTAATTATGAGATGAAGGATCCTGATGTTACTAGACATGAAGGAAATTTTATTTGTTGAGATGATGTAACTGTATATTTAAAAATTAAAGATAATAAAATAACAGAATTTTCTTATGATTGAAATCCTAGTAATATTAGTTTAGCAGCTGCAAGTTTCTTATCAGAATTTATTATTTGAGAAGATTTAGATACTGTTTTAACTTGGGATTATAATACTTTTTTGGAGAAGTGATTTGAAGTTTCTCCTAGAAGAAAAAGGGCAGCAGTGATTGCTTTATTATGAGTAAAAAATGCTATATATAAATATCGCTGAGAGGATAAAGAAGACGATTTTGATGATTTAATTGATTAATTATTTGTTTAGACTTTCAATTTCTTGTAGTTCAAATCTATATTTTTGTGTAACGTTTGGATATTTTTCATGATCAACTTCACTAAGAAACATATCAAGAGGTCTGATATAAACCTCATTATTTCAATATAGTCATCTATAAACAACGTATTTTTCTTTTGTTTCAGAATGTATTGCTACATTTTCAACAATATAACAATCTCATTTGAAGTGCTTATAAACACCATGAATTTTTATTTCTCTCATTTTTTTTGATATATCAATTAAAGGATTATAGAGATTCTATTGTAATGTTTTTAGCAAAATCATACCATGCTGGATCATTGATTTGGATTACGAATTTTTTATCTCCTAATTCTTTTATAATATAATTATTTCATTGAACTTGTATTCAGTTTTTAGCTGTACATTCATAAATTGTTACAGAAGGATTATCTTTTAATTGTTCTTTATTCTTATATTGAATAGCTTTTATTGCGTGAGCACAACGAACTCCAGCTTGATTAAAATCTTCATCAGTAGCGTCTGCTGTATAAGAAATATTAGATGAAGGGAAAATCATTGCATATCATCTTCAGTTGTATGTCATTGGTTTTTCTAGATTTATTGCAAATTGTTTTGTTGAAGGAGTTTCAACAGAAACAGTTTCTTTTGCTGTTTCTTTAGCTTCAGTTTTCTCTTCTTCTTTAACTTCTTCTTTTATCTCTTGTTTGGTTTCTTCTTTAACTTCTTCATTGGCTCCTGTAGTAACTTCAGGTTTGTCTTCTACTTTGATGTCAATGAATTCTAATTTAGTTGGAAGACTTAAATCGATTACTGCTTCACAAGTAAATAGTTTTTCTCATTCTCATTTCATTGTAACAAGGATATCTCAACCAACTTTTTCTGCGGTATGAGATTTTATTGTATTCATTCATTTATCGTTTCAGAAGCAGGCTTTTAGTCCGTAACGATTTACAATTTTACTTATGCTTTCTAGGTTAGGGATAATAATATAATCCTTTAGTTTTTCTACTTCTTCATCATTTGCATTATTAATGAAATATCCTCGTCGATTATTGTTTTGGAAATACCAACTTTTTACGTCGGGTAATTTATAGAAAGTATCTCAGTTAATTGTTGTAATCTTTTTGATAGCATTAGATTCAAAAGTTTTTGTTAATTGTTTACAGTTTGTATCTCATGCATCTGTACATGTGAAGTAATTAATTGTTGTAGTTTCATTGTTGTCGAGATTTTTAACAGTAATAGAACCATTATCATGATTATCTCACACTAGAGCAAAATTATCAAAGAATTCTTGAGAGAATCCTAATCACGCTTTTGCTATATATATTCCTTGTGGAGTATTATCTTCTATAGAAACAGCTTCTCATTCATTGTTTCATTCTTGAGATGTTGTTGTTATAGAACTTACTTCAACCAATGGTTTCCCATTATATATTGATTCAATAGTACCTTCAATAGTGTAAGTTCATGATAGGTTAGTAATGTTATTTAGAGAAATTGTTTTACTTTTAAGTAGGTATATTTCTCATTCTGAGTTTGTAATAGAATGTGTATAATTTAGGATATCTCAGTCTGAAGAAAGTTTACCTTCTACTTCAATATCTGTTCAGATAACGTAAGTACTTTCATTTTCTATTGGTTCAATTTTTTGATCAAAAATATCATTTTTATACACAATACCTACAGCTATTAACACAATTATTATAATAATGGTTAGCCATGTTCCTGTATGACTATTCTTACTTTTTTGTGGCTGTTGTCTTATTGTACCTCATGAAAATGTACCTTTGCTTTGTTGTCTACTAAAAAAATCTTGTTTAGTCATTATTTTTAGTATAGAGGATAAATTTATGATATGATAGAAAAGATTTGTTATTTTTCAAGTTGATATTTTATGTTTCATTTTTGTTAATTATCCTTGATTTTATGCTCCTGTTTCATACTCTGAATGTGTATATTTTATTTTCTAAAAGATGACGTAATGCCACAATTAGAATGATCTCAAACTGAAAAGAATTTGTTAAAAGCTTTTGCTGGAGAGTCTCAAGCAAGAATGAGATATGATTATTTTGCTAAACAAGCAAAAAAAGAATGATTAGAACAAATTGCTGGTTTCTTCGAGGAAACTTCATTAAATGAAAAAGAACATGCTAAAAGATTCTTCAAATTTTTGGAAGGAAGAATGGTTGAAATTACTGCAACTTATCCTGCTGGAAAGATATGAACTACTTTAGAAAATCTAAAAGCTGCAGCTGATTGAGAAAAAGAAGAATGGGAAGATCTCTATCCTGAATTTGCTAGAGTTGCTCAAGAAGAGTGATTTGCAGAAATAGCTGCTGTATTTAGAATGATTGCTGTTGCTGAAAAAGCTCATGAAGCTAGATATAGAAAGTTGTATGAAAATTTAGAAGCTGGTAAGGTATTCAAAGCTTGAGATAAAATTATTTGGAAATGTAGAAATTGTGGATATATTCATGAAGGAACTACTGCTCCTGAAGTATGTCCAGCATGTGCTCATCCTCAAGCATATTTTGAAATAGCAGCATTTAATTACTAGAATAATTTGTTATTCTTATGAGAGTAGGGACTTGTGGCCCTACTTTTTTTATGCAATCTTTATGTTAGCACTATTTATTTTTATTTTCTTGAAAATATTTTGAAACTTTATAAAGTGAATTTATTATGATTTATTATCTTATAATTTGTTGGTATGAAAAAGTTAATTTATTGATTAGTTTTCTCTTTTGTATGCTTGTTCTTTGTTAATTCTGCTTATGCATATAAAGAGCTATTGATAGAGAATAGAGGATGAAGACCAATAAGAGTTATTAAGGTAGTACTTGATTGAGAGCATTTTGTTGTTGCTTCTCCTGCTGGGAATTGATGAGCAACTACTGAACAATTAGCTAAAAATGTTTGATGAGATACTGCTATTAACTGAGCATTCTTTTGTCCAGCAGATTATTCTAGTTGTAAGATAAATTGAAAAAGAGTTACTCATACTGTTTCTGAAAGAGTTTATCTTTGAGATTGAGAAAAGTGGAGTATGTTCTGGTGAGATACTTCAATTAGAATGATTTTTGGTTTTGATAAACAATGAACTCCGTTGTTTGTTCAGAAAAGTTCTTGAGAAGCTGATATTTGACTTTGGAGTAATTTAAATAAGGATAAAATTGATAATCTTTATTTTTGAATTTGAAATTGGCCAGTTTTACTTATGGAGTGAGAAGATGTCGTTGAGGCTTCAAGATTGTATATTGATAATAAATTAACGTGATTAGCTAATAGAAATTTCATTTGTTCAACAGAAGATAATACAACTATTTATATGGGAGTTGTGTGATCTAGTAGTGTTTGGAATTTGCCTGCTTATTTGAAAGAACAATTTGGATGTTATAATGCATTGTTTTTAGATGCAGGAGCAAGTACTGCAATGGTATATGATGGTCATACTTTAGATAGAGGATCAAGAACTAAAGTTATGGACGCTTTTGTTGTCCTAGATAGAGAACAATATATAAAATTAACAGGAATTACTCCTGATGAAAAATCTATTCCTAAAGTTGAAGGATATCAACCAACATCATCTGATGAAGCACGTTTGAAGAATGTAAAAAATGTTATTGATATGATTTATAAAAAATATTGAAAAAGTAAGTATAGATGGCCATTTATAAGAATTATCCGTGCTATGATTAATGATAATTTGCCAGCAGAAAAAAAGTGGCTATATAATCAAGTTCTTATATATCTTTTTACAATTGATAGTTTCTAATGGAGATTCCTAAATTAGGACTTTGAACTTGGAAAATTGATTCTACTCAAATAAAAGAAATCCTTCCTTTGGCTTATGATTTAGGATATCGTCTTTTTGATACGGCTTGGATTTATTGAAATGAGGAGTGAATTTGAGAAGCGCTTGTCACATTAAAAAATAGGGAAGACTATTGGTTAACCACAAAAGTTTGGTTTGATTATATTCCTAATTATCAAAAGCATGAGTTTGTTGATAAAGATTTCTTATATACTAATTTGGATAAAAGGTTAACTGATTCATTAAATGTATTAAGGTGTGAGTACTTAGATTTAGTTCTTCTCCATTGGCCTACGAATTTTGATAATGATGCCTATGCTTTTGAAAAGTTATTAAAATATAAAAAAGAATGAAGGATCCTTCATTTATGAGTTTCAAATTTTCCTAAAAGTTATTTGGAAAAGATAGTTTCTTCTTTTTGAGGAGAGATTGAATATAATCAGATTGAGCGTCACGCATTTTTGGCTAATGATTCTTTAGAGGAATATATGAAAGCTAATGAAATTCATGGTATTGCATATTCTCCTATAGGGCATCATCATTTATTAAAAAAAGTGGAACTAATCTCGATTGCTGATTCATTGAATATTAGTGTTCCTCAGTTGTGTATTTCATATTTGTTGAAGAAAGGATTTATTGTGATTCCTAAAGCTTCAAGTATAGATCACTTAAAGGATAATTATGAAGCTTGAAAAATTATATTATCTGATGATATTGTGAAAAAAATAGATGATTTACCTAAAGATTATCGTTATGTTAATCCACCTTTTGCTCCTGAGTGGGATTAATTTTTTTGGTTTTCTTTAACTTTTTCATAACCGAGTTGTCCACAAGCTCCTTTAGCTTCTCTTCACATACTATCACGAACAGTAACTGTAATTCCTCAATCTTCGAGGATTTTTTTAAAGTTTTGGATATTATTTTGAGGACTTTCTTTAAGATCTATAGCTGGATTTTCGTTGTAAGGAATAAGATTAATATGAGCTAATCTTTTTTGTAAAAGTTTAACGAGTTGATGTGCAAGTTCTGGTTTATCTGTTAAATCTTTTATCATGATATATTCATAAAAGATTCTGTTATCAGTAGCTTTTACATATTTGTCGATAGCAATCATTAATTCATCAAGAGGGTATGCTTTAGCTATTGGCATTATTTTATTTCTTAACTCTTGATTGGGAGCATGAAGTGAAATTGCTAATTTAACATCAATGTTGTCTTTAATTAGTTTTTCGATTCATGGAATAACTCCACATGTGGATATTGTGATATGTCTTTTCCCTAGAGATAATCTATCTTGTTGCAACATTATTTCTAAAGATTTTCTTAGATTTTCATAATTTAATAATGGTTCACCCATTCCCATAAATACGACATTTCTTATTCAATGATTAGTTCAATCTTCTTTTTTTCAGAATCTTTTTTTAATGTAAGTATTAGCGAAAAGTATTTGTGAAATTATTTCTTCTCGTGTTAGATCTCTTTTAAATCATAGTTTTCATGTTACACAAAATAGACAGTTCATAGCACATCCAACTTGTGAAGAAATACATAGTGTTATACGATTTAATTTAGGTTTATCGTCTTTTACGTATTTTTCGTTTTGTCGATGGTACATTAGAATTGCTTCAATGATGTGTCCATCTCTTGTTCTAAATGCAAATTTAGTTGTGTCTTCTGCTTCAACAGTATCAATTACTTCTATAGAAAGAATATCAAAACTTTCTTTAAGTTCTTCTCTTAAATCTTTTGATATTGTTGTAAGAGTATCCCATTCAGTGTTTTGGTTTTTGTATAATTCAAAAAAGATTTGCTTAAGTCTGAATGGCTGAAGCTTTCTTTCTTTTGCTCGTTTTGTAAGCTCTCATTCATTGAATAGTGTTGGTTTGTACTCAGTCATTTTTTATTATTCGATATGAAATCTATATCTATTTTCTGCTTTTAACATGGGGAATAATTCAATTACATCTTCTTTTTTTAATGACTCATATTTAGCTAATATTTCATCAAGAGAATGTATTTCTTTTTTACTAATATATTGGTCTCATAAATAACTAGCCATTTGATCTGAACTCTCAATTCACATTTGAATATTTCATTTTATACAATTTTTAGCGTTGTCGAATTCTTCATCAGTGAATCATTTATCTAAGAATTTGTCTACAACTTCATAAATTTTTTCTACTCAGAATTCAAATTTTGTTTTGTCTAATCAAGCTCTGATTGTGAAAAGTCCATATTCATTACTACATCAATGTCATGCACTAATATAATAACAAATTCATAGTTTTTCTCTAATATCTTGGAATAATCTTGATGACATATTTCATCATAGCATTGAACATAATATATTAGCTGCATATCTTCTATCATCGAAAAGATTTAGACCTTTCATTGAGATAACGATATGATTTTGTTCTGTATCTTTTTTAAAGAATCCTTGATGCTCTTTAGGAAGATTCCGTTTGAATTCTGGTTTTTTTCTTGTGCACTTTTCTGGAAGATCTTTAAATAATTTTTCTATATTTTTTTCTAATCATGATTGATCTAAGATTTTTCAAGCTATTGTAATAATGAGATTATCTTTAGTATATAAGAGTTTTTTATAGTTGAATAAATCATCACGAGTAAAATTTTGGATATTCTCTTCAAATCAGATAATAGGTCTTCAGTAAGAATTATCTCATAGGAAATAAGTTTGCCATTTATTTCGTACTACTGATATTGGATTATCTTCATACATTTTAAGTTCTTGTATAATTACTCATTTTTCTCTTTGAAATTCTGCATCAGCAAATTGTGCATCCATTAACATATCTGCAAGAACTTCTAATCAGTATTCTGCAAATTGAGGGGCTGATTTAATGAAGTAATTTGTTGTATTTTCTCAGGTTCATGCATTAAAGAAAGCTCCTATTTTGTCCATAGCAGTTGCTACTTCTTTAGGTGTTTTCCATTTCTTTCACCCCTTAAAAAACATATGTTCTAATACATGAGAAATTCATGCTTCTTCTTTTTTTTCGTATGTTGATCAAGCTTTTACTCAGATATCAATTGTTATAGAATTTCATTCATTCATTGGTGCAAAAATACAATCGATTCATCAGATATTCTTTAATTCGTAGTTCATAATATTAGTTCAAGTTTTTTATAAAAATATATCTCATATCTTATAATTATTTTATTCTATATTTCATTATATTTTCTTTATACGGAAAAATAATCGGATTTTTCGATTTTAATTAGAAATAATTTATAGCTATGTTAGTGACTAATTATTATTTTCGTGGTGGTTATTATAGAAATTCCAAGCATCTTCTACTGCTTCTAAGATAGTCTTTTTAGGTTCCCATCATAAAACTTGTTTTGCTTTAATTGGATTTGCAACAGATGATGCAACGTCTCAGTCTCTTCTTTCACCTATTTCGTAATTAATTGGTTCTCATACAACTGTTTCAGCAATACTTAACATTTCTTTAACTGATTTTCAGTTTCAAGTTCATATATTGAATACTTCAAAAGATGGAGTAGTAACTTCTTCTTCTGAATTTTCTTTGATTTCTTTTTTGTGATATAAGTATTCATAACTTTGAAGATGTGCTTGAGCGAGATCTTCAATATGGATGTAATCTCTTATACATGTTCCATCTGGAGTTGGATAATCGTCTCAGAATACTGTAATCTTTTCTATTTCTTTTTTAGCAACTCTTAGAATGAAAGGAAGTAGATTAGTTGGGATTCCTTTTGGATTTTCTCATAGGAGTCCTGAATGATGAGCTCCAATTGGGTTAAAATATCTAAGACAAATGACTTCAAAATTTTTATGTTGAGACATATCTTTTAGTAAGAATTCCATAACAAGTTTTGTTGTACCGTATGGATTTGTTGTATTTAAGCGGTCTGTTTCTGTAAATGGTGGAATATTTTTTTCTGCATCATATACTGTTGCACTTGAAGAAAAAATAAGATTTCTAACATTATGTTTATCCATTACTTCAAGTAGAGTGATTGTTCCATTGATATTGTTATCATAATATAAGAAAGGATCAGAACAACTTTCTCCAACAGCTTTTTTTGCTGCAAAATGGATTACTCAATCAAATTGTTCTTTTTCGAACAGTTGATCTAGAAAATCATAATCTCTAACATCTCCTTCATAAAAAGGAAGATCTTTGTTTGTAAGGATTTTTAATGATGATAATACTTCATCTTTGTGGGTGTTAGAAAGATTATCAAGGAGAACTACATCATATCCTGCTTGTGAAAATAATGTTGCAGTATGAGACCCGATGTATCATAATCCTCCTGTAATAAGAATTTTTTTTGGTTCCATAATAATATGAAAAGTAAACGCCAAACGTGTGAGAATATAATGATATTGGT
>JAEEGL013238982.1_pt1 | contig 11539 bp, 7 predicted proteins | sample 9134231 | NCBI WGS metagenome assembly JAEEGL01 (sample SAMN16246548, study PRJNA631951) | gut metagenome | biome: gut microbiome; feature: rumen; material: fiber-attached | host: Bos | place: Iran: Karaj | collected 2018-10 | reverse complement strand
TACTTACCGCTTTGACAGCTGCGACCATGTTGCAGCCCTTTTTGATAAGCCTACAGAGTTTATGTATTCACGTTTTGCAAATCCTACCTGTGATGCAGTTGAAAAGAAAATCGCAGACCTCGAGGGCGGCGTTGGCTGTATGCTTACTTCCAGCGGTCAGGCAGCTTCGCTTCTTTCTGTTTTGAATCTCTGCTGTGCCGGTGACAGCTTCATTGCTTCATCAAGCATTTACGGCGGAACAATCAACCTCTTCGGCTTTACTCTCAAAAAGCTCGGCATCGAATGTATCTGGGTTGATGTTGATGCAAGCTACGAAGAAATCTGCAAGGCAATCAAACCAAATACAAAATGTATTTTTGGTGAGACAATTGCAAACCCGGCCCTCACAGTTTTTGATTTTGAGGTTTGGGCTAAGGCCGCTCACGACAACAATCTTCCACTTATCGTAGATAACACTTTTGCAACTCCATATCTCTGCCGTCCTTTCGAGTGGGGCGCAGACATCGTAGTTCATTCAACAACAAAATATATGGACGGTCACGCAGTTCAGGGCGGTGGCTGTATCGTAGACAGCGGAAACTTCGACTGGGAAAAGGCTTACAAGGCAACAGGCAAGTTTGCAGATATGGTTGAACCGGACGAAAGCTATCACGGACTCCGCTATGTTGGAGACTTCGGTAAAGCAGCTTACATCGTAAAAGCCCGCACACAGCTGATGCGCGACTTCGGCTGTTACCCTGCAGCACAGAGCGCATTCTATCTGAACCTCGGTCTCGAGACTCTTCCTGTCCGCATGGAACGCTATTGCGCAAATGCCCGCACGGTAGCCGAGTTCTTCAAAACCAGCGACAAAATTGCAAAAGTGACATATCCTGGAATCCCTGGCGACAAGTACTACGAGCGCGCTCAGAAGTATCTGCCAAACGGAACCTGCGGCGTAATTTCTATCAGCATTAAGGGAGGCCGTTCCGCTGCCGTTCGCTTTATGGATGCCCTCAAGCTTGCCTGCGATGAAGTTCACGTTGCCGACATCCGCACCTGTGTTCTCCATCCGGCCAGCGCAACTCACCGCCAGCTCACAGACGAGCAGCTTGTTGCAGCCGGCATCGACGGTGGTATGGTCCGCGTTTCAGTCGGCCTCGAAAATGTAGAAGACATTATCGAAGACCTTAAAGGCGGCCTTGCTGCTATTTAAGACAAAGGGGGCGCAACGCCCCCTTTTCCCCAAAAACTGTCAACTTTATTTCTTCTTGCTCCTAGTATATGTTATACTACTAAGGGAGAAATATATGGATCCAAAAAAAGAATTGTCTGACAATTCAAAAGAACTGCTTGCTTTTATTCACAATCTCATCTCAGAAGAAAGCACTGTTAAACCTGAAAAAATAGAAGAATATAAAAATAAAGCCTGCGAAATCAGCAGGGGACTTCCAGAAAATATCACTACCCCAGAGACAGAAGAATACTTTCTTCAGGCTGTGATTTGCTGGGCATTAATAGGTGCTTATCAAAAAAGAAAGGGCAATACTCCCAGAGATTCAGAGTCTCGTATTGCGGAACAAAAGCTTATTGAAGAAAAAATCTCTTCTGAACCACTTTATAAGAACAAGGCTTTCCTCAGACACTTTAAAAATAAAATATCATTTCTCCCCGGGCTTTCCGAATCGGAACAGAATGAAGTTTATGCTTTCGTTTCCTTCTGTCTCTTTGCGCCAGCCTCTGCTTTCCTATCAAATTTATCCGAAGATTTTCTCGACTATAGTAATCAGATAAATGGCGCAATACTTAACAAAGTATATTTTGATTCGTTAAATAATCAGCTTACCTGGCGGTGGAGAGCTCCAGACAGTACCGGGCCGCAGGAGTATAGGTGGGAAGCCATAACAAAAGAAGACTTTGAAAAAGGTCGGATTATTCCGGTCTGTATTTCTTTAGAGCAGGCCTGCATCTGGGCACATTTAAATTATGTGCTTTCTAAACCAATGGCAGAAAACTCTGTTTCCTGTTTCCCAGACTATCAGGAATACCTTCCGGGCATTGAGCATGCATTTGATTTACTTTTAAAGATGACTTTCAGTGAAGAGTATAAAGCAAAATCAAAAGATGAGCGGGCACAAATTGCACTATTTGTTTTCTCTGAAATACACCATATCTGGCAGGATAATTCACCTGAATCAAGTAAGCCTGCCGGCATGGAATATTATGAATTATATCCGGGTTACGTTTATTGTCTTTATAAACTTATACCTGAATTCGACAAAAATACTTTTAACTATATTTTTCCAGACTTTCAGAAGGCAACGGGAAATTATAATCGCCTGCGTTTTCTGGCTTTTCTGGATCAGAAGGGATATCAACTTTCATCACCTGCGCAATTTGAACTTTGCAGTTTATATGGACTTGGTGCAGAAAGTATTGATTATGAAAAAATCTTAAACTGGTATCCTGAAAAAGAAGATACAGCTGCCTATACGAAATATATTTCAGAACCTCCTCAAATGGAAAAACTCTTTCTATTATCATGTATGTTCTATTTTTTTCTCTGGGATTTTGCGGCAGAGTGGCATGAATTTATTCCTTCAGAAGATAATTCATATAATCTGGGATTCGAAGAACATACAAAACTTATGGAAAGTTTTTTTGCTCCATTCCTCGACAAGCGTAAAAGCTGGATGCAATCCTTTACCAGTGAGCAGTATAATGAAATTAAAAATACACAGGTTCGCATCCCAATGACCTGGACAGACACCGGGGTAATGCAAAATCTTCTTAATTCTGTGCTTGAAAAGTATCACTGTAACGGCTTGCTTTCGGATTCTGATTTTGAAAAACTTGATCCGGGTATTTTAAAGATAATTATTTTTAATCTTTCAAAATTCAGGAATAGAGACAGAAGCTGTCTTTTGAGTATGATGGATTTTGTAGGCGAACAGAGAAATGTAGTGAAGCTTTATGTTCAGGCAAGAAAAGATAAAAAATATGAATCAAAGAAAACTGCGGTAAGTGAATGTGAACTGCTTGAAAAAAAGCAGCAGGTCCTCAGAGAAGAAATCGATAAAGGTTTTGAACTGAATTTAGTAAAACAGCATCCGGTTCCAGATTCAGGTTTTGTTTATTTCAGAAAATTGACCTGCAAGTTTTTTAATGATACGGATAAAGTTTATAAAAGAAAAACAAAGCCGTGTGGAAGAAAACATAACTGGATAATTGATAACGGGGAAGACTTTAGAATTTCCAGTTCAAACAATCTTTATACTCATTACCTTTATTGTGCAGAGCGAAATACAGAAAGACACTACAGCAACTTTTCCGCATTAAATTCTGTAATGAATGATGCCTATCCAAAGAATTTATTGTTTGCTTTTATTGACGCCAGAGATTTTCTTCTTCTGCAAAAGGAAGAAAAAAAAGACTCTCCGGATGAACTGCTCCAGCTGGATTATCTTTTGCACTTTCTTGAGCTGCTCTTAAATGTATTTGTAAAAAGATTTAATCTGCTTGATGAGGAAAAACTCAAGGGAAAATCTGTCTGGCAGCTTTTATATACTAATGATAAAAAGAACTTAAAAATTCAACTTCCAGATGAAATGGATTATCAGGAAGTCCTGGGAAACCAATACCTGTTTGACCTTAAATGGCTCTTTGAATTTCTGTTTTGTGTAAAGTCAGATTTTCTTGAAGATTTTTACAATGAGATTTCAGTCTATCTTATTTATCTTGCAGTTAAGATGAATGCCTTTGATATGACTGCGCTGGAAAATAACTGAGGAAAAACATTTTATAAAGTTTTCTTTTGAAAATATCAACTTTTCCACTTTCAGCTACTAAATAATTATAGAAATAATTTGCTGAAAGGAGGAAAGGTTGAACAAAGCTGAACTGGCTTTAGAAAAAAGACAGAGCATAATCAGAAATTCTTTACATGCCTATCTCAATAAAAAACTGTCTGAGACGACTTTGCCTTATGAAATTTTTGATGTTTATGGTTCTGCCTTTATTAATGAAAACTGGATGCCCGGAGAAGGACAGTCCAAAATAATCTTACAGCTCAAGCTTGTCCTTACCGGCTGGGCAACCGGTAACGCTCTTATAACGGCAGATGTAAAGCTGATTGATTTAGATCATTTTCTGGAAATTGAAAAACTCAACGGCATAGAAAGAATAAATTTCTTTGAAAAAATCTGCCGCGATAAAGGGATGAAATTTTATATCGCATATGACAGCGGTAAAATCTTTGAGGAAATAAAAAGAGAAATCTCAAAAAGAGGCAGGGAACAATTCAAAATTTTAAATGCTTCCGGAACAAGAAGTAAGATGAGTGTCTCGCTTACAATCAAAAAAAATTATTCAATGATGTTCCAGTTATCCTGGCAGGAAGAGGAAGCTTTTCTTAAGGCACTGGACTGGTTTGCAGAAAAGCTAAAGGAGCAGCCGGTAAATAATTATTCAGATCTGAATCATCTTGTCGAAAAATCACCGCTAAGACATTTTTGGATTGTTGATTCAAAAGATCTCAAGTTGTGGGCAAAAGAATCAAAAAGCAAAGAGATTCCGATTGAACGCCTGAGCGATCATTTGATGGACGGACTGTTCAGAAACAATCCCAGACTTGAGCACGTTGTCTTGCCTGAAGGCTTAAAAGAAATTCCGCCCTTTCTTTTTGCAAGATGCATAAATCTTAAGACAGTTCTTATTCCCGAGAGTGTTGAGGAAATCGGGAAAGAAGCATTTTATAATTGCCCAAAACTTAGGGAAATAAATTTTCCGCGGAATCTTAAGAGAATCGCCCCTAAGGCCTTTGCCTACTGCGAAAATCTTTTTATTCCCTTTATTCCTGCTGACTGTGATGTGGCAGAAAATGCCTTTCTTTCAGAGTGGGATTATGATCCAGAGGAGGAAGTGTTATGAACACAAGAATTAATTCAAATCTTTTACTTAAGGTACTCGAAGCTACACCCGCTTCGCAGAATATCATGCTCATAGGAAAACATGGTATTGGAAAAAGTCAGATTCTAGAAAAATACTACAGCTCAAAAGGAGCAAAGGTCGTTACCCTCTTCTTAGGACAGATGAGCGACCCGGGAGACTTGATAGGCATCCCTAACAAAAATGAGGCAACAGGAAAAACAGAATTTCTTCCGCCATACTGGTTCCCGGTAGATTCCACTCCGGTTGTGCTTTTTCTTGACGAGCTTAATCGTGCAAGACCGGAAGTTCTGCAGACAATCATGGATCTGGCCCTGAACAGAAAACTTGCCGGTAAGTCTCTGCCGGAAGGAAGCAGAATTATCAGCGCAGTGAATAATGGAGATGAATATCAGCTTACAGAACTGGACCCGGCACTTGTTTCCAGATTCAACATTTATGAATTTGTTCCAAGTGTAGAGGAATGGATTTTGTGGGCTAATCAGAATAATCTTGACGAGCGTGTAATAAAATATATTTCTGCAAATCATGATGAACTGGATGGGAATGTACTGGAACCAGCCTCTGACGACTGCCTGGAAAAAACTCCTGACCGCCGTGCCTGGGAAAGAGTTTCGGGCATCATTAAAGACCAATCGATGCTTACAAACGTTCATAAATCAATAGTTGCAGGAATTATCGGCCAGAAAACCGCAAACCGCTTTTTTGAGTTTTTAAGTACAACAAGAATCATTTCTGCTTCAGAGCTTTTGCTTGGTGATTTTAAAGAGGTCTCACGCAAACTTAAAAGCTATGGAACGCCTGAATATGCAGTAATCAATGACTCCATTTTTCCTTATCTCGAAAAAGAAACTGGTGGAGACTGTAAGGGAGACAAATATCAGCTGCTTGCAAAGAATCTTTCGCATTATATTGATTTTCTTCTTGTAACACAGAAACGGGAGGCGATGGCACATTTTGCAAATCTCTTTGGGTCTACCTCTTATCCAAATACGCTGGCTTTCATAATCGAAAACTGCGAGGAGTCTTTTCAAAAATTAACTGATTTTGTTAGCAGCCTGAAATAGGGGAGGAGCGGGTATGACAGCAGAAGAAATAATTTCCTCAATCTCGGAAGAATGGTTTTTATCAGAGCCCCTTATGTTTGATCTGCTTTGTACACATAAGCTGGAATCAAATCCGGAGCTCTCGGTAATGTTCCGCACCGGCAGAGGAAAAATAGAATATAATCCAGATCTGATCGACAGAAAACCTAAAGCAAAAAAAATGCTTTCTGCAGAGATTTACCGCATTCTGCTTAAGCATCCCTATGAAAGAGTTCCTCCATCTCCAAATCATGTTGCCCTTAAAAAGGCGAGCGATATTACGATTCGGGAGAACTGTGATTATTACGATGAAAGTGAATTAATTTCTGCAAAGCATTATAACCTCAAGAGCGGCCAGTCTTATGAAGATTATTACAATTCGCTTAAGCATATCTGTCCGGAAGAGGTTGATTCTCAAAAAAAAGATTTCGAAGCTACAGAACTCTGGGAAGAAGATACTCTCATGAGCGAGAGAATCCAGGGGGAACTCCAGAAGGCTAAAGAAAGAAATCAGTATGGCAGCATAAGCGGAGATTTAGTAGAAAGAATTCTTGCGGAAAAAAGAGTGCCGCTTGATTACAAGAGAATTCTTTCGCACTTTCGTACATCTATGCTGTCAAACCTCAGAACTCTCACAAAGTTTCACCCAAACCGCCGCTACGGCTTTGACTACATGGGCAGCAGATATAAAGAAACTTACAGGCTGCTGGTTGCAGTAGATTCCAGCGGCTCAATTATGCACGAAGATCTGGAAAAGTTTTTTTCTATAATAAACCGCTTTTTCAAATATGGAGCAAAGGAAATTAAAGTCATAGTTTTTGATACAGAAATAAAGCAGGAAATGACTTTTAAAAAGGCCCGGACATCGCTTGAGGTAAAGGGCAGGGGAGGAACTGATTTTCAGGCGGCAATAGATTATTACGAAAGATCTGCAGAATATGATGGCCTCATTATCTTTACAGATGGATATGCAAGTCATCCAAGACGCATAAACAAAAAACGTATTTTATGGATTTTGAATGACAAAAAGAATTATGAACAAAACTCTCACTGGATAAAAAAAATCCAGGGCTGTGACGCTACCTGGATTTCATGAGATTTTTAAGTTTGTTACAGCTGACAAAGCTTGTTGATTTTTACAGCAAAGTTTTCTCCTAAAACTACGACTTCGCCCTTTGCAATAAGCCGGTCATTTTTGTAAATGAGAACCTGCTCGTACCATTGCTGCACCAGCTCAATAATGGAGCCTTCTCCAAGGCCCTGAACCTTATCTTCTGCCAGACTTGTCCAGCCGAAAATTACGCGGGTGTTGTAAAAATCAGAAGCCTCTGCTTTGTCGCTGGTCTTGCAGATTCTCACACTTTTTGAATCATCAATGCAGACCGCTTCTCCCTTCCAGCACTCCCTGTCATTTATGAAAACGGCAAGAGGCTCATCGGCCAGGGAGGCCAGTTCAAGAACCATATTCTTCTCAAGCTTAAAATCATCGCTGAGACGGCAGCGGCCAAGTTCAACGATAACATTTCCCATTGGCTGCTCGAGGTCTATCACCCTGTTAGGTTCTTTCTCAGCAATAACGTTTTTCCAGCAAAGAGTCTCAATCAGCGGCTGGTTAAAGAATAAATCAAGAGTATGGATTCCGCCGCTTTCATCTCCGGCATCTCCCTTACTTCCGGCACCATCGGCAAAAGAAAGTTCGATTGTTGCCAGAACACCCATTTCATTAATCCAGTCACTGTAAGGTAAGCAGAGGGTCTTAGTTTCAAATCTGATTTCTGACATGTCCGGTAGTTTTTCTTCACTGCGATTCTGGAAGGCGCTTTCTAAGAGGTGCAGCATTGGTTCTGCAAAATACTGCTGGAATATATTTTTCTCAAAGGCAGACGGGGCTTTCCACTCGTAGTAATATTTTTTGTTTGTAAGCTCTTTGTATTTTGTTACCCGCTTTTTTTGAGGCCTTCTTCCTAAAAACTTACCCAGGAAGGTTCCAGGATTCATATTAAGCAAAAGAAGACCTTCAAGCCATTTCGAAGACATCGCAAAGGAAGGTGTAGCACAGCAGTGTACAAATTCTTCGCGGGTCAGCTGGTCAACAGTTAAAAGGTGAGCAGTTACAGGAAATTCAAGTTCAGTTGAAAAATATTTGTTGAGACTCAGACAGTATTCTTCCATTATAATCTGAAACTTTCTGAGTATCCCTTTTCCGACAATATCAGGCCGCTTAAAGTCAAGGATTTTGATTTTGCGGTTTCTTTTGATAACATCATCTTCGTTGCCGGGTTTTTCTGCTCCAAGCAGATTCAAGAGCTCGTTAATTTCATCCTGATTCAGAACCTTGTTTTTTCCAGCCATGTTTGCCTCCTTGCACTACGCGCACATATCATATAAATCGCCAAGCTGGCTTCTCAAAGAATCGAAGGCAGCCTGCTCAAGCTGATGGATGCGGGCCTTTGAGAGACCATAGCTTTCGGCAATCTCGCTGAAAGATTCTTCTTCGTTTTCTGCAAGACCGTAGTGGCGGTTAATAATGTCAGAATCTCTTTCAGAAAGTTCACCGAGTGCTTCTCTGACACGGTCCAGCTTTTCATTTTCGAAACACTCTTCTTCAACCGGATTTTCAGAATTGCTGCCAAGAGAAGAAATGAAAGCTTCTTCATCAAAGTCCGGTTCGTTTTTAGCCAGGCTGGAAAAAGTTGCAGTGGAAGACTCTTTTCTGCTTTTTCCGGCAGCGTCTTCAATTTCTTTACGAATCCACCACTTTGCATAAGTTATAACACGAAAGCCCTTGCCGGCATCAAATTTGTCCACAGCTTCAATCAGCCCGATAAGGCCAATCTGCGAAAGATCCTCCGGATCAATTTTGTAGCCCGCGAAGGAGAGAGAATACTTTATCGCAAAAGGAATGTTGGAGAGAATAAGGGTGTTGCGGGCTTTTTTATCACCCTTTGCGGCTGCAAGAGCGAACTCGTATTCCTCTTCACGAGTAAGAGTTTTGAAGCGTGGAAAGATGGACATAGACATAGAAACCTCCTGGCATAGTTAAATGTCAAAAAAAATATAAAGAGAAATCAAATTGTGTTTGTTATTGATTTATGGCCTTAATAATATAGGCAGGCAGACCTTCCGAAATTCCAAAAAAATGCAAAAATTTGTAAATTTCTGCAAAAAAATACCTAGACAAAATAAGAGTGGTTGATAGAAATGAGAAAATAAACTCCAATCCATAAGACTCCTAAAATATAATACTGAATACTGTCTAACGGCAAGAAAAAATGTTTTTAATTTAATAATGAAATTAAAGATAAAAACTCCCCACATTACACAATATAATATAGCCCACTTTTTTAAATCGTCTATGAAATTTAGGAAAAAAAATGAAAAAAATTGATACTTTTTTAAATTTTTTTATGATTTTTATGCAAGATTATCACTGTCACGGTATTTTTCGGATTCTTTTTCCCAATAATCAGCCTTTTCAGCGTCGTAAATCGGGTTTGCAGGCTTTTTTGAATCATAAACCCGTGAAAGCCAGTGGCACATAATTAAGAGAGCATCTTTGGTGCAGTCGCAGCCTTCCTTTTTGCTTTCTTCGATTGCGTGAAGGGCAAGTTTTTCTGCGTGAAGAAAGTCTTCTGCTCTTGGATCTGCTGCAGGTGATTTTTCGCCGGCCTCATTTTCTTCAGCATCAGCCTCCACGGCAACTTTTATGCACTCACCCATTGCAAGCCAGATCTTTGCCTGAACACTGCCAAGTTCTGCGGCTTTTGTAAAATAATCGCGGGCCTTTTTTTCGCTTTCTTCAGAGTTAATATCGATGAGGTCATTTTTTGACTTGTCTTCAGGATTAAAAACTCCAAGGCTGTAAAGAAATCCCAAAGTCTTAAGCGCAAAGGTATTTCCCTTTTCACCTTCAGCATTGAGATAGGCCAGATTTTTTTCGAAATTGATTCCCTCTTCAATTTCCTTAGCAGCGAGCTCAAGACCAGAAAGATTTTGTGTAGACATAGTGTACCCCCTATATTAATTTACCTTAAAAAAATAAATGTATTATTAATATAGGATGTTTTTTCCAGGTGTAAAGAAAAAAAGCAATTTCTTACTAATTTTTTACCCGTGAGGTGCAACGTGTATCTGGCCGAAGGCGTGGGGTCTTTTGATGTCTTTTTTGTCGCACCATTCAAAGAAGGCCTGCAGAGCGTCATCCTGAAGCTGAGTGTTATGAGGACCAAGTGCCTGTCTTATTGAAAAGTCTGGAGTGACTTCTATGCAGATGCGGTATTTTTTCCGGAACATTGCGTAGACAATGGTTGCCCGCCTTTCCAGCACCGCATTCTTGTAACCCCAGCCCACGCAGTTGCTCATCGCGCTTCCAATTTCTTTAAGCTTATAAGAATCCTTTGCGACATAAAAGCAGTAGCGTTCTTCGTCGGGAACTTCTTCCAGCTCATGGGTAACCGGATTTTCCTGGAACTGACGACCGGTCTTATATTCCAGAGTCATAAACTCAGGTTCGATGGTAAAGGGAACATTAACTTCAACTTTGTGATTTGAAAAGATGCTGTCCAGCCCCAGCTGCTCCTGACGGCGGAGGAAAAAGTCATGAGTGTATTGATTAAAGCCCTCACTCATTACTTCCTTTTTTTCATGGTCCGTAAGATGACGGGCACAAACAGGATACATGTTGATTGCATCAGTAATGACTATTTTTGCAACAGTCCCATTTGCAAAAAAGCCCACGGTACGTTCGATTGAATTCCATACAGTTTTTTGATTTGAAAGAGCAAGCATATCGCGGACAAACTGTTTAATTGAATCGCGGATAATGTAAGTAATCTGACCGCCCGCAAAGGAAATCATATAGTATTTCAAAAAGGCATAAAAAGATGGGGCAGGGGACTTTTGAAGAATATTAACATCAGTAAAGCCCATGTCCTGAGCCGCCGCATAGCAGATTACGCTCTGCGGAAATTTCTGGTAGAGCTTGCGAAGTGTTTTAGTCGGTTTAATATCCATACTGTCGAACATTTCATTTTCGGCAGTCGGAGTGTTGCCCGAAGAAAGAGCCGCAAAATCCGGATCATAAGGATTCAGTCCCCAGTGCTGGGCAATGCAGTAAAAGTTTACGTTGAAGGGACTGAGCATATAGCCCAGAATAACATTAAAGCCGCCGAGCTTTGAGGCAACAGTCGGGCAGATACCAAACTCTTCCTTGTAGATAGCTCCCATGTCGCTTAAGATTTCTGTGGTCAGCTCCTTGCATAGAACCCCGGTAATAGCTTCGCGGGCGAAAACCGGAGTACCGTTTTTGAAAAGGCGCTTTCTTTGCATGTTTACTTCCCAGATGTTTTCCAGCAGGCGTCTGCTTTTTGTAGAGACCGTCTGAGAATTTACCTTTATATACCAGCCGCTTTCTTTTTTGCTTACGGCATAATTGTAATTAAAAATTGTTTCATCATGTGTAAAAGGGCCTGTATAAAGTTTTCCGCAGGCAGTCTTGAGAACATTCTGCTGAAAGGCCGCAATCTTTT
>JAEEGL012546837.1_pt1 | contig 11539 bp, 10 predicted proteins | sample 9134231 | NCBI WGS metagenome assembly JAEEGL01 (sample SAMN16246548, study PRJNA631951) | gut metagenome | biome: gut microbiome; feature: rumen; material: fiber-attached | host: Bos | place: Iran: Karaj | collected 2018-10 | reverse complement strand
TTCATCAATTTGAAAAACAAGAAATGATTGTTATTTGTGAACCTGAAGAATCAATGGATTGGTATGAAAAGATGTGGAAATTAACAGTTGATTTATTTAGGAGTTGGGATATTCCTGTTAGACAATTAGAATGTTGTAGTGGAGATTTAGCTGACTTAAAAGTAAAATCATGTGATATTGAAGCATGGAGCCCTCGTCAACAAAAATATTTTGAAGTAGGTAGTTGTTCTACTTTAGGAGATGCTCAAGCAAGACGTCTTGGAATTAGAGCTAAAGGAGATAATGGAACATATTATTTACATACTTTAAATAATACTGTGGTTGCTACTCCTCGTGGATTAATTGCTTTACTAGAAAACAATTATAATGAAGATGGAAGTATTAATATTCCTAAGGCTTTACAGCCTTACATGGGTGGTAAAAAGAAAATAGAACCTGTAAAATAAAAAATAAGAAGAAAAGTCTCTGATTTTTCTTCTTTTATAGTGAATTTTTTATGGTATAATTATTCTAGGATGTGATGATATGGCTGATATAACTGCTTTAGATAATAAGTGTCCTGCTTGTAATGCCAAAGCTGTTTGGAATCCAACAGAACAAAAATTTAAGTGTGAGTATTGTGCTTCTCAATTTACATTAGAACAAATGCAACAATATAATAATGCATCTTCATTAGAAAATAATAAAGTAGATGAAAGTTTTACTAAGATTACTTCTAAAGATGAATTAGATGTATATAGATGTAAAAACTGTGGAGCGGAAATTATAGCTGACAAAAATACTACAGCTACTTTTTGTGTTTATTGTGGAAGTACTGCTATATTAAAAGAAAAAATTGATTCAGGTATTGCGCCTAATTATATTATTCCTTTTAAAAATGAAAAAGAATCTACATATGATGCTTTTACTAAGTTGTTTAAAGGTAGACCATTGACTCCTAAAGAATTTAAAAATGTTAATAATATTAAAAAGATATCTGGGGTTTATATTCCTTTTTGGGCATATGATATAAAGAGTAAGGGAGATATAACTTTTCATTGTGAGGATGTAAGAACTTGGAGTGATTCTAATTATAATTATACTGAGACTACATCATATAGTACTACAGTAGATTGTGATATGAATTTTAATAAAGTTCTTGCTGATGGATCAAGTAGATTTCCTGATGATTTAATGGACTCATTAGAACCTTTTAATTATGATCATCTAGTTGATTATAATCATGCTTATCTATCTGGCTTTTTAGCTGAAAAGTATGATGTTAATAATGATGTTGCATATACCAGAGCAAGTCAAAGGGTTATGAATACATCTATTAGTAAAGCTAGAGGAGCATGTAGACATGGTTCTGCATATGTAACTAATAATGGATTAAGTATTAATAATAAAAAGACATACTATATATTACTTCCTGTATGGATGGTTTCAATTAAGTATAAAGATAAAGATTATATTTTTGCTATGAATGGAGATACTGGAAAAATAGTTGGAGATATTCCTGTTAGTATTGGAAAAACATTCCTTTTCATTTTTATATTTTTAGCTCTATTTTTCTTGATAGGATTTCTATTTGCTAGGTTTGTAATATAGGAGGTGTTTATGAAGAAGATTGTTTTAAGTTTAATTATATTTTTATTTCCTATAGTTAGTTTTGCTAGTACTAATACTTATCCTAGAACAGAAGATGATTTAAGAATTAATTCTTGGATTACAGTTACTGAAGAAAATAAAGATAATATTTTAAATACACCTTCTGTTAATGAAGAAGAAAAAATATATGACTTTGCTGATTTATATACAGACGAGGAAGAAAAGAACTTATATACTGCAGTATATGATTATACTCAAAGAAGAAATTTAGATTTAGTTATTGTTACTATTAATGATAATTTTGAAAGTACTCAAGAATATGCTGATGATTTCTATGACTATAATAATTTTGGTTATGGAACTGATAGAGATGGTTTATTATTCTTAGTTGATATGGAAAATAGATATGTTTATATTTCTGCTACAGGTGGAGCTATGGCTTTATATCCTGATGTTGAGTGTAATGTGATTACTGAACAAGTTTATACTTATTTTAGTGATCAACATTATTATGATGGTACTTATCAAATGATAAAAACACTAGATACTTATTATGAATTGAGTTATAATGATAATGATAGTGATGAATATACATATAATAAGGCTGATGTTAATTATTTGTATGTATTCATATTTGCTACAGTATGTACTATTATAGGTATAGTCATTCTTATAAAAAGGAATGATTTAGTAAAAGTGGCTACTACATCTGAAGAGTATTATGATAAAGGCTCTATAGGTGTTCATAGAATAAAAGATGTTGTTATAGGACATCATGTTACAAAGCATGCTATCCAACGTGATACTGGTTCACATGGAGGAGGCTTCAGTGGTGGAGGTGGACACATCAGTAGTAGCGGTTCTAGTCATACTGGTGGCGGACATAAGTTTTAATTAAGAAGGAGAGGAAATTATGGGATTAATTAAAGCTGCAGTAGAGGCAGCAGGTAGTACTCTACATGATCAATGGAAAGATTTCATCCGTTGTGAAGATTTAGGTAATGATATTCTAATGAAACGTGTTTCTACACCTAATGGAATCGTTTCTAAGGATAGTGCCGTTCAGGTAGCACCTGGACAAATCGCTGTTATATTCGACAGTGGAAAAATTTTAGATGCAACTGCAGAAGAAGGAATTTATACATTTGATTCTTCTACATCACCATCTTTCTTTGCAGGACAATTTGGACCTGTATTTAAAGAAATGTGGAATCGTTTTACATATGGAGGAGGAGTTAGTAAGGAACAAGCTGTATTCTTTATCAATGCTAAAGAAATTATTGATAATAAGTTTGGTACTCCAGCACCAATTCCATTCCAAGATTGGTCACATCCAATTCCAAATCAAATGACAAATTCAGTTACTCCTTTAAGAGTAGATGTTAAATGTTTTGGTAAATATACATTTAAAATCAGTGATCCATCTACTTTCATGAGTAAGATTGCAGGTACTGCAGACGAATATAAGAAAGATACAATTATTGAACAAATGAGAAGTGAAGTTATTGCTTCATTCCAAAATGTGTTAAATGAATTAGGAACTAGTACTCACAAAGTACCAGTATTAGAACTTCCTAGTCAAACTGATGAAATTAAGAAAGTAATGGATGAAAAAGTATTTGATCAACCAATTAGAGATCGTGGTATGTCTATTGTTGGATTTGTTGTTGAATCTGTTACATTAAGTGATGAAAGTCAAAAGAAAATTGATAACTATGAACTTTCTTCAAATACATTCATGCAAAAAGGTACACTTACTGGAGCTTATGCTCAAGCTGTTCAAGATGCTGCTAAAAATGAAGCAGGAGCAGTTAATGGTATGATGGGTGTTGGAATGGTTAACATCGCTAGCGGAGGAGCTATGGGTGGAGCTATTAATAATCAAACACCTGGTACTACAATGAATGTTGATCCATATAATACAGGAGTTGTAGCTGGAGCTACTGCTCAAGCAGCACCTCAAGCTGATCAAGCACCAGCAGGAGAAAAGAAATTCTGCCCTCAATGTGGAGCTGAAAATAATGGAAACTTCTGCACTAAATGTGGAACTAAATTACAATAATTAAAATAAAATCTGCTTTATGCAGATTTTTTTGTTTAAAAAATATTTCTTTTTAAAATGTTGAAAATAAAGAAAATTATTTTATGAATTTTTTTAATTTGTTGATATTGTTTGGTTTCCTGAGATTTGACAATATATTTGTTTCCTGGTAATATATTTTTTACACGACTCTGGGAGGCGTATTTATGTTAAATATTAATAGAAATATTATTAAGTCATGTGAGGATGAACCCTCGGGGATTTTCCCTTTAATTAGTAGGGGGGAATTTGATACAGTTGAATATTTACTTGATAAAGGTATTGTAAATATTAATACTGTAGATATGAATAATAATGATGTTTTAGTTAGATTATTAAAAGTAAAACAATATAATCTAGTATTAAAATATATTAAGAAAAGGAACTGGGATGTAAATCATCAAAATGTTGATGGTGATACTTTTGGTCACATTTTAGCTTGTGATAATAGTGCTGGTTCTATTAAGGTTGTTGATGCGTTATTAAGTAAGAAAAGATTTCTTCCAAATATTAGAAATAATAAAGGAGAAACTTTACTAGATAAGGCTATTCATAATAATTATTTAATATCTTCATTAAAAATATTAGAAGACAAGAGATTTACTTCAATAGATTTATATGATTTTAAAGGATTATTTGATCTTAGTATTAATAATGATTATTATGGAAAGTATTCTAAAATAAGTAACTTTAATTCTATTATTAAGTCTCTTAATAAAAAAGAATTACAACCTAATATGAAAAAATTAGTTGATAGAATGTATGATAATAGAGAAGCTATTAGAGCTAATATTATGGATGATAGTTTAGATGTAGTTACTTCTATTATTAATACTACTATTAATGAAGTAATTATTTAATATTTGAATTATTTTAAAAAATAGTGTATACTATGAGCAGATTGATGAAGAGGACATGATTGTTTATTAATAATTTTAGAGAGTTTCTGGTTGGTGAAAAGAAATATTATTGTAAATGATTCCTACCTTGGAGATGGTATATGAAAATATACCCGGGGAGACTCGTTATTAAATTAAGTAAAAAAAGGAATGGTACCGTGCATTATGCACTTCCTGGGCCATTCTTTTTTATTTTATAAAAGGGAGGATTTTATATGAGAATTAAAAATAGTTTTTTCTATACTTTAAGAGAAGATTCTAGTGATGATGCTAGCAAAAGTGGGTCATTATTAACTAGAGCTGGAATGATTAAAAAAGCTGGTTCAGGGTTATATGTATTTATGCCTATGGGTCTTAGAGTGCTTAGAAAAGTAGAAGGTATTATTAAAGAAGAAATGGATAGATCTGGAGCACAAGAATTAGTAATGCCTAGTATGTTACCAATTGATGTTTATGAACAATGTGGTAGAGTAGAAGCATTCGGAGATGGGATGTTTAAATTTAAAGATAGAAATCTTAGAGATTATTGTTTAGGACCTACTCATGAAGAAATGTTTGCATTAGCTGCGAAAGAGATGGTTAGAAGTTATAAAGATCTACCTTTTAATCTATATCAACAAGCTGATAAATTTAGAGATGAACCTAGACCTAGATATGGTTTAATTAGAACTCGTGAATTTATTATGAAAGATGCTTATACTTTCGATACACCTGAAACTCAACCTGAATCATATAAGAAAATGTATGATGCATATTGTAGAATTTTCGATAGAATGAAAATCAATTATACAATTGTTAGAGCAGATGTTGGAGCTATGGGTGGAGACTTATCTGAAGAATATCAAGCTCTTACTGATATTGGTGAAGATACTATTGTATTATGTGATGGTTGTGATTATGCTGAAAACTTAGAAGTTGCGACTACTAAGATGGTTGGAGATAAGGATAAACCTAAAAAGTTAGAAAAAGTAAAAACACCTCATTGTAAAACAATAGAAGATGTTTGTAATTTCTTAAATGTTCCTGTTGAAAAAAGTGTTAAAGCACTACTTATGAATGTAGATGATGAATTTGTTTGTTTCTTTGTAAGAGGAGATAGAGAATTTAATATTAGTAAAGCTTGTAAATTACTAGGAGTTAGTGAAATTAATTTTGCTAATGATGAGTTAATAGCAACAAGTAATGCTTGTCCGGGATTTACTGGTCCTGTTGGATTAAATTGTAAAGTTGTAATTGATGAAGAAATTAAATTAATGCATAACTTTGTAGTTGGAGCTAATGAAGAAGATTATCATTTTATTAATTGTAATATAGATGATATTAAGTATGATGTTTCTGGAGATATATCTAATGTTATTGAAGGAGATATTTGTCCTGATTGTGGTGGAAAATTATACTTTAAGAAAGGTATTGAAATTGGTAACTTATTTAAATTAGGTACTAAATACTCTGAAGCTTTAGGATTAACTTATTTAGATAAAGATAATAAAGCAAATCCTGTTGTTATGGGAAGTTATGGTATTGGACCTGCTAGAGTTATTTCTTCAGTTGTTGAGCAAAATAATGATGAACATGGTATAATATTTCCAGTCAGTATTGCTCCATATTCTGTATGTATTGTTGTTACTAATATTAAAGATGAAGATGCTCTAAACTATGCTTATAGTTTAGAAAAAGAATTAGAAGAAGCTGGAATTGATGTATTAGTAGACGATAGAGATGAAAGAGCAGGAGTAAAATTCAATGATATGGATTTACTTGGTATACCTTTCAGAGTAACTGTAGGTAGAGCTTTCAAAGATGGTGAAGTAGAATTTAAATTAAGAAGAGATAGTGATTCTACTAATATAAGTACTGATAAAATAGTTAAAACAATAAAGAAAGCTATCGAGAAAGATTTATAAAATGAAGAAAATTTTATTATATTTATTTACATTTTTATTGGTTTTTATAGAATCTGTTTCAGATTGGGCAGATAACTATTTTGGTGATGTTAACTTTTCGGAGATCTTATTTCAATTAAGATCTCCTTTGGCTGCTACAGAATCTTCTGTAATGAATGCCTTTTTCTTAAAAAGTTTGTTACCTAGTATCATTATTTCATTGATAGTTTTCTTTCTATTTAGTTTATTGTTTAAGTATATAAAAGATGATAATAAAAAGATTCTTAAGATAGTAGTAGTTATATCTATAATAATTATTTCTATATTTGATGTTGTTCATGCATTAAATAAGTTTGATTTCTTTAATTACGTTAGTGCTCAAACTACAAAGTCTACTTATATTGAGGATAATTATGTGGATCCAAAATCTGTTTCTATTAAATTTCCTGAGAAAAAGAAAAATTTGATTTATATTTATGTTGAATCATATGAATCTAGTTTTTTTAGTAAAGAATTGGGTGGAGTTAAAGAAGATAATTTATTAGAACCCATTACTCAATTAACTAAAAATAATATTAATTTTTCTAATTCAGATATATTTGGTGGAGCAAGAGATGTATCTGAAACTAATTGGACTACTGCTGCGATGATTGCTCAAAGTACTGGTCTTCCTTTAAAACTTAGAATGGATAATTCTGATATGTTAGAAGAATACACTTCAATTGGAGATATTTTACATGATAATGGATATTATAATGAATTTATCATGGGAAGTGATGCTTCTTTTGGTTATAGAGACCTTTTATTAGAAGGAGAATCATATGATAAAATACTTGATTATAATGAAATGATTGATATGAAATATATACCAGCTGATTATAAAGAATGGTGGGGAGTTGAAGATAAGAAAGTCTTTGAAATTGCAAAATCTGAATTAGATAAGCTTTCTGAAAAGGATAATTTTAATTTACAGATACTTACTAGTAATACACATGTACAAGATGGTTATTTAGATAAGAGTTGTCCTACAAAATTCGAAGATAAATATTCTAATTCTATTTATTGTACAGCAACTGAGATTAATGAATTTATTGAGTGGTTGAAGACTACTGATTATTATGATGATACTGTAATTATAATTACTGGAGATCATATTACTATGCAAAATAATTATTTTGAAAAAGATGATTCTAGAAATATTTATAATTTATTTATTAATACTAAGAAAACTTTTTACAATACTAATAGAGAATTTAGTACTATGGATATGTTTCCTACTACTTTATCTGCAATGAATGTTAAAATTGAAGGGGATAGATTAGGTTTAGGAACTGATTTATTTAGTGGAACTGAAACATTAATAGAAAAAGATGGTTATGATAAATTTAATGTTAGTATGAGTAATTATAGTAAATTTTATTATGAGAAAATGAGGTGATAATATGCTTTTACCTGATCAAAGGGAAGAAGGATCTGTTTATAAGAAAATTTATAAAACTAGAGATTTTAAACTAAAAGATGATGATATTAACAGATATAGTGGAAAAACTTTTTATTTAAAAACTTATGGTTGTCAGATGAATGAAAGAGATTCTGAAACTTTAGTTGCGATACTTGAAAATTTAGGTTTTAGTGAAGAAAAAGATTATACAAAAGCAGATTTATTATTACTTAATACTTGTAGTATTCGTGAAAATGCTCATAATAAAGCTTTTGGAATGTTAGGTAGATTTAAACATTTAAAAGAAAAAAGACCTGAAATAATTGTTGGTTTATGTGGATGTATGGCACAAGAGTTAAATGTTTGTGAAGAAATAATGAAAAATTATAAATTTGTTAATTTGATATTTGGTACTCATAATATAGATAGATTGCCTGAATTATTAGATGAAGCAGTAGCAAAGAATTCACAACAAATTGAAGTTTTATCTAGAGAAGAAGATTTAGTAGAGGGTATGCCTGTTATTAGAAGTAATAAATATAAAGCATATGTTAATATTATTTATGGTTGTGATAAATTTTGTACTTATTGTATAGTTCCTTATACTAGAGGAAGAGAAAGAAGTAGAAAAAAAGAAGATATTTTAAAAGAAGTTAAATCTTTAGTAGAAGATGGTTATAAAGAAATAACAGTATTAGGACAAAATGTTAATGCCTATGGAAAAGATTTATATGATGATTATCATTTTGGAGAATTATTAGAAGATATTGCGAAGAGTGGTATTCCTAGAGTTAGATTTATGACATCTCATCCTTGGGATTTTACTGATAAAATGATTGAGGTTATTTCAAAATATCCTAATATTATGCCTAGTATACATTTACCTGTTCAAAGTGGTTCTAATAGAATACTTAAATTAATGGGAAGAAGATATACTAAAGAGTCTTATTTAGAATTATTTGATAAGATTAAGAATAATATTCCTGGAGTTTCTGTTTCAACTGATATAATAGTTGGTTTTCCTGGTGAAGAGGAAGAAGATTTCTTAGAAACTATGGACTTAGTTAATTATTGTAAGTTTGATAATGCTTTTACTTTTATTTATAGTGAAAGAGTAGGTACTCCTGCTTGTAAATTAAAAAATAATATTCCTATGGAAGTTAGAGAAGAGAGACTTCAGAGATTGAATGAAGTTGTTAATAATTATTTTTTAGAGAATAATAATAAATTATTAAATACTATTTTACCTGTTTTAGTTGAAGGAATTAGTGATAAGAAAAATATGTATTATGGATATAGTGATACTAATAAACTTATTAATTTTACTAGTGATTCTCCTCTTAATTTAGGAGATATAGTTAATGTAGTTATTACTGAAGTACATACTTGGAGTTTAGATGGAAAAGTTAAATGAGATAATTGATTATATTACTAATAGTTCTGAATATAAGAAGTGTATTAGTTTAAAAGATAAGATGAGTAATAATACTAAATTAATGGATAAAATTAATAAGGTAAAAGAATTACAAAAAAGATATATTAAGAGTAATGATTTATCTATAAAAAAAGAATTAGATTTGTTAATAGATGAATTAAATGATGAACCTTTATATTATAATTATATGAATAATTTAGAGAAGGTTAATGAAATGATAAGTCTTGTTAATGATGAATTAAATGATTATTTTTATAAAGTGATTAATGAAGATTAGTATCTTCTTTTTTTTGTATGTAAATGTGATGTTAAATTGAAATGTAATTATTGTTAAATATATGTAAAACAATTATTCTTATAATAAGAGGTGGAAAAATGAAAAGAATACTAAGAGTATTGGCCTTAATAATTGTTTTGATGGGAATAGTATATATACCAAATGTAAGTGCTGAGAATAAAACTGTTAAAGATGTTGGAATAGAATTAGATACTGAAAATATTAAAGAGTTTACGTTTGATGGTTCTAAATATGAGGCAAATATTTTGGTTGGAAATGATGCGGCTGATGAAGAAAAAGAAGAATATTTGATTGAATATGGTAAAACATATACAGTAACATATCCTGATGCTATAAGTTTCTTTGGAAAAAAGATTTCTATGAAAATTGATGCTGTTTTCTCTCGTCCAGAACAAATGGGAACAAATCCAGAACCTTTGAACTCTATTATGTTAAATAATGGATCGTTTAAATTAAGAACTAGGTCTGCTATGGGTGGAGCTCATACTGTAATATCCGCAAAAGAAAATAGACCTAGAATAGATTTTAAGATTTATTTTATTGATGAAGATGGTAATCCTTTTAAATATAGTGGTTTATTTGGTTTTGCTGATCCGGATGGTTCTGAATATGAAATGGATTTAAAAGATAGAGCGATTTATTATATTGATGCAGAATCAAATGGTGGTACTGCTACACCTGATGATCCTCCTTTTAGTGAAAGCTTTTATGTGAAAGATAATGGGTTGTTTTGGTCTGATAATAATTATAGTGATGAATATAAAGGCCCTTTATATGAATTTAATGGTCCTATATTTTTATTAGAATTAGATGATACTTCAGAATTTGAATTTAGTTCATATCCTAGAAATGATACTTTATATCTTCCATATTTATATGCATTAACTTATGAATTCAATATTACTTATAAACTTGAAGGATGTGAGCATAATCCAGATAATCCAAGAGTATATACTTCTGGATCTAAAGTTGTTATTAAAAATCCATTGGTTAAGGATGGATATAGATTCTTAGGATGGGAAGAAGGAAATACAATAGAAGCTTGGGAACTTGGAGATAAAACTTTTACCGGTAAATGTGAAAAGATACCACCAATTGAAAATCCAAAAACAGGAACATATTTATTATTGTTATTAATTCCATTATTAGGAACATTTGTTGGAATATATTTTTTCAAAAGAAAAGGTTTTAATAAATAACATTATTTTATAGAGAAAGATTATAAATAATCTTTTTCTATTACTTAAATAGCGAAGATTAATATCTTCGTTTTTAATTGACTATTTATTTTTTGAAATGTATAATTTATATAGAATAGGTTGGTGGTATCATGGGTACTGAAGAAAAGAAAATAGATAATAACAATAATGCTACAGATAACCATATTTTTGTTACTGATGATGAAGGTAAAAAGTATAGAGCTGAAGTGTTTGATATATTTAAAGTAGATGGATATGAAGACAATGAATATATAATGTATTCTTTTGGTGAGAGTGTAGATGATTCTAATGAAAGAGTATATATTTCTAGAGTTGTTGAAGCTGGAGATTCTTATAATCTAACTGAAATTAGTGATGAAAAGGAATGGGAAGCTGTTAATAAAACTATTCAAGCTAATTTGGAGAGTTTAGGTGAGGATAATGATTAGTGAAGATACTAAGATTATTTATGTTAACGTATTAGCTAGAGAATTATCTAGATTACAATCTGAATTGCCTCATGTTAGATACATGGCTAATCAATCTAAAATTATTAGTGAATATTATATGAAGCGAGAATTATCTCTTAATGCTCAAATTGATCAGGTAAAAAAAGAGATTGAAAAAGCAAAAAATGGAGAGTTTACTATGATTCCTGAAAAAGGAAATAAAGTTACTAGAATAGATAGTAAACTAACTGATGTAGTTGATGAA
>JAEEGL011615657.1_pt1 | contig 11539 bp, 7 predicted proteins | sample 9134231 | NCBI WGS metagenome assembly JAEEGL01 (sample SAMN16246548, study PRJNA631951) | gut metagenome | biome: gut microbiome; feature: rumen; material: fiber-attached | host: Bos | place: Iran: Karaj | collected 2018-10 | reverse complement strand
TTGCACGTTCAGTGCGATAAAGACGGAAACTTCGAATCTCCAATAAATTCTAATCTCAATGAATGTCTCACATTATCAGCAAACATAGACCAAATAGGCCGGGACCTCATAAAGGATTTTGTATATTCTATGTGCGAGGAAGGTGCAGTTGCCCTTCTCCCGACAGATACCACGCTTAATCCTATAACAGGCTCATTTGATGTTCTTGAGATGAGGGTTGCAGAGATTTTGGAATGGTATCCGAAAGATATTAAGGTAAAAGTCTACAACGAGAAGATCGGACAGAAAGTAGAAATCATAGTTCCAAAATCCATAGCCGTAATAGTTAACAATCCGTTCTATGAGGTTATGAATGCACCAAATTCTACTCTTAAGCGCCTAATTTCTAAGATGGCACTTCTTGATATGACTGATAATAGGAATTCTTCAGGGAAGCTCGATATGATTATCCAGCTTCCTTATTTAATTAAGTCAAAATCAAGGGAAGACCAGGCGGAAAAGAGAAGAAAGCAAGTTGAGGATCAGCTCGTTGGTTCTAAGTATGGTATTGCATACATCGATGGAAGCGAAAAAGTAATTCAGCTGAATAGACCAGTTGAGAATAATCTTTACGAGCAGGTTAAAGACCTAAAGCTTGAGCTTTACACAGAGCTTGGTATTACTGAAGGAATTCTAAACGGCACTGCTACTGAGCAGGAGCTTCTTAACTATCAGCAGCACACAATCAAACCAATTCTGGAAGTCATATGCATTGAAATGAGAAGGAAATTCCTTTCAAAGAATGCAAGGACTAGAGGACAGTCGATTATGTACTTCTCCAATCCGTTCGGAATTGTTCCGGTATCTCAGATTGCCGAGATTGCTGATAAGTTTACACGTAATGAAATTATGTCTTCGAACGAGTTTAGAGCTGTTATTGGATACAAGCCAGTTAAAGATCCGAGAGCAGACGAACTTAGAAATAAGAACCTAAATGCTTCAAATGATCAACTGCAATCACCCATGACAACTGAACAAATCGAAGAAGATCAGACTGTTGGTGCAAGTTCTGGCGAAATGGATCCAAAAATATTCTAAGAAGGAGGAAAAGTCAAAATGGGAGTAAACAAAGCTGATTATGACTTTGGCGGTTACGTGACAAAGAACAATGTTCGTTGCTCAGATGGCCGCACCATCCGTCAGAACGCTTTCGCTCATATGGATGGTAAGAGAGTCACACTCGTCTACAATCATGATCATCAGAATCTCGACAATGTTCTTGGCTATGTTGATTTGAAGAACAGAAAAGATGGCGTTTATGGCTATGCTAAAACCGCAGACACAGAAAGCGGAAAACTCGCTAAAGCACTAGTTCATTCTGGTGCACTCGCTGCATTCTCAATCTATGCAAATCACTTAGAAGAAGACAAGAACACAGGCGATGTTTACCACGGAGATATTAAGGAAGTATCCCTGGTACAGGCTGGTGCAAATGCCGAGGCTCTTATCGATGAGTTCTTTGAGCATGGTACAGATGGCGAAACTGGTATGTACTTCTATAACATCAGCACAGAAGATAGTGATGCTCTTTTAGAGAATTTCTTATCTCATTCGAAGAAAGATGACGATGAGGACGAAGAAGAACCCGAAGATAAAGAGCAGGAAGAAACTGAAGACGAAGATTCTGAAGATGATGAGGAAGAAGAAATGGAAGAAGATAAGAAGAAAGTTATAAGACACGCAGATGATGAGGAATCATCAGGCGGACAGACACTTAAAGAGGCATACGATGAGATGCCTGATAAGTATAAGAAAGTTTGTGCAGCACTTGTAGGAATGGCTGTATCCGGAGCTGGAGAAGGCGGTGAAGCCGAAGGTGAAGTAGAACACTCAGACTTAGAAGGAGGAGAGATAATGAAAACAAACTTGTTCGAAAACGATCAGGTTCAGGAGCAGAACGTTCTTGAGCATTCTGATATGGTTGAAATTCTTGATGCAGCTAAGACTGGATCAAAGACACTTAAGCAGGCATTCAACGAGTACTGCCTTGCACACTCAATTGACACAACTGGAATGAACATTCTTCCTAACCAGACAACTGTTGGTCAGGTAAGTGGTGTAAGAGATCTCGATATGCTCTTCCCAGAGTATAAGTATCAGGGAAGAACTCCTGAATGGATCAAGAGAGACACCACATGGGCTGATGTTGTTATGGCCGGTGTTAAGAAGGTTCCATTCAAGAGACTTAAATCCATGTTCGCCAACATCACTGAGGATGAGGCAAGAGCAAAGGGTTACATTAAGGGCGATCAGAAGGCTCCTGAAGTATTCGAGCTCTTGGGAAGAACAACTGACCCTCAGACCATCTACAAGCTTCAGCAGCTGGACCGTGATGACATCATCGATATCGAGGACTTCGATGTTGTTGCATGGATCAAGGGCGAGATGCAGATCATGCTCAATGAGGAGAAGGCTAGGGCCATCCTGATTGGCGACGGCAGAACCGCTGCAAACAGGTTCAAGATCAAAGAGGATCACGTTCGTTCAATCGTTAACGATGTTCCTCTGTTCAATATTAAGGTTAACGTAAATGTTCCTGCAACAGCTGATGAGGAAGTCGTTTATAAGGCATTCATCAAGTCTGTTCTTCGCGCTCGTAAGAACTACAAGGGATCAGGTAATCCTACACTGTTCACAACTGAGGAAGTTCTGACTGAGCTGCTTCTTCTTGAGGACGGCATTGGACATCCTCTCTACAAGACCGAGCAGGAGCTTGCCACAAAGCTTCGTGTAAGCAGGATTGTTACTGTTGAGGTTATGGAAGGTCAGCAGGTTGATGAGAAGCCTCTTATGGGCGTTATCGTAAACCTTAACGACTACACCGTTGGTGGTGATGGAAATCGTGAGAAGGGCATCTTCGAAGATTTCGATATCGACTTCAACCAGTATAAGTACCTGATTGAGACCAGGATGAGTGGCGCTCTGATGAGACCTTACTCAGCAATGACAATCATGCTGAACAAGACTGCAGGCGGAAACGGCTGATAAGTCAAAATGAGGGTAAATAGAAGGAAGACCATAATAAAACCGACTTAAAAGGTCTTTCTTCTATTTCCAAGATGGAGGGCGAGATGAAGTTTCATGGAAAAGTTGGCTTTGTAGAGTACGCTGAGACTAAGCCAGGTGTCTGGACTAATGTTGTTACCGAGCTTGAAAAGTCCGGTGATTTTAAAAGAAAAAATAATCGTTTTGTGTCTGGACAACAGATAAATGACAACCTAGCAATCAATAATCAGATCGAAATTATTGCTGACCCATACATAAATGAGCATTTCCCATCCATAAAATACGTCGAATGGAAGGGTAATAAATGGAAGGTAACTTCCGTTGAAGACCTATATCCAAGACTAATATTGACACTGGGGGAGGTATACAATGGGGAGCAGACTTAAGCTGCAAGATGAGTTAGAAAAACTACTCGGAACACGGAATGTGTATTTCCAACCCCCGCCGTCATTAAAGATGAAATACCCTTGTATAGTCTATGAAAGGGCGAGGTATAATACACGTTTCGCCGATAATAACCCTTACAAGATTGACAAGGTTTATTATGTAACATACATCGATACAGACCCTGATTCAGATATGCCTTACAAACTTGCGAACTTTCCGCAGTCAGTTTTTCAAAGGCATTATGTATCAGATAACATGTATCACGACCAATTCAGAATAACATACTAAATAAGGAGGAAACAAAAATGGCTGAAACAGCAATTGCTATGCATTGGGATGGCGTTGGCGAGAAGAAATTTGAAGCCGGCGTTGATAGAGGTGTATTGTTTGTAACAGGTGCTAATGGAGCATACGGAGCAGGCGTTCCTTGGTCAGGTCTTACTGCAGTTAACGAGTCTCCTTCAGGTGCTGAAGAGAACAAGTACTATGCAGATAACATCAAGTACGCATCAATCCTTTCAGCTGAGGACTTCGGCTGCACGATCGAGGCTTATCAGTCTCCTAAGGAATTCGATGCTTGTGATGGAACAGCAGAGATTGCTCCTGGTGTAACAATTTCACAGCAGGCTAGAAAGGCATTTGGCTTTAGCTGGAGATCACTTATCGGTAACGATGTTGCAGACCTTGGTGATGCAGGATATATCATCCACATCGCATATGGCTGCAAGGCACAGCCTTCAGAGAAGAGCCGTGGAACTGTTAACGAGTCTCCTGAGCCTACAACATTCTCATGGACTGTTGCTACAACTCCTGTAAACGTATCAGGACACAAACCTACAGCTCACCTTCAGATCAATTCTATGAACGTTGATGCTGATAAGCTCGCTGCTTTCGAGCAGATTCTTTACGGAAAGCCTGCAGAGTCAGCTGGTGGATCAGCAACACCGGCTCGTCTTCCTCTTCCTGACGAGATTGCAACTCACTTCAATGCTCAGGGTTAATAGCTTCAAAATGGGGGGAGCTTCGGCTCCTCCTTTCTTTTTTGTTCTACGTAATTGAAAGGAGACTATAGTTTATGTACAGATGGCAACACAAGTATACAGATTATAACGGAAATGAAAGAGAAGAGACATTCTATTTCAACTTCTCAAAAGGTGAACTTATCGATCTCGAGTGGAGAACTCCTGGCGGTCTTGAGCAGTATATGAAAAACATCATGTCAATGATGGATGGTCAGAAACTTGCTGATATGTTCAAGATGCTTATCGATAAGTCTTACGGTGTTAAGGGTCCTGATGGCAGAGAATTCATTAAGTCAGAAGAAGTCCTTAATCACTTCAAGTTTACAGAAGCTTATTCAGATCTTTACATACTTCTTGCAACAGACTCCAATGCAGCATCAGAGTTTGTGAACGGTATATTCCCTAAGGAAGCAGTTGAGGCGGCAAAGAAACAGCATGAGATGGCAGAGAAGGCTGGACTTCAGCTTGTTGGCACGTCAGAGCCTACTCAGCCACAGCAGGCAGTTCCTTTTGTGCCTCAGGTAGAAGGACAGCAGACATTTGATCCTATGAGGTAAGAATATGCTTCGGCTTCATATAGAAGATAAAGAGCTCTGGGATGAACAAAGAGAAATCTTCATCAACATTAAGGGCTGTGATCTTATGCTCGAGCATTCGTTAGTGTCAATTTCGAAGTGGGAAAGCAAGTATCACAAGCCCTTTTTGTCGTCCGAGAAAAGTCCTTCAGAGACTCTTGACTATATAAAGATGATGGTCATTGGAAAGATGCCTGAGGATGAGAAAGTGTTTACAGCATTGTCTCAATCTCAGATAGGCGAAATAGCAAACTACATCAATGATCCGATGACCGCAACAGTAATAAATGAAGAGGATGAGAAAGAGATTACAAATGGCAGTTCCTCAAAATTTGTTACTTCAGAAGAAATCTATTCATGGATGTGCGCCCAGGGTGTGCCGGCTGAATACCAGTATTGGCACATCAATAGACTGATCATCCTACTTAAGATATGTGCTATACACAATAAACCCAAAGATAAGAAAAAGAAGAGAATGACTTCTTCAGACCTTGCATTAAGGCGGGCTAGGATGGAAGCAGCGAGAGCAAAATACAAAAAGCCATAAGGAGTCTTTGATATGAAAGGTGTTTACTTTACTCACAAAGGTGATTTCAGCAAAACCGAAGAATACTTCAAATCACTTATGCGGAAAGACTACCTAAAAATCTTAGAAACTTATGGCCAGCGTGGAGTAGATGCTCTCATGGCTGCAACTCCTGTTGATAGCGGCCTGGCTGCAAGTTCTTGGGGATACAGCATTGAGCAAGAGAATGGCCAGACCAAGCTAATCTGGACCAATTCAGATGTAGAAGGAGGATACAATATCGTAATCCTTATAGATAGAGGCCATGCTACAAAATCTGGTTCTTGGGTTCCTGGTTTACATTTTATTGATGAGGCTATAAGTCCAATAATAGCAGAACTGGTGAGGGAGGTAGTAGAATGACGACAGTTATTGATGAACGCGTTGTTGAGATGCGGTTTAATAACGAAGATTTCGAAAAGAACGTCGCTCAGTCTATGAGCACCCTTGACAAACTCAAGAAGTCACTCGATTTCGATTCTGCAAAGAGTCTTGAGAATTTGGGAAAGGCTACTAAAGGTATTGACCTTTCTGGAATGTCAGCGGCTATAGCAGAGGCAACTACAAAATTCTCAGCTCTTGAAATAGCAGGTATCACAGCTCTTGCTAATTTGACGAACAAGGCTGTAGATTTCAGCATCAAATTTGCAAAATCTTTATCACTTGATCAGGTAACATCAGGTTTTGATAAGTATGCCACAAAGACACAGTCCGTACAGACTATTATGTCTGCAACTGCAGATCAGTTTGAGAATCAGGCTGAGCAGATGGACTATGTTATGGAACAGCTTGATAAACTGACCTGGTTTACCGATGAGACCTCATATTCAATGATCGATATGACAAGTAACATCGGTAAGTTTGTATCAAATAACATCCCGCTTGAAGATGCAGTAACAGCTATGGAAGGTATAGCTACTTGGGCTGGTCTTTCGGGTGCAAATGTTAATGAAGCATCCAGAGCGATGTACAATTTCTCGCAGGCAATGGGTGCTGGTGCCATGAAGCTTATGGATTGGAAATCAATCGAGAATGCTAACATGGCGACAAGTAAGTTCAAAGAGACAGCAATTGAAACTGCTGTTGAAATGGGAAAACTTAAGAAGTCTGCAGATGGACTCGTTACAACGCTTGATGGTAAGACTGAAGTTTCGGTTACATCTTTTAGCGAATCACTAAAAAAGAAGTGGTTCGATACAGAGACAATGACGGCTACTCTTGGCAAGTTTGGTAAATTTGCAGACGAGCTCTACAATTTATCAGATGCCACTAATCTTACCGCTTCTGAACTCTTAGAAGCACTCGATGATTATAAAGAAGGGTCTCTTGACCTTAATGAGATAGCCAAAGATTCAACGATGTCTATTTCAGAGCTTAATGATAAGTTTAAAGAGCTTACCAGCGAAGGATTTGATCTTGGTAAGAAGGCATTTGCTGCTTCACAGGAAGCAAAGACTTTCAGAGAAGCTATAGATTCCGTAAAGGATGCCGTTTCATCTGGCTGGATGAATACATTCGAAATTATATTCGGTAATTATCTTGAAGCAAAAACTCTTTGGACCGGACTGGCAAACAATCGCTACGACATGTTTGCTGAAGGCGGTAATAAGAGAAACGAAGTACTAAAAGTTTGGAAAGAACTTGGCGGAAGAGATTCTCTTATAATGGGCGCTGTTGAAGCGCTTAATCTGCTTATCAAGCCAATAGAAGTGTTTAAAAAAGCATTCGACTCAATGCTGCCAAAAGGTAAAGAATTTGGAGCATTACTTGCCGATTTGACGCGTAGGTTCTATGAGTTCTTTGCCAGGATACAGCCATCGGAAGATTCGCTTATAAGCCTATATCAATTCTTTAGAGGGTTATTCTCTATCGGAAAGACAATTATAAGCGTATTTGGACAAATAGCTAAAGCCATACTTCCGATTACAAAGCCTCTTGGCGGCGTACTTCATTCTTTGATTGCTTTCCTTGGATATATTGGAGCAGTTCTTGAAGGGCTATCAAATTATATTGCAGAGAATAATCTTATCGCTGCAGGAATTGAAATGCTTGGCGCGGCACTGGCCAAAGTGCTCGGAGTACTTAAAGTTGTTGGGCTTGTATTTGCCGGCGGTTTATACATGGGCATCAAAGCTTTTATTGAACTAATCAATAAGGCTAAGATCGCCGTAACAAATTTTGTAAATGCCGCAGGAGCAAAACTTGTATGGGTTGGGACTAAGATATCTGAAGTATTCTCAAAAGTGTCTGGTATCTTTAACAAGTTTAAAAAGACAGAAGAAGGCTCAATCAAATCTACAAAGAATTTAGAGAAGAGCTTTGGTGGTGTAAATAAAGCGGCTAAGAAACTCGGAACTGTTACGAAAGATTCCGGATTCCAGGTTGAGAAGAACACCACACTGCTTCAAAGATTCCTTAACGTATTCAATACAGCTAAGACAGCTTTTGTTACAGGATTTACTGTAATTGGTGCTGGAATAGTGGCTCTTGGAACAAAGATATTTAAATTCTTTACGGATTTCAAGCAAAGATACGAAGACGTTACAAAGAATGCCAAGACAGGGGTCGATTACATCAAAGGAGTCTTCGAGACAATAGGCTCACTCTTTGCAGATGGCTGGCAGAAAGCCAAAGATTTCTTTGCGGAGTTTGGCATCGACTTTTCAACTCTTGAAACAGCATTTGCAACCATCAAAGATGGTCTTACGTCCATCATTGATAAACTCGGGCCTGGAGGAATAGCTGCTCTTGGATTCGCAACTGCACTGCTTGCTCTTGTTGGAGCGGCAATAAAACTCTCAGACTCGTTCAATTCAATGTTTGGTGCCATAACTGGCGTTTTCAATAACATTAACAAGATTCTTAAGAAGCAGTTTGCAAAATCCTCGGTTGTAACAGATCTTGCCAAGGCGTTTGCAATTATAGCTGGTTCTCTTACGCTCCTTGCCATTGTAGACGCAACATATCATGATAACTTAGAGAATGTATCTAAGATTATGATGAAACTTATGATTGCATTTACAGCTTGTGCAGCAGCACTTAGAGGATTGGATCTATTAATGTCAAAATTCGATATCAATACGGATTTCAACGCAATTAATTCCAATATCTTAGCTCTGGCAGGCGCTATGACACTTCTCGTTGCAGCATTTGCAATCATGAATATGGTAGAGCTTAAGGATGACTGGCTTAAGAAGCTCGAGATAATGGGTATTATGCTTGCGGGTCTCGTTACATCTGCTGTCTTGGTATCGAAATTAGCACCACAGCTTTCGAAGGGATCAGTTCTTTTGTTATCTATCGCATTGTCAATGAAGCTTATGGTAGATGCACTTGCGAAGATAGGTGAAAAAGATATTGATGGCGTCAATAAGAATCTAGCAGGGTTTGTAGTGCTGTTTCTTGGCGTAGCAGCAATGACAGCCGCTGCTGGTCAGCTTAAACTTACCTCAGCTCTTAATCTATTGATATTAGCAAAGGCACTTACTATGCTAATGCCTCAGATTACTGAGATGCTTAAGACTATTTCTCCATATCTTACAGAAATGGTTACAAGACTTGACATCATTGCACAGGATTTCTCGAAAGCCAAAGAATTTGCCAAGAAGATGTTTGATAAGGCAAATGATTTTGTTAACTATCTTTACACTAGATTTGATGAAGCCACAGCTAAGACCTATACATTAGCAACAATGATTCTTGGGACCATTGCTGGAGTTGCATCTCTTGCAGCAGTAATTGCAGGCGGCTTTGCACTTGCCAAGATAATAACAGCTATAGGTAGTCTTGGAAATGTATTTAAGGGTATTGGTATTGCTGTTATTGGTTTAGCAGTAGGTGTGAAGATAGTAACTGAATCAATTATACAGCTTGGTGAGTATACAAAATATCTTACCAATAAGCAGTATAACCGAATGATAGAAGCATTCTCTGTCATAGTGATTGTATTAACAGCAGCAATGAGTATGGCGACATTTATTGATGCGCTTGCTACTCATTTAGTTAAGAATCATATTTATGACGGGAAGACAATAAGAACAAATTTCATGGGAATGGCCGCTGCATTTGTTGGTATCGGTCTTGCCATTAAGCTTATTGTGGCTTCATTAAAAGATATTCAAGATCTAAATGAAGATACATTTAAGCCAGTAATAACTGCGATGAGCGTACTTCTCTTATGTCTCGGCATTGCTGCTGGACTATCAGGTATGATAACTAAGGGTGGTTCTGCTCTTCTTGGACTTATCGGAATAGCAGCGACAATGGCTCTTCTTATAGCTGAGCTTGGTATTATGTCTGTAATGTGGTCTCCGGAGAATGAGCGGTCAATGTTCTTTGCTTTAGCATCGATGGAAGGTTTATTCCTTGGCCTTTCTTTAGTACTAAACATGCTTTCAAAGTTAAAGGCAGGTCCTACTTTATCTTTGATGATTCCGCTTTTAGGCATTGTTACCACGTTGACAGGACTTGTAATTGTCCTTGCGGCATTCGAAAATCCAAATTATTTGGCGCTAGGTATAGGTCTTGCCGGTGTACTTGGTATAATAATAGCTCTCGGAAAGATTATGAAGTATATCGTCGATATGCCTAATCTTGGAGGTGGAAGAGGACTAAAGAACAAAATAAATCTACTAAAGACATGTACCATTGCTTTAGTAGCAGTAGCCGGTGTTATTGCCGGTATGGGAGGAGCTGCTAAGTTATTTGGAATGAATCTTTTAGGAGGTTTAACTGCTCTTCTCGGAGGTTTAATTCTTCTTGGGACTATATTCTCATTCATTACCAAGGTCAAAGCGCTTCAGAATAACGAACTTATGAGTAAGATAAAGCTTCTCAGAGCATCAGTCCTGGCACTAGGCGGTGTGGCATTAGCTTTAACCATAGTGTCTGCTGCTGTTAAAGAGCTTGGTGGTGATAATGTTAGTATGGCATGGTTCGTACTCAGTGCTCAACTCGCAGTTGTTGGCGGTATTATGGCCTGGATTTCTAATATGAAATCCCTCACTCGCGAAGATACTATAAGTAAAATCATGCTACTTGAAGCCGTTGCGCTTGCGCTTATTCCATTAGCAGGCGCTCTTATCATGCTTTCTACTCAGGAAGTTAACGATAACTGGAACTCGTTATTTGTATTAGCAGGAGGTTTAACAGCGTTAACGACCGTACTGGTTGTCATTACAAAGGTCCTGGATACTGTAGTAGATTTAAGCACAATTATAGGTTCTATTGGCCTTATCATATCAGCTTGTGGTATGATCTGGAGTCTTGCCGGCGCGATTTGTATGCTTAGCAATATTGATTCATCACAACTCGCTGCGGCATCACAGGCCCTCCAAGATTTTTCAAACGCTCTTGTTGTACTTCTTGCTGTAATGGGAGTTCTGGAATTAACGATAGCAGCCATCGCGTCTGCTTTTGGCCCACAAGGTGGTATAGTTGGTGCTGCGGCATTACCGGGTCTGATTTTATCAATTGGTATAGCTGCGATAGCGCTTGGAGCAGGTCTAAAGCTTGCCGCTGAGGGTGTGGTTATTTTGGGCACGGGTCTTGAAGATCTATCGAATAGCCTAAGTAAGATCGCAGGTCTTGACCTGGCAGCTATAGCAACAGGAATGACTGAGATAGCAGGTGCTGGACTTGCTATGGGTGCAGCAGCAAGTTCAGTTGAAGTTTTTGCCGGTGCAATGGATTCTCTTGCATCAGCTCTTGGGAACTATAACTCAGCTAAAAGCGGTGGCTCTTCAGGCGGAGGCGGTGTAACGTTCGAATACTTTGATGGCGCCAATACAGCTATAAAAGAAACAGAAAGCGCTGTTAAAGGTTCGTATGAGAACATTAAGACTTATACTGAACTAACAAATGAGGTAGTTACTGGCACTGTTGAAAATATTCCAAAGCTCGAAGCAGCCACGGAAGATTTGTTTACTAAGCCTTGGAAATCGCTT
>JAEEGL010191660.1_pt1 | contig 11539 bp, 9 predicted proteins | sample 9134231 | NCBI WGS metagenome assembly JAEEGL01 (sample SAMN16246548, study PRJNA631951) | gut metagenome | biome: gut microbiome; feature: rumen; material: fiber-attached | host: Bos | place: Iran: Karaj | collected 2018-10 | reverse complement strand
TGTTAACTTTTTTTGCCAGACCCCAACGACAGACCCCAAAAAACTTGGCTATTATTTTCGTCAGACCCTAACGATTGACCCCAAAAAACTTTGAGAAACCCCAACTAACTTTGAAGACCCCATGAAATCAACCATTCTTCAGGACAGTCTTTAGATACTCTTCTACTTCTCTTTCCGTATTTGCGGCAGCCTCATCAACAGAAACTGTCCCCTCAAAATAGTCAGATGCATTTCTGAGAACAATCTCCTGAACTGCAGGATTATCGAAATAGTATTTATCACCGGAAAGAATCATGTTGGAAAGCAGATCCACCTTATCAGTTCCAAGCTGAGGAGCGGTATAAATCTGTCCATCAACGGTCATAACAAGTTCCATTTCTGAATATCCTTCATATGAGGTATTGGTTTTCCATGTCTCATATGAAGATTGAAGGACAGGTATACTGTTAGTCATACTATCCTGATATTCCTTGGTAAGAAATGATTTTATAAAGTCCCAGCAGCCTTGTGCAGCTACTCTGTCAGAACACATCATCAAAGCACCTGTAGGATGTATAACTCTGTCAGATCCGGTATTGGTAGGAAAGCCTACATTAATAGGCTGAGAAGTTACCTTCTTCCAGGAAACAAGATAATCTGAAGCCAAATTTCCAATTGGTGTATAAAAGAGATGAATATTTACAGGAATCTGACCTGTCATTCCAAGTTCATTAAACTCTTCAATTGAACCCGGAAGATGCGAAGCAAGTTCAAGGTATGATTTATAATCAGCTCCAAAAGTAGCATTTCCGCTATCTATATCTATCCAGCTGCTTCCATTAAATACCAAAGCCTGATAGATAAAGTCATAGGAAGAATACGAGTCCATTATGACTGTATTAGGTCCTATCTGTAACTTATAATTCATGAAATCATCCAAAGTCCAATTCCTGGTGATATCACTATTTAACGCAGAAGCCACATACGTATCAAAAGTAAACGATGGAATAACTGCAAAAATACTGTCTTTTTCATGTAGATCATAAATGTTAGTCAGATAATGATTTCCCTTTATTGATCCATCGTTTTTTATGCTATCCCTAAGATCAACAATGCTATTTGTATCCGATAATGCGGTTACAAAAATTGTATCAAGACCGTCAGCCTCATATATCAAGTCGGGAACATCACCCGCAAGAACGGCTTCTTCCAGATTTAATAAAGCAAGATCATTCAATGAAGCAGAATCATAATACTTGTCACTATAATCTCTGAAAAGATCACTGTAATTTCTTATACCGATTCTATATTCCTTGGATGAACTGTTAAATTCTAAAACTCTGTTCTTCAGATCATCACTCAATGAAGAGCAATACAAGCTAACAGGAGTAACACCATTAATGTTATCACCGGCCCTATTAAAAACCGAAAGATTCATTGAACCGGAAGCATCATAGGTTATTGCAGAAAACAGATCATCATTCGCATAAACAATTTTGTCTAAATAAGATGTATAAGATGAATTTATAAAATCAAAATATGTATCAATATACTTACCATCTTCTGAAGATCTGACTATACCGGAATCCGTCACGGATAATAAGTTTCCATCATTATCCATTGATATAAAATCAGGAAAGACAATTGCCTCAACACTTTCATCCATAATAACAACCGGGTCAACTGCCTTAATAGAACCATCTAAATTCCATATTATAGCATAAAATTGGGATATATAAGAAGCGGAGGCATTTTCGGAATAGCTAACACCATTTACCTTACAATACCCGGATATAGAATCATCAGTAAAAACAGGATTATAGTAAAATAGCGAAAGGTTATCAACATCTCCAAAATCAATCAATGAATCATAAGCTTCTGATGTAATTGTATTATCCTGTAACTTAAAAGGCAGCTGTAATATAGTTTCTGTAAAATTATTACCGTTTGAATCAAAAGAAAGAAGTTTTAAATCAAACAAATAATACTCAATAAAAGCATAGTAAAATCTATCTGAAATATAGATTGCATCCGAACATGTATAACCATCCAGTACATAATCAGACTTTACTGTAGAAGAAACAAATCTCCCACTGCTAATAATTTCTGAATCGGAAGCAATAGTTCCGGCTTCAAAAGATACAGTTCTTCCACAAGAAGGCAAAAACAGACAAATAAAACAAATTAAAAAGAGAATCCTTTTTTTCATAATTACCTCAAAATAATAAAGCCGGAGCATTAATACTCCGGCTTTATAGGATTATTAAATCAAATTAGAAATTTTTGACCTCATAATAAACAGTGCCAAGGGTCTCAGAAGGAGCATTTGAAAGTGACATGGTAAAAGTAGAACCGGAGGGATTAGATGCAGTAGGCATAGAACCGTTTGAACTAATATTAGCTCTCTGTCCGTTATAATCCGTCGAATAGGTTACTCTATAAAGGCCATTTTCATCGTGCTGATAAGACTGGCAATCATTCTTAACTACAGTAACGAAGATATCGGGGAAAGTATTCTGAGCAAATCCACCGACCGTCTTATCATCAGATCCGTCAAAATGCACTTTCTTAACGTCAGCCCAATGATTCCAACCATCCTGCATTAAGTACACAGTTTCAGTTGTACCAATTTCAACATCTTCTGCACCCTGAATGCTGGGAGTCTTAGTAGCAGGTTCCCAGTTATTGGGATCATTCAGCTCAGCTGTGGTTCTGGTTGCAGGTCCTTTATATCTCTCTACAACACCATTGGTAGTAACAATCTTATAAGGAGCATTACTGTGGCAGTTGTATGAATCAAAATATGTATAGAAGTTATAAGTAGGGCCATAAGGGCCTGCAATAGGATTATTCTTATCAACTACAATAGGATTTCCTGCAGTTCCTATACTTGATCCACTTAATGCAACAAACTCATCCTCAGATTTATCATACACAAATGGATTTGCAGCATTAACAGTTCCGGTTCCGGTATAACTCATAACAGATGTATAACCGTTAGTCGTGTCAATCAGATCGTAATATACATTTAATGTATATGCATCGCCACAATCAAATATATCTGCTAAATACTGCTGAGTTGAGGAACTATTGCCCCAAAGAGCCCAGTCATTAATATTCTCATTACCACTTCTTACACTTACATAAATACGCTCGCTAAAATCAGGATCACCAACTTTCTTGTATTCAAAAGATACTACCTGAAGGTAATTACCGCGTGATCTTCCGGGTGCATTTAAATAATTATTTACAGCAGTGGCATTAGCATCAGTTAAAGCTCCGAGTCTGAAAGCATGAGAACCTCTCTGGAAACCTGCACCAATACCGCCAATTCCGTCCTCTCCGCTCTTCTTAATAACAAAATAGGTCACATAAGAAGAACCACCGGTAGTATAAGAAACATTAGTATGCTTAATTCTGGTTGCTTTATTATCTACTGTAGTACCTGTAACAGAATTTGAACCTGAATGTACAGACGAAACATATACTCTTATATCTTTAGTAATATTCTGATTAAGTCTGATTCGTATATAAGGAGACGAACCATGGTCGCTAAATTCCACAATGTTATAAACGGAATTAGGTACAACAGAACCGTCGTCATATCGTAAATAGAACTCTACCTTAGAAGGATCCACATAAGCAAAAGTACCATTATCAAAATCACAATTAAGACGAGGTGCCATATTAGTAACACCGAGATCAACATTGTTGATATACTCAGAGCCCGCCTTGCCAGCCTCTCCAATGGCAGGATCAAGATAAGCCTGATCACTATTAGTGTAAACAGCCTTAGTAGCTCTTCTTACAAGAGTGGTAATAACTTCAGTATCTGAATAAGTATTCGCACCATCGGAATAATCGGCATTAAGCTTAAAAGAACCATCAGCAGATGCATAATCGCCTGCTTCTAAAGTAATAACACATTTATATGTGCTGGGACCTATTGCGGTTACAGTCCCGTTGGAAGGTATAATGTCACCGGACCGATCAGTAGGATAAATATTTGGAACACCTGCCGCACCATAAACAGTTGCTTCAAATGTATAAGCAGCAGTTCCATTCATACCGGGCTCAAGAACTATGGTGTTATCAGGAACATAAAGGTTCATAACATCTGAACCTGTGCTGTTAAGAGTAAAATCATGGTTTCTGGACGTGGTATCGGTAGCTGCATGATATGTACGTCCTTTTACATTAAAATCAACAGAAATATTAACATTTCTGTCAGTATCAAATGTAGAATTAAAAGTAACACCGGTATCAGCAAGGTATTCGCAAAGCACATATGCATTAGGATCGGTATCGACCTTATACATTAGCTTATCGCCTGACTGATAAACAGTGATTACATTTACAGAATCTTCATTAGGATGAGTGATCTTAAGCGTCTGGGTATCAGGGCTTTCAACTTCAGTAGCATCCATAACCCAGTCACTGATAAGGTTAAGGGCAACCTGAGCTTCCTCCTGTACATTAACCTCGGCCGCACCTCTGGTATAACTACTGGAGCTTACATACATAGCTCCCGCAATAGTCGTTCCTACAACAGCCATAATAGCAAGAGTTATTATGAGCTCGATGAACGACAAACCAAGATTACCGACCCCCACGATAAATTTCCTTGATTTTTTCATAAAATTTTCCTCAGCAATAAATATTGTTATTTTTGGATCAACTTAACACTAACACATCTAAAATTAACAATCAACCATTATTTACAGTGATCCTGCCTGTAAAGTGATCGATCGTAACCGTACAAGTACGATTACCATTGGTAACTGTGAATTTGGTAATGTATGTCGCGCCTTTTACACCACCACTGCTACGGTCAAACTCAATCATCTGACCTGTCGCTTCAGAATTACCAAGAGTAAGCCCAGAAGCGGTGTTAGTATCATAAGTTACATCAAGTCCACCTACGCCTACATCGATATAATTTCCGCCATAGGGTTCATTATTAACATAAATACGGACTTTAACAGTATCATCTTTCCAGATAACCATATACGCCGAATTCTTACCTAAAGCAAGATTTCTGGTCTGATCCAAAGTAGAACGGATCTTATCTGCACAGCTACTTACCTGTCTGTTAGTTGCCATAGAAAGAGAAAGAAAAGATGCTGCTCCGATAATTGCCATTATTGCAAGTACAATAATAAGCTCTATAAGAGATAATCCTTTATTATTCAATTTTCTGTTCTCGTTATTCATCATATACTGCATCTTCCCAATTCATTATCTCTTCTGCCAATTTACATAGAAAATCATTTCATTAGCGTTAAAATCTTCTCTTCCGGTCGTACCGCTTCCACCGGCCCAATCAATTGGAGGCAACTGAACAGCGATATCTGTTTTAATAACGGACATAGTATTATTTTCTACAGTTACCACAAAAATGTCATGGAAAACTACTCTTATATGATCATCATCATATGGATTGCCGGTATTGGGATCAATTAATTCCAAAGTAATAAAATCATTGATGAAATCAGTATCATTATTATTATCATACCTGGGAAGGACAATATAATTTACAGCCATTCCATCGGTGCCATCAAGTTTGTGGTTATTTGATAATGTGTTGATAAAGGCATTACCATTAAAGTCATGACAAGGATCAGTACCAGTGTAAATATTTGTTTCAGGAACTTCAGTCAAAGCACTTATAATATCAACTATGCATTCATTGGACTTAATATCCTCAGTAGAATATGTCGCATGCAATGTTTTTACGAGCTGATCATAAAAATTCTGATAAAACAGTGCTTTTCTATCATTAACGGTCTTTGCAACATAATTAGCATTGGTCAACTGCAATGCATAACTATAAGAAATCGATACTGTTTCAACAAGATTAGATTCCATGTTTTCAAGAGGAATCTCACTGCTATAGAATGAAACCTTTGCAAGATAATCCGCTTTTTTCATTCTATAGTTAACAGCTGAAATATAAAGGATAAGAGTACAAAGTATACTTATAAACAGAAGTACTATAACAACTGTAATGAGAGCTGCTCCTCTGTTATCCTTTTTTTTGTTCTTATTCAGTTTCTTTAATTGTGCAATCACCAGTTGATCACCTCTCCTGACATTGTTTCAATGGGAGTAGTTTCATTATCCTTATAAACCGTTACTGTAATAGAATAAGTAGTTGCCACACTTTCATATGGTATTACATTAGTTCCGTCCCAATCATACAGACTACCTACAGCAGGGCTATCAGGAAGCAAAGTTTTATTTTCAAAAAGACCATGCGTATCAAGTAAAGAACTGGTTCCGTTTGACTGAAGCTCCGCTGCAAAATTTGATCCATGTGCTTGGTAAGCAGCAACGGTATAAGTCGAATCATAGAAATCAGTGTCTCTAACGTCATTCAAGAAATTATTGTAAAAATTTACAGTCATCGTTGAACTGGTATTGTTTATATAAAAGAAAGGTGCATAATTATTTTCACCCTCATTTAACTGGGCATTAGTATAAACAGAATTATACTGTTTATAAAAATACATATCGAATACACCATTGCTGTCAGTTACATCAGAAGCATTAACACTCGTATTGATTATAAACGAATCATAAATATTCGCTTTATCACTGGATGTGGTAGTTTGATATCCGGGATAATAATAGAAGAAAAGCGCATCGGTAGCAGCACCGCATAAGCTGAATGTAGTATTTGCTCCATTCATTGCTTTATAAAAAGGTGTATCTCCTGCCGAAGGATTATAATTATCAGTGGTAATAATTGAATATGAAGTGGAAAGGCTGTTAATACCGCCACTACATGTAACAGTATAGTCGGAACCTCCAATATTGACAGATTTGGAGACGGTTAAAACACTTGTCTTAGATCTGGTACCGCCAACAACTTTATAAAATCCACCACAGAAATAATCAACATTCATAGTAACGCCTGTAGAAGTACAGTCGATATGAATAACTCTTCTTATAATAAGATTATCACGATCAATATCCGATTCATTAAAAAACGATCCAAGATGAGCTATACCAACTGAAGCAGGATCAACAGTATGTCCTGTATCATCTTTAAGAGTACAATGGCTGTCAGCAAATGTATTAGTTCTTATAAGTTCAACAAGCTTATCTTCTGCAGATTGATCCGAATTCAACAATAACCCCGGTGTGAAATCAGATGTAGCATCAGTAAAATTGGCTGTAGAATCAGACATAGACCTAAGAACAGAAGTATTAAATGTACTTCCGGGGCTCATGGTAATCTCTACATCATAGATTCTTCTGCTTGAAGTATCCTCAGTAAGATTAACCGCTCTCACATCTTCAATACGATATGAATGTGAGCCGTTATCGGTAGGTGTACCCCAAGAAAATACATCTGGATCAAGCAATGTATTACCCATAATAGCAGCTTCAATTTTGTCTAAAGTTACTCCGGGAGATTTAGCTTTCTCAATTATAGCCTGAGCAATACCGGTAGACTGCATAGTCTGCTGTGCTTTGAAGTTAAATCCTGTTGCGTATACGAATGCATAAAGCATAGGTACAATAGCAATGGAAAAAATCACCACAGCAACAAGTAACTCTATAAGCGTTAAACCTCTATTGTCTTTAGTTGTCAGATGATTCTTTCCACCGCTAAACATAATTACTCTTCTTCCTCTTCTTCTTCAATAAAATTATATCCGAACAGGTTAGCTGTACCAACTTCATAAGGCTCAACAGGAGGCTCTTTGTATTCTGCATCTATACCTGAAACAGAATAGAATGAGATAAGTGTAGTACCCTGAAGCTGAGCAAAATCAGTACCCGTAAAAGATAAGGACCCAATAGCCAGATCATATCCGCTATCATCAAGTGATTTTACAAGTTCTTTAAGTTCATCGTAGCCTACAACACCGTCATAAGTTACATCAAACTCATTGAAAACAATTTCATTCTGATAATTCTCAAGACCGGCTGCCTGAACAGTTTCAGCAGGAATGGTCTGAATAGGAACATTTCCTCCAAATCCAATACTGGTATATTGAATCTTGGATGCATCGGACATCTGAAGTCCCTGATACAATCCGTCTTCAGGTCTTACATCGCCGGCATACTGAGAATAAATATCATCGAGATTTGCTGTCATAGTTTCGATATCTTTTTTATTCTGTTCCTCAGTATCATAATATGTCTTAAGACTTTCAATTCTGGTCCTAAGTTCATTATTTTCATTGGAAAGTCTGGTTGCTTCCGCTTCGAGTTTCTTATAACCAAACATATAGCTGAAAAATATAGCTACGAAGCAAAGAAGTGCAACAATGGCAAAAACTGATTTATTATCAACTTTTTTCTTCATTTTCGTTCACCTCACTCACCCTGATCGATATTGTTCTGAACAGTAGTAGTTTCTACCGGAGTATATACACAAGTAATATCAAACTCAACATACGACTTTTCAAGAACGATCTCGTTGGTGTCAGGATCACGCTTAAGAGCATATACGCCTACATCAGTAATAGTAAATCCTCTCTCCAAATCTTCTTTGGAAATAGTAATAACCGGAGTTTCTTCTTCAGCATCAGCGTCTTCTTTATCTGCATCTTCTTTATCAGCATCCTCTTCCTCAGTATCAGCTGCTTCGATTTCTGCGATAAGTTCCTCGGCAAGTTCCTTATATATCTGCTTAGCAAAATCAGAATCCATATCAACGAGTTCATAAACCTCGTCAATGTTACTGATTCCTACAGACTGAAGTGAATCAAATCCTCTAAGAGTTTCTACAATACCGATTGCAGTATTCTTGTCTTCAACTCGTACAGACATGGTAAAATACGTATCATTTGAAGTGAACTCGGAAATGATCATATTTGAAGGCATCTTCTTCTCAAGTTCACCAAGAAATGCAACAATATTATCAGAATTTCTGACGGTCATTCCCTGACCGGTAAGAGTCTGCTGATAAAACTCAAGAATAGCAGCATACTGATTGTATATTCTTTCAGATTCAAGATATCTGGCCTCAGTAGCCTTGAGATTCATATTATCGTCAGCCTGAGACTTTTTATCGAAATATCCCTTTCCAAGAAGTCCAAGTACAATGATGCCACTAAGAACAGCACAAAGGATAGATAATGTCTTGAAATTGGTGGTGTTTTTATTTCTGTCAGCTCTTGCTTTGGAGAAGAAACCAACAGGAGCATAAATAGCACCGATTGATGCAACATAGTTATAAAGGTCGGCATTGTCTCCAAGAACCGAATAAGAAACATTCTCAAGTTTTCTAAGAACGCTAACCTTAAGACCAAGTTCGTTGGAAAGAAGATGTGAAATACCGTTAATAGCACCGCCGGCACCGCAGATATAGCAGAGATCAAGAGGGTTGGATGAATTGGTAGAGTTATAGTAGTTAATAACTCTCTGAATACCCTTTACAAGATCCTCAAGGCTATCTGTAACAGCCTGACGAGCATTAGTCATCGCCTGGCCTTCAGAAGGCTCGGGCATATCTTCACTGTCGGTAATAGCGGTAGCTTCGTTAAGAGTCTTTCTTATGCAGGCTCTCTTCATTGCAATATTACGAGCATCAAACTCGCTTACAGCCTGGAAAGCAGGCTGATGCATGATTTCCTTAATTGCAGGGAGGAAACCGAATCCGATATTTCTCTGAAGAAGAAGGCTCTCATTCTTAATTACAAGAACGGAAGTAGCATTCTCTTCTATCTTAAGTACCATCTTACACTGAGTCTTGTTCTCACTCTTAAGTACCTGATAAACAGAGTTAGCAACGTTATCAACTTGTACGAGAACAAGTCCGCAAGATGCAGCGAGCTGTTTATAACTTTCAACCAGATTATTCTCAGCTGCCATGATGGAAACACGAAGTTTTCCGGCATCCTTGCCCTCGTCAATTGTTCCGAGAACAGTATAAGCGACCTGATAATTATCAAGGTCGATAGGGAAATAATCTGAAAGATTTGTCTGAATCATTGAATCGAGCTGAGCTGCCTTCATCTGAGGAAGCTGCTGCTCACGGGTTACTATCTTGGTTGAGGAGATAGTAAAAATAACATTCTTGGTTCCCTTAATTCTATTAGAAACCAACGCGGTTCTGATGGCATTAGCCACAGCATCCGGGTTAATGAGATATCCATCATTAATGGAATTCTCTGGTGTGTTGCAGACTACATGATAGTAAACTCTGGGATTAGTAGTCTTGTAGTCCATCTGGACGATACGGATCGTCGTGTTACTGAGCTCAATGCTTAGAATCTTGGAAGCCATATCCTACCCTCTTTAAAAAAATAATATTATGAACAGATAACAATTATCTGTTACACTCTAAAATCAATCAAAACCCTATAAATGAAGCCAAAATAGAATCGAGATAAGCAAAATATTGCGAAATCATCCATTCTCCGGCATAAATTGCAATAATTATTCCTGCGGATAAATAAGGACCCATAGCCAACACATGAGACTCTCCGCTTATCTTCATGCGTGCAATGTGAATAATAGAACCCAACAAACAACCAAGGAAAAAGGCCAGGATAATCAATTTCCATCCAAGCAGAAGACCAGCGGCCCCCATAAGCTTGACGTCACCGCCTCCGATGCCTCTTCCCTTGGTCGCATAGTAGATCAATAAAAGTGGAACACTCACTGATACCAGGCCGATAATATATTCCGGCCAAGAATGTTGATTGAGAATAATCTCAGAGATCAACCTTATCGTACCTAATACCAGTATAAAGATATTAAATCCGACCGGTATTTCGTACGTACGAAAATCGATCACACTAAGTGCGATCAGGCTGCTGATCATCAGACAATACAGAAGGGTTGTAAGACTGTAATCATACAGAAGATACGTCACGAGCCACAAAGTTCCGTTAAGAGCCTCTACAAGAGGATACTGAGCGGAAATCTTTGCTTTGCACTTCCTGCATTTACCTCTGAGTGTAAGCCAACTAAAAAGCGGAATGAGATCATACCACTCAAGCTGGTAGCCGCAACTCATGCAATGAGAACGTGTCTTAACAAAATCTTCCTTCTTCGGAATACGATAGATCAGTACATTTAAGAAACTGCCTACCGTAATCCCGAAGAGAAAGACTAATATTCCGATGTAAACGCGGAAGTAAAACATTTCAGAAATTATCAGGTTGCATTCTTGTAGCTAGATGCACCAGACTCAGTGGTAAGGTTGTAAGAACCTGCATATACCTCACAAACACCGGTGTTTCCGTTGTAAGTAACGCTGTAAGAAGTTCCTACACCTGCAGGGTTACCAGCGGTCTTAGGCTCAGAGCTGATGGTATCAACGCTTGCGCTAAGGGTGCTGTATCCAGCAGAAGTAGCAGAACCGGTGATCTTTCCGTCAGCGATTGCAGCAAGAACTGCCTCTCTGATCTCCTGAGCGGTCTGGATATCACGGCTTCTTCTTGACTGCTCAACGTACTTGATGAACTGAGGTGCAAGAACACCTACAAGTACTGCCATGATAGCAATAACGATGATAAGTTCTACGAGTGAAAAACCTTTGTTGTCCTTCTTCATAATAATCTCTCCTTATTATATGAAATAAATTGTTTATATC
>JAEEGL016100599.1_pt1 | contig 11540 bp, 6 predicted proteins | sample 9134231 | NCBI WGS metagenome assembly JAEEGL01 (sample SAMN16246548, study PRJNA631951) | gut metagenome | biome: gut microbiome; feature: rumen; material: fiber-attached | host: Bos | place: Iran: Karaj | collected 2018-10 | reverse complement strand
TATGCATCTGATAATACTGAAATGAGAACCATCTTTTTTCTTAAATGAGAAAAAATTAATTATTTATTAGATATAAATTAATTAATTTAAAAAAATAAAAAATAAAAAAAAAAATTAAACAAAAAAAAAAATACAGAAAAACAAAAAAAATAAAAAAAAAATATTAAAAAAATATTAAAAATAAAAAAAAAAATGAATAAAGGAGATATCTTATGTTTTGTATGTGATAATTACTATCCAATAGACCAACTTCAAAACCATGTAAACAAATGTAAAGTAATATACGAACAACAGAACAAATGTCACTTAATAATACCAGATGAATACAAAATAATAAATGATGCATTTAAAGGAGGCGTTTTACCAGATGCAGAAGAATTAGAAAACTTCAATAGAATGATAGATGAAAAGAGTATAAAATATGGTCAATCATTTGCAACAAATGCAGAATTTCGTGAAATGAATAAAGGATTTACAGAAACATTAAAAAAAAGTAAAGAACCAGTTAAAGAAAAAAGATTACCTGGTCAAAGACCAAGAATGTTAGTTTGTCCTTTATGTGGAAGAGAATTTGGTTCAATGAGTTTAAATATTCATATGAAGAGTTGTAAAGAAAAGTTTGAAAGACAACAAAGAGATTTACCACCTAATCAAAGGAGAAATGCTGATAAAATTATTGCTAGTTATAATGCTAATAATGCGAGATTACATGCTGGAGGAAATTATAATATGGATGCTCTTAATCAACAAGCTTTTGATCAATATAATAATGATGCTTTAGTTAAGTGTGAATATTGTGGAAGAACTTTCTTACCTGATAGATTAGCTGTTCATCAAAGAGTTTGTGCTAAACATCCTGAAATGTTTAAGAAAAAGTAAATTATTGGTTTTTTTTTTTTTTTTGATTATTTGTTTTTTTTTTTGGTTTTTTAAAAATTTTGAAGTTTTTATTATTTTTATTATTAAAATTTTTTTTTTTTTTGATTTTTAATTATTATAATAATATTATATTATTTATAATTAATGATATTTCATTTTTTTAAAAATAAATATTATTATGATTATCCCATTGAATCACCTACATTTGATAAAATCGAAAAATAATTTGATTCAAATATTTGTGAAACTGATTCATTAAATATTAAAGTATATTGTTTTAAATTATCATTATCTAAATAATTTAAAATAAATTGTGTTTTATTACTCATATTTCTACCACAAGAAATAATATCTTTAAATTCGATTACATCATTTCTATTATCTTTCTTATCTTTTGAACTTAATGTTAATGTAAATTGATTATTATCATAATTTCTTCCAAAAAATGCATTAATTCTTTCTTTATTTCCATTTAATACTAAATCACATGGAAATTTTTCACTTAAATTAGATATACCATCATCTAATTTAATTATTTGTTTTTCTGCGTTTTGAATTTTTAATTTTAAATTTTTAATTTCTTGTGTTTTATCAGAACATAAAATTTCAAATTCTTGATATTTATCAATATTTTGTTGAACTAATAATTCATTTTCTTCTTTTATTTTAGTATTTGTTATTAATTGCTCTTTATTTTTTTTATCATTTTCAAATTCATTTATTTTTTCTTTTAATTTATCAATTGCTTCTTTAACACTTTCATTTTGTTTTTCAAATGTTTCTTTTTTTACATTTAAATCTTCTAAACTTATCTTTTGAGAATTAATAATTCCTTCAAATTTATTTCTTTGTTCACTATTTAATTCTTTTAATTTAATATATTTATCATTTAATTTCATATTTTCTTCTTTTAATAATTTTAATTCTTCTTCTAAATTTTCTAATTGTTGTGAATTTTCAACTTTTTTTGAAAAAATAGAACCAAATAAATTAGAAACTTTTGATGATATATTATTTTCTATTTCTTGATTTTGTTGAATTTTCATTTGGGTATTTATATCTAAAATTGCTTTTTTAATATCATTAATTTGATCTTCTTTTTCTCTTGTTAATTTTTCATATTCTTTTAATGTAGTTAAACAAGTTTTTGATTTTAATTTTTCTTTTTGTAAAGCATCTGTTATTATTTGTAATTTTTTTTGAAGATCTTTTAAATTTTGTTCTTTCATTTTTTTAAAGAAAAAAATATATTATTTATAAATACTTAATATAAAATTAAAAATTAATATTAATAAAAATAATAACAGATAAAATAACATTTAAAAATCAATTAAATATAATATTTTCACTTTATATTCAAACTAAAACTCATACAATTATTAATTTCTAAAATTTTAAAAAATTTTTTTTTATTTTCAATAATCTCACCTTTATTACATTCTTTAATTTTTAAGAATTTTTCATTATATCTTCCAACACCAGTAAAAGTTTTAGCAAAATAATCATTAATATTTAAATTAAATTTAGATAAATGAGAACTAGTTCTTAATAAAGTATTAGATATAACATGAATCTTAGAATTACTTCTTGATTTTTCTTTATTTAAAGGTTGAATTAAAGTATTTCCTCTTCTTTTTAAATTATTATATAATTCAAAAAAATTAGATGAATTTGAACGAATAAGTTTTTGATGAGGACTATTATTTGGTAAAGTAGTGAAATTTGTTTTCATTTGAAGAATATTTGTTCTTTTTATTGGTATTGGTGAAAGTAATGTTTTTATATTATTATTATATAAATTATCTGTTTCTAATTCTCCTATATTTATTGTTAATTGTCTTTCATTTAAAGGATTTATTATTTTTGGTAAAAATATATTTTCATTTTTTTCATCTATTGATGATTCACGATATTTAAATAATTTTTTATCAAATTCTTTTTCATTTTTAAATATTCTTTTTCTTTCATTTTCATAATTCCAAAAATCAATAAAATTTATCCATGAATTATTTGAATGTGAAAATATATAACAATAATTTTTATCTAAATTTTCTAATTCTTCTTCAAATGATTGAAATGTAACAAACATTTTAGTATCTCCTTTTATTGAACCATGTCTTACTCTTGTAGAATATTTTTTTTCTTCAATAACTTCTTGAATAATAAATCTTCCTTTTTTTTCTATTTGTTTTTCTTTTTCTTTTTCATGATTTTGAGTCATAAATATTTAAGATGTTCAATTTAAAAAATAATTTATTTATTTTCAATTTTTTTAATATAATAAATAGATTAACAATAAATTAATTTATAAATAATTATTTTTCAAATAATAAATTAAATAAATTTATGATTCATCACTTTCACTTTCAGAACTTTCAAATTCATTATAATTAATTTCCATAATATCTAAAAAATATTCAAGTACATTTGGTAAATAATCATTTTTAAAAAATTTAGCTTCAATAAAATCTTTATTTAAATTATTTTTTTCTTTTTGAAAAATATTAAAAAAAGAAGGAACATCTTTTTTAATAATTTTATTTTCTTTAACTTTACCTTTTCTTTTAACTTTCTTTTTACTAATTTTTATTGTTGGATTTAAACTTTCATCTTTCCAATCAATTTCAGAAGAAAAACAATTTTCTAATTCTTCATCATCAAAATCTTTATAATCATATTCTTTTGAAATAATATTATTATAAAAAAATTCATTTCTTTCAAAATGAAATTCTAATTTAAAATTAGGAAATTTTCCTTTAATAGGAATAAAGATAATATCAATTAAAGAATTTAATATTTTTTCATCATTTTCATTTATTTTAAAAAATTCAGAATTAATTAAAGAAATTTTCCAAAAAAATTTTATTGGACCAAAAATTGGTGATTCTTTAACTTTTGAACCACCTAATTCACTTTCTTCATCTGGATTTTCACTTAATATTTTATATTTACCATAATCATCATCTGTTAATTTTACTTTTACTTCATCTTCTTTATATGTTTTTATTATTTGTCTTATTTGATTATATATTAATATAAAGTTATTTTGATTTTTTTCTTTTATTTTATTTGCTTCTAATTTGTATTTTGATTTAAATTTAGTTTTTAATTGTTCTGTTAAATTATTTATATATAAAGCTTTTGCTTTTAAAGATGGAGTATTTAGTTTGTATATTGATTCATTGAATTTTTCTGTTTGTTTATCTATTTGTTTTTCTTCTGATTTTTTTTCTTCTTCCATTTTTTGGAATAAAAAATTTTGATTTTAATAATTAATTAATTAATTTTTTATATTTTTTTTAAATTTTATTTGGCTTTTTTTAAAATATTGATTTACTTGTTATTTGAGTATATTTTTCATATAGAGAATAGATTTGATTTATTTTTTCATTTGATATATTATTTAATGAAATATTTAACATTTTTACTGAAATTATATTTTTATTACTTATAAAATAATTTGCAAAATCATCATTTAATTGATTATTAAATAAATCAATTAATATTAAATTTTGTAAAATTGAATTTTTAAAAAATGATATAATACTTTGACTTGTTATATTATTTTTACTTAAAAATAAAAATTTTAAATTATTATTTTTAATCTCATTAATAAGAGAAAAAGAATCATTATTTAAATTAGATGATGATACTTTTAATGAGGTTAAAGATTTTATTTTAAAACAAAATTTTATTGCTTCTTTACCAAGATTATTTTTATTTAAAATTAAATTTGTCAAATTAATTAAATTATTTATTATATTATCATTGAATTCATAATCTTCAATTTGACAATTTGTTAAATTTAAAAATATTAAATTCGGATTATTCCATTTAAATATATATTTAATACTATCTTTTAAATTATTATTTGTCAAATCTAAATTTTTCAAATTAGGAAAATAATTAATTGAATTTGATATTTTTTCAAATGATTTAGATGAAAATTTATTATTTGATAAATTTAATCCATTTAAAGTTTTACTAATATCCATTTCCATTAATATATTCATTGTTTTATCATTAATTTTATTTTTTTCCAAATTAATATAAGATAAATAATGATAATTATTACATGTTTTTCCAATACTTTTTTCATTAATAGAACAATTATATAAAACTAATTTTGTAAGAGATTTATTATTTGAAGAAATTTTTTGACTAAATATCTCAAAACAATTTAAAGTTAATTTACAATCAATAAAAGATAATATTTCAATATTATTTAAATTAAAATAATTTAATAAATAAATAATATCTTTTGTTAATTTCATATTTTTAAAATAAATTTGTTTTAATTCTAAAATATCAAATAATAATTTTTTTCCATAATTTTTATCAATACAATATTTTAATAATATTTCAAATTGAATTTGATTAAATATTATTCCTGAAAAAATATGAGAATTATTATTAATAAAATTAATATAATGTATATTTTCAAAAACTTTGTTATTAAAAAATTTTTCACCAAACATTAAATTAACATCAATATTAAATTGATATTTTAAAAGAAAATAAATAGGATATAAATCATAATTAATCATATCAGCATTATATGAATAATTATATTTTAAAGCAAATAAAATACATGTACATAATCCAATTTGAATTTCTTCTAATTCATTTCTTTTTAATTTTGTGATTAAACTTTCATAAAATTTATTTAATTTTTTACTATTTAAAACATCAATTTTTTGAGTTATAAAATTAAAAAATATTATATATGAACATAATCCAATATTCATTTTATTTTGTATTGATTTATTATATCTCATTATATTCATCAATTCCCTAATTCCAATATAACCTGATAATATTTTAAAAATTGGTTTTTTTAATTTTGATAAAATTGATTTTGATTCCATATAAAATTATTTAATATTAAAAATAATTATATATTATAATTAGTTAAATTTTTGGTCCATTCACTCCAAAGAGAAATTTTATCACAAATAATACATTTAGTATCTTTAGGAATTAAAGCAAATTCATTAATTTTATCTAAAGTAGAATTAGCAATACAAAACATATGAAATTTCGAAAAACATTTAGGACAATTTACAATATATTCATCATTTAATTCATTTTCATTTTCATTGTCATTATTTTCATTTTGACTTTCTGAATTAAAACTTGAATCACCATTTATTTTATTTTTAAATTTATTTTTTGAATTTATATTTATATCATCTTCACATAAAATACATTTATCAGAAATTTCATTTGGTAATAAATCAATTAACTCTAATGAAATATTATTATTTTCATTAAATATTTTTTTTTCTATTTCATCTTTAAAAGTTTCTTCAGTTACTTTTATTATTATTTTTGTATCATTTAATTGCATTGTTTCTTTAATATCATCAAATATGTAAATATTTAAATAAATTTTTTCAAAAATTTTTGAATTTATTAAAATATTTAAAGCCTTTAATTTAAATTCTAATGAAGTAAAATATTTCTTTTTATTTTTTTTATTTGGAATTTCAATATTTTCTATATCTTTTGAAATTAAAGTTGATTTAAAAGGATTTTGCCAAGCCCATTCAAATTTAAGTGCAATTATTTTATTTGGAAAATTTGAAATTACTAAAACTATTTTCCAAGGGCGTTTTCTTTTTGTAAATTTGGCTCCTCCTTTAATTAAACCATTATGTTGTCTTATTCTATGAAGAGGATCATCTGTAAATCCAATATATGTTTCATTTTTATATTTTTCATTCAATGAACGAAGAATATAACAAAAATACATAAAATTTAATTTTAATTTATTTATATTTATTTAAGTTAACTAAAATCATTTTTAAAATAATTTCCATATTTTAATTTAAAAATTAAACTTTTTTAGTGAATTATTTAGAATAAAATAAAATATATATTATATTAGATAATTAAATTTAAAAAAATTATTATAGTTCAATTTATAGTATTATATCAATTATATAATCAATATATATAGTAATTATTTAAAAAAATAAATATATTGTTTTTAAAATTATTTATAATAAAAAATTTTATTATATTTTGATATTTGAAATCTAAAAATATAAACAATATCATATACATTGGTAAAAAATAAAATAATAAATAAATAAACAAAATGTATAATAAAGACAACTTTGACCATATATTTTATAGAATGAAAAAAAGTATTCCTTCAAGTTATAATTTATATTTATTAATAGCAGTATTAAAAGTATATCCTTTATTATTACTTACTCATACAGGAGGATACACTAATCCTCCAGAAAAATTAATAAAAATTCATACTTATTTTAGATATTTTTCAATAACATTTTATTTAAATAATTCATTTTCAGGTTCAAATATTTTATTTTTTATAGGAATAATTTTAGCACTAAATTTCTTGTTAATTATATTATTGATTTATTATTTGGCAATTTCTAAAAATATAAAAAAAATAGATGAAAATTATGGAGATGTATCTTCTCTTGGATATACTTTTAATATTTTTGCTCATTTTGCTTTCTTTAAATATATAGTATTATTTCAATATTTTAATGAAATAAATTTTTTACCATTAATTTGTTTAAATAATGTTATTGATTATGATTCTATAACTAAAAATAAAATTTTTGGAAGTAGAAATATTAATAATACAGTTAATGAATTATGTAATGGAAATCAAATTACATTTATTTTTATTTCAGTTATGAATTTTTTAATTGATATTGGTTTTTATTGGTTATTAACTTCTAGATTTTTTGATTATAATGTTTTAAGTGATTATAATTGGAATTTTTATCCTAATTTTATATTTTCTTTTGAGTTTATGGAAAGTTTTAGTCAATGTTTTTATATTTTATTTTTATTTTATAAAAATAAAACTTTTCAATTATCTTTAGATATTTTTGTAATAGTAATTTTTATAATTAATTTATATCAAACATTTGCAAAAAATTTATTTTATACAGCAAATACAGAAAAATTTGTTAATATTGCAAAATTTGTAAGATTATTAAGTTATTTTGCAGCTGCTTTTATTGCAATTTTTACATTTTGTTCTAATTCATATCCAAATGATATTAATATTATCATATTAATTATAATTGAATGTCTTATTGCTTTAGTAATTATAATAATATCTCATAGTTGGGATGATGATTATATTAAAAATATATTAGTAAATCCATTACAGAATTTAAATGATAAAAATATTTATCAAACTTTAATTTTTTTAATTAAAGAATTTAATATTTTCCAAGATATAAATCATAAATTTAATGATAATAATTTAGATTTATTTCTAAATAATTATGTTAATCATTTAAAAATATGTGAAGATATGCATTGTCCTTGTAAAAATTATGTTAAAAAAGTAACAGGTGCTTCAAACACAATAAAAAGTGGTTATACTACAGTAATTAATTTTACTCATATGAAAAAAGATCAACAAGAAGAATATATTCTTAATAAATTTTTTAATGTTTTAGCTGCTAATATTAATACTACTATTAAATATACAAATAATGTTAATTTAAATAATATTAAAGATTCTCAAAGACAAAAATTAATTTATCAATTAAGAATGAAATTAATTACTGCAGTTAAAAAATTAATTTCATATAAATTAGAAAAATTAACTAATCAAATTGAAAATTCATTATCTACAAATTTTTCTAAAACAACAAAAGATTTTATTAGAATTAATTTTTATAGTGTTAATATTTTATGTAATCATGCATATTATAAAACTCAATTTTTATATTTTGAATTCTTATCAGATTTCTTTAAAAAAAATGAAAGAAAGTATCATTTTAACTTAATATATTATCATTATTTAAAAATGTTTTCAATAAATGAATATAATCAACATATGTCACAAACTCGTTCAGTAAAAAAAGAACATACAGGATCTGGAATTCATTTAGATTTTAGAACTGTATTATCATTATGTGTTAAATATTATGAAATTGAAGATAAATTAATACAAACTGCAATAGATTATAATGATTTTATTCTTTATTTTACAACAAGAGAACAAATATTTTTTAATCAATTATTAAAAATAATTAGAAAATTTAAATCAGATTATAAAGGAGTTACAAGATATATTAGTCATTATTTTAAAAATGATAAAATTAATAATCTTTTTGTTTGTACTAAATTAATTTTATTCTTTAAAATTTTACATTTTGATATTCCTGAAACATTACATAATAAATTAATAATACAAATTCATGATACTGATGATAGTAATAAGGCACATTCATATATTGATTCAAATTATTATATGATAATAAATTATTTAAATGGAGAATTTGTAATTAAATTTATATCACATGAATTATTAATTGTTTTAGAATATTCAGAAGAAGAATTAAAAGATAAAGATTTTCATATTTTAATGCCTGATAAATTAAGAAGATTACATAAAAATATGATTGTAAATGAAGTTAAAGGAAAAAATAGTACTTCAGGTGCAAAAGAAATTTTTTTTGTTGCAAAAAAACAAAATTGTGTTTTATTTGATATACAATATAAATTTTTATTAAATTTAAAAGGTGAAATTACAATATTAACAGTAGTAAATTTAAAAAAACCAAATAAAGATTTTAGAATGTGTTTTTGTTGTTTAGAAGATCATGGTGATGTTTTAGCAATGAATAAAGAATATGAAGATTACTTTATTTTATCAATGAAATTATTAGAATATGTAAAAATAGATCCAGAAAAATTAATTCTTCAAAATATGGGAGAAAGAATAAGAAATTTTTTTAAAGATGAAGAAAATACTGATTTTCAAGAACAATTTGATTATGAATTATTTCTTCAAAGTTTATTTGATGAAGAATTTGAAGTATTAAAAGAAAAAAATGAATTATTATATAGAAGAAAATATGCAAGATGGGAAGTTTTAAAAGAAATGAATAGAAAAGGAAGATATTATACAAGATATATTGAATTAAATATTAAACAAAGAGTTTTAGGAAAAAAAAAAATTTATTTTTTAAAATATTCAGTTAAAATTACTTTATCTTTAAGATCAATTGAACCTCATTCTACTACTTTATCTTTAATTCATGCTGTAAAAATTTCAAAAAGAGAAATGGCAAAATTATCTTTTTATAAAGGAGAAGAAATTTATGAAAATAAAAATGAAAAAGGACAACCTGAAATTCCTTTAAATGAATCACATGATGATTTATTTGAAAGTCAAAGTCAAATTTCAAGTGCTGTTTCACAATTAAAAGAAAGAAATTCTGTTAGATTATTTAGACAAAAAAAAAGTACTTTTCAAATTTTACCTCAAAGTAGAAATATTTTAATTTTAATGATATCAATTGGAGTAATAAGTGTTATTAGTATTTTTTATAATATTATATCTTTAATTTGGAAAAAAAATTATTATATACAATTAGAAAAATTTTTAGTTGTTGATGCTGATAGTATTGTATTAAAAAAAAATATTTTTTTATTAACTGAAGCAATGTTAACTTTATCTTTTATTGAAGATGGATTAATAGATAAAAATATAAATTATACATTAAATGAATGTATTAGATTAATTGATACTGAAACTGATTTAATGGATCAAGTAACTTATAATATTTCATTTATTAATGCAAAATATTATGATGATTATATTGATAATTTATTAGTTAAAACAACTAATGATTTATCTTATATTTTTAATGGTGGATATATTTATAAGAAAGAAGGAACTATATTTTATCAAGAATTAACTAGAATAAAAAAATTATCTTTAGATATGATTATTAAATATTCTTTACAAAATAATATTAATATTCCATTAAGACAAAAGGAAAATTCTAATATTTATAATTATTTACTTTTAGATAAAATAAGTTCACTTCAATCAAATTTATCATCTTTAAATATATCATTTAGTGATCAAGATTTATCATTATTCTTTTTAATTAATAATATTTTTCCAGTATTTGATGATTATATAAATTCATTAATTTATTCATTTGGAAAATTAATAAAATCATTTCAAAAAAAAACATTAAGAAATATTTTTATAATGAAAATATTAGAATTTATAATTGTATGTTTAATAATAGCAATAGAATGGGTATTTATATTTTTAGGTTATGAAAAATCAAAGAAAAAAATGGTAACATTAAGACAAAAAATAGAAGGAAATAATATAGAAATGACATTACAAAAAATAGATGAATTTATTCATTTTTCAAATAATTTTAACATAGGTTCATTATATTATATAGCAGATTTAGATTTAAAAAGAGTAGAAAACAATGAAATAAATAATATAACAATAAATGGAACAAATAGTATGGGAACATTTTTAAGTCAAGGAAGTAATGTAAAAAAATCAAATTTAACAGAAACAGGAAATGAAACATTTAATAATATAAGAGAAAGTATGAAAGGAATTAATAATCAAAAATCAACAAATTTAATATTTAATAATAGTCCAGATAATAATAGAGTAACTCCTGGAAATACTCCTTTAGGAAATACACCTCCTGGAAATGAAACAGATGGTAAAAAAAATTTATTAAAAGTTATGCATAGATTAGAACAAATTAAAGGAATTAAAAAAACTAAAGATAATAATAGTAATAATAATAATAATACTGGAAGTTTACTTCATTTATCTAATTATGAAAAAACTGCATCAAAAGAATCAAAAGTTAGTAATGAAAGTT
>JAEEGL015879970.1_pt1 | contig 11540 bp, 7 predicted proteins | sample 9134231 | NCBI WGS metagenome assembly JAEEGL01 (sample SAMN16246548, study PRJNA631951) | gut metagenome | biome: gut microbiome; feature: rumen; material: fiber-attached | host: Bos | place: Iran: Karaj | collected 2018-10 | reverse complement strand
TTCCCTGGTTAGGATCTGAGAAGCATACACGGAATACGTTATCATACTGTACGCAATCCTCAGCGGATCCTGAAGGTGTAAGCTGGAACATATTGTCCTGCTTGGTATATTCTGAAACTGCGATGGAGCATGCACTTGTAGTTGAACCAACAAGAATCTGCATTCCCCAGTCCTTAAGTGTGTTGTAGGCATTTACTGACTTCTCAGCGTTGAGCTCGTCGTCTTCCTTGCTGTACTCAACCTGATATCCGTTGATACCACCATTTGCATTGATCTCTGCTACTGCCAGCTCTGCAGCATTACAAACCGCATTACCATAAGCAGCTGCACCGCCTGTAAGAGGTCCGATGGCGCCGATCTTGAACACCTGAGAACCTGAAGCGGAACCACTGTCACCACAACCGGCAAGAGCTGAAAGAGCCAGAACAGATGCCGCAACTACACTAACAACTTTGTTCATCTTTTTCATAATCATTTCCTCCTAAGCAATTTAATATAATCCTCGATCTCCAAATTCAAGAATGTATATTTGTATACAATTGATTATATTTCTTAATACGTTAATGCACTAAAGAAAAAAAGTCAAGCACTTCGTGGCACTTTTTACGTTATGTTTGCATTAATCATTTATGTCTAGTACAATTTTATATAAAGAGTATGTTCAGAGGGGGACAACATATGCTTCGATATTCCTTAATGGGGATGTGCTTCTCGCTTATATTCTACATTGTGTTTGGTTTGGCAGTCAGATTGATGACGCTGAGCAAGCCTGCTAGAAATAGAGCAAGACTGGCCATCATAATTACTTCCATTTCCGTTTTTTCAATATCTTCCGCATTTGCCGCTGCGAGTAACTACAGCAATGGCTCTATTTTCTGTGGTGTTTCTCTCACGCTTTTAGCTATCTTCGGTTTAGTTATTCTTGCCGTAATATTCATAGAACTGCATAATATAAATACCAGACTGAAAATGCGCAGATTTATGCTGCTGTTCGATACAGTCGACAGATTTATCAATGAAGGAAAGACTCAGGAAGAGATAATGGCTTATCTCACACAGATCCAGAAGCTTAAGAAGAAGGAAGCACGTGACTTCCTGGCATTTATTTCAGACCCAACAAATCATCAGTTTTTAGCTGATGTAAACGCCGAAATTCACGCAGCCAAGCTGCTAAAAAATGCAGAATAAAAAAAAAATGAATAAGAAATATGAAGGACGGATGTCGTTATGACACCCGCCCTTTTTTAATCCTACCTGTTTCAGGGATAATCTTTACTTGATCATGCAAAGAAATCAACTGTATTTCCGCTCATTCCATAGGAAAGAGCTCCGCTGCTTTGTGAATATCCCACTGTCATGCCCTGGAATTTCTGCGCCACATCGTTGTACATGCGGCTTACTTCCTGATTTTTCCTGGCCACGTTCATCGAGAGCTTTAAAGGATTACTCTCATCATCCTCTGGTGTCTGAACTTCCTGCGCATTTGGATAAATAACAGGTGGAACATTCATTACCGCGTTCTGCATTCCAACTTCTAAGAAGTCCTTGGATACCTCGGACTCATTCTTCAGAGGATAGTTCATAGGCTGTATGTAGCTCATTCCATATGCACTTGAAATACCACCAATCGATAATGCCATAGCAGTCTCCAATATTCTTTGAATCAATGAAAAATCCCACACTTGGTAATGTTATAGTATCTTTTTGCGGGCATACATTCAATTATGCACAGGGGAATAAAAAATGAATTTTTTCAGAAAATTTCTTAAATTTTGCTAAATAGTGTGATATTATTTTAAAGAGGGGTTTTATTAAATTAAAAAGCCTCCGGAACTTTTAAATTTCGTTTTAAGAGAGAGGAGCAACTCGCTATGAGTAACAGCCAGCTGCAATATTCTCCGTTCAAACCAAATTTGAAGACAGCCGAGGTATTTGCGTGGGGCGATCCGGAGTACAACCTGTTTGACCAGCTTTATGACAGGTATCAGAAGAAGCATCCTGAATACAAGGAGCTTTCCACCTACGAAAAAATGGTCATTCAGCAGCAGATTCACCACGAGGCGATCGGACTGACACCGCTTAATCTCATTATGGATTTCGTGGATGATCCGCAGTTCGATGAATTCAGAGCAGTCTGAACAGAAAATGCACGAAGGTACCTGTCAATGTGGACAAGTCTAAGGGGTTCAATCCTTTTGCCCATATTGACAGGTACCTTTGTTTTAGACATACTCTCATCTAAATCGATAATTGTCTATGTTATCAGTATAAACCAGGCATCCACTGTCCACATCTCTTTGTATGTCATCAGGGTCATTCACTGTATGTACCAATAAAAGAACATGTCCATCATCATGAAGCGGCTCAAAAAAGTCCTCTTTCATCCATTTTTCCCAAAAAGTTATTCCGATAAGATCATAGTCTCTTACACTTTTCAATAGAGCTTCAGGCGTCCGCTCATATTCCTTAGTCTTATATAGATTTTGAACAGATACATATACACTTCGCACACAATATAACTAAGCGCAACAAGCATTGTTTTTCTCATGTTTTTATTGACTCCCTCTTACTTAGTATCGCGATTCACGTACTTGTTATGGAACTTCGAATACACAATCTTCTGACTGCTGTATAGGCTGTGATAACCTGAGAACGTGTAGCTAAGGGCTATTGCAAGAAGGTAATAGGGCATTCCCTTAAAGCCGAATAGCTCGAAACAGATGAAAAGTGAAGAAATCGGGCAGTTGGTAACTCCGCAAAACAGAGCCCCCATACCGATTGCCGCACACAGGGCCGGATCAAAGCCAAGAAGCTGTGAGTACAGACAGCCAAAGGTCGCTCCGATATAGAGCGCAGGCACGATCTCACCGCCCTTATAACCGGCTCCAAGAGTAAGAGCCGTAAATATCATCTTCAGCAGGAACGCGAAGTATGGTGCTTCCCCCTTTATGGCCATCTCTATAACATTCATTCCCGCACCGTTGTAGTAACGGGTTCCGGAAAGGAAGGTTAGAGCAACTACAATAACACCACCTACGAATACTCTCACGTAGGGATTAGGAAAAAAACGCTTGTAATTTTTTCCGAAAAACTTAAGAAGCGCACAGAAAGCGATGCTCACTACTGCACACAAAATGGCAAGTATCCCTGTAAAAACAGCCTGATAGGTAGTAAATTCAGGAACGACAGTAACGGCGAAGACTTCCCCCACGCAGCCGAAATACTTGGCAATTCCCGAGGCCACCAGGGCTGAAATAACACATGGTACCAATGCCGAATAGTACATAACACCGACATTTTCTATCTCCATTGCCATAAAGGCAGCTGTCATGGGAGTTCCGAAAAGCGCTGAGAATGCAGCGCTCATGCCACACATGGTTATGATTTTTTCATTGCCGTTCTTAAGCTTAAAGAGTTTTCCAAGATTATAGCCAATGCTGCCTCCCATCTGGAGAGCAGCACTCTCACGTCCTGTGGAGCCTCCAAAAAGATGGGTTATGGTGGTTGATATGAAGATCAGCGGTGCTTTTGTGATGGGGAGATGATCCCCCTCCTGAATGGACTTGATAACCAGGTTAGTCCCCTTGTCCTCATAGTCCTTGCAGAGTCTGTACAAAAAGACAATAAAAAGACCTGCCACTGGAAGTCCCAATATGATCAGGTCGTGCTCTGTCCTGAAGTTGGTGGCAAAAGCTATGGCATGAAAGAACAGCGCTCCCACGCAGCCAACAATAACGCCAGTTATGCTTCCTAGAATCACCCACCTGAAAAAGACTCTGGTCCTGCCGGCAAGGTCCATATCCGGGAGCCTTTGCCAGATATTACTCATTTTTGTTTCTTTCTCGTTTTCCTTATTATCCATACACTCACACATTCATGTTTTTTTCTATAAGATATCCAAATTCGCTTGCAGTGACAGGCTTTGAAAAATAAAAGCCCTGGATAATATCGCAACCTGCTTTTTTGAGAAGAAGATACTGCTCAGCAGTCTCCACTCCCTCAGCTATAACCGGAACCTCAAGGAACCTTGCGATGTCGAGGATGAACTCCACAATGCTAAGCTCCCTGCTGTTTTCCGCTATGTTCCTGATAAATGCCATATCCAGCTTAAGTGCATCAATAGGAAGAGCTGTAAGCATATTCAGTGAGGAATAGCCCTTTCCAAAATCGTCCATCTCAACTAAGAATCCTGCATTTTGAAGCTCTCTTACAACCTCAAGGATCCTGGTATTCTTCTCAGTATAGGCCGTCTCGGTTATCTCGAGTCTGATATCCTTCGTCTCAAGGCCGTTGTCATCGACAAGCTTTTTCAAGAATTCTATCAGATCAGGGTCATAGGTATCAACCCTTGATACGTTCACGGAGAGTGGCATAACGACTCCATACATATCCTTCCAGAGTCTTATCTGACGCGCAGCCTCGGTCCACACAAATCTGTCCAGGCCATTAATAAGACCATTTTCCTCAAAAAGAGGTATGAAGGAATCCGGCATGATATCGCCATATTGCGGGTGCTTCCATCTTATCAGCACCTCTGCACTGCAAAGCTTTGGCTCGTCGCCTCTTATGTCATATTTGGGCTGGAAGACAATGGAGAACTGCCTCTCATCCAGCGCCTTTCCGATATCCTCCAAAAGCCTTGCTTCAAACAGCTCTTTTTCATGCATCTTATTATCATAGATTGCATAATTTGCGCTTCTGTCACTTCTTGAAATGGTATTGCAGGCCTGAAGAGCCCTGTCAAAGCGCTGCTCGAGGCTCGCAGTATGATAGACATCCTGATAAACGCCAATCCTCACCTTGATCTCCGTCCGGTCTACTATCGAGCTCAAATGATCGCAGATCTTATCAGCAAGGTAATCATAGCTTTCCTGATGCTCAATATACAGGTAAAAAAGGTCAGCATCGCACCTTGATGCTACACCTCCGCAGGCTCTTGCCACCTCTCTTATGCCATCTCCCATGGCACAGAGCACCTTATCACCAAACTGCCTTCCATAGAGCTCATTCAGCAAGTGGAATTTGCTGTAATTGACAACAACGGCGTCAACCGCCTGTCCTGAATGGAACTTGTCATACTCTCTTGCGTACTGGAAAAAATACCTCTTGGTAAGGAGCCCGGTGAGCTCGTCAACACCTGTGGAATCAATGATCTTACGGTCAATTGACAGCTCGATGGCTCGTTTTATCCTTGCTCTTATTACTTCCGGTCTTTCGTAAGGCTTATGTAAAAAGTCTATTGCGCCTCTTTGAAGGCTCTCAACCTCCGCCTGATTGTCAGAGGTAAATACAATTATCGGTATCTTTTTAAGCTTGTCGTCCTTGCTTAATTCGTCGATCACCTCGTAGCCATGCATTTCGGGCATATAAAGGTCAAGCAGTATCAGGGACAGGAACTCGCCCTGGGCATTTATGATATTAAGAGCTTCGCTTCCTGACTGGGCATAGATGACATCATAATCATCCCCCAGCATATTCCCCAGGATTCTTAAGTTAACAGGTTCATCATCCACAAGAAGTATAGTGCGTCTGAAGTCCCGTTCCTGCTTCGCTTCTATATCAAGAGCTTTTGCCTTTAAAGAGTTGTATCCCATTCCACATCCTCTCGAACAATAAACTTTAAGCTACCAAACCACAATAATTATACACTATATCGTTATGCCATATTGCAAAAAGTTCATCTCCACCAAAGGAATCCCTTTTCACGGATAATGAAGGTCTGGGTCTTTGTCCCTCCATAATTTCCAAGGCCCTGAATGGTCACTGAAGCTTTTCCTTTGTTGATATTGTTCTTATAGCTGGTCTCAACAATCTGCCAATTGACTGTACCGGAATCAGAATCTATTGCCGGAACAGCCTTACCTCCGATTTTTACTGTAATGTCGCTCTCTTTAAGTGTTATCTTCTTTCCGGTGTACTTCTGCGCAGGAATTATGATCTTAGCTGAAGCTATACTCTTGTTTGTAATGCGATAGGTTGCAGTTGCAGATCCGGTATAATTGCCCTTTCCTGTTACTATCACCTTAAGGGCAGTACCTGCACTTATTGTGGCATTTTTGTCCACAGACTGGTCGTTATCTGAATATCTATACTCTATAGCCTTCTCATAATCCGTACCTGCTTTAAGAACCTTGCCATCAGTATCAGTAATTGTGACTTTTGTTGTGAACTTACCGGGCTTATTCCGGTAAACAACATCGGCTGCTTCTACGTCCAGCTTAGTCAGCTCCTGCTTTTCAACAGCAAAGGTCAGTGTTCTCTTGCTGAAAGTATCCTTAAAGTCACCTTTTCCTTTGAGCAAAATGGTGGCGATGTTTCCTGCCTTAGTGTTATTTTTGTAGGAAACAGTATAGTCTTTGCCGGGCTCAAGCTCCTTATCTTCGAATTTTACTGTAACTGCTGCCTTTGCGCCGGTCTTTTCATAACAAGCGGTTGTTTCTGCTGTAACAGAGATTCGGTCACCATTAAGGCTGTAGGGAGTAATCTTAAAGGTCTTGGTGACAGTTCCTGTACATCCGTTAATTCCTGTAAATGTAACAGTTGCTTTGCCGGCGTGGAGGCTGTCGCAGGATACTTTATAATCTCCGGTTCCTGTTTCTTCGTTATAGATTGCAAGGACTTTTCCTGTATTCTTAACCTTCAGGCTCACTGCCCCTGACAAGATCTTTTCTTTAATATCCTTTTCAAAAGCACTTCCCGTATACTCAGACAAGGCCGGAAGTCCTGTTACCTGCGCATTCTTAAGTGAAAATCCTACTATCCTGAACGCAATCCTCTTTGTTCCGCGATATCCTTTTTCCGGATTACCTTTTATTACAGCGTAGGCTGTTCCAACTGCTTTGTTGTTCTCATAGGTAATGGAATAATCATAATCAGTCGGGTTCTCGGTGTTAGCGACAAGCACTTTACTCTTATCCTTAACAGTTACGGAAGGCTTTATCTCTTTTCCTTCATCGTACTCCTGACCTGCTATCTTAGAGAAGGTCAGCTTAGATACAAGTGTTGTTGTCTGCGGATCTGCCACAGTAAGATTTACATCTCTAACGCCTGCATAATTACCCTTTCCGGTATATCTGATGATATATTCGCCGGAATCAGATACAGATGAAAGCTCTTTTCCCGGTTCGTCCATGCTGATATAGTCTGTAGCGGCGTAATATACAACGTTGTAATCCGTCTTGTTTTTTAGCACCTTTCCTTCGAAGTTAAGCGGTGAAACAGGCTTCTGTGCCTTTTTGCTTACTGCAACAGTTAAGCTGTCGCAGTAAATATCTGGATTTGCTTCGCTGATATCTATCGGAATTATCTTAAAGTAAACAGTCTCTTTTCCGGAATAATTTCCTTTACCGGTCACAATTACTGCGGGTGATAATGTCTTGCCCTTGCTGTTGTAGAAACCGGGGTCATCCTTAGAAAGAGTATATGCTTTGGTGTTGTTCGCATAGCTTAAGGTGTAGTCCTTGCCGGACTTAAGGAGCCTTTTTCCATCATAGACTCTTATCTGCGGTTTGATCTGCTTTCCTGTGTAGCTGTAGGTTCCGTCAATTGCCTCTGGATTTGCGACTACTACTGCCCATAGGCCTTCAGGAACCGGCTCGCCGTCAGGAAGATCGCCGTCAACTATATCGCCCCTGTCATCTTCAGGGTCGTCAGGGTTTTCAGGATCATCAGGATCTTCAGGAGTCTCCGTTTCGGGCTTTAGTACCTGTACAGTCACTGATCCGCACAGAATATTGTTAGCATCATAAAGGTCAACTGTAGTTTCACCGGGCAGATTTCCCTGAATAGTAATCTGTCCTTTTCCATCCTTGATTTCTACTGATTCTACAGTTGCAACAAATGTTGTGTTGGACTTTGCAGAATACTCCTGTCCTTTGTAATTGGTAACTTCAAAACCTGCTGTTACCGTTTCGCCCATTTTTACGCTGACATTAGCGTCCACAGTAACCACAGAAGCTTCTTCTACTGCTAAAGTCTTCTCTGTCACTGCCGCGTTGTCTGCTGATATAACAGTTGAAGGCACTGTGATGGTTAACTTGCTGCCAGCGGAATAGTTTTCAGTGAAAAGCTTAAACTCTTTTGCAAAAAGCTTATCTTTATCGCCTAAAGCACCTTCATAATTTACCGTGTAGCCAACACTCTGACCACTTTCGTCTTTGAGGATAATGTTACCAATTGTCTCAGGGTCGATATACTGGTCAAAGAACGCAGTAACGCAGTTCTCACCTGCTTTTGCCCCAAGAAGTTCAGGCGCTGCCTTAGGAACCATTCTGATAGCCACATCGGTCCTTGGCGGAGGAACCTCCATCCAGTCCGTGTAGGCGGTTTCATAGCCCTCAAACTCGGCCATTACCTGCCAGTAGCCTTCCGGAACATCCCAGGCATACTTACCATCCGAGTCGGAATACAGCGGGTTAAATTGGTCATATTCCGAGGCGTCCCAGAAGCTTCCGTCCGGGTCCTCCGGTTTTTCTTTATAAAGAACGGTAACTTTAACATTCTCCAGCCTGTTGTCATATACCTGAGAGTAGATATAGCCGCTGGGATCGATCGCCCACTTGATACGACGGCCTCTGCCCATGAACTCTGCAATCCTTTGTTCCCATATTTGCTCCATACCCATGTTCATCAGAACTGTCAGCGCAGTAAATCCGATAGCAAGCGGTCCGGACAATCCCATAAGTCCCGGAACCAAAGACCATGCAAACATTGCCATATTCCATGCATGCTGATCACTCCTGAGCTTCTCGTTCATTCTCAGCGCCCATTCTTTATCCTTAATGGTTGTTGACTGCAGGATTTCTCTTCTTCGATCGTTAAACCCTTTCTCAGTTTGAGCATAATCATCGATCAGTCCTGCTGCCTTTGTAATAGCTCCAATAGTCGGCGCGATATCATCAGCCCAGGTCCAGTCGTCTTTAGTCTCCAGCGCGAGCCTCATCTTGACAATACTGTTAGCAGTTGACGTCGCATCCTTAACGAGCAAGGTGTAAGCGGTGGGATCACTTGTGTCCAAAGCAGCATAATACTTTTTGTTATTCGCTCCTTCAACCACACGACTTGCGAGCATGAAAGCGTTTTGGCTCATTCCAAGGAATTCGTCAACGCTCTTACCTAAGTCCTCACTAAACGTGCTTACAGCACAATTTATGCCAACTTTTATGAGCTTTTGATTCTTTTTTACCAAAGATTCCCCGACATCAAGCACATACTCCTCCTCATATGCACTCTGCTTGATTGTCCTGACAGTTGTATCCGAGAAGGCTGCTTTAATCCTGGCCATCTTTGCCCGATCAGCAGAAGAAATGACATCCTGTACAAGTGGCTTTTCGTGCTTTTTCTGGAATTCAACGCGAAGTGTTCCCGGAACATACGAATGATCTGAATCATCAAAATAGCCACTTGCAACGTAACGGTCCGAACTCTTGTCATAGACAGCTTCCATGACACGTTTTTCATTGTTTCTAAGACTTGTTACATATACATGATCTAGCTCTTCTTTTTTAGTAATATCAACAACAAACGTACATGGAATACTGGGTTTGAACGTAATAGTAGGAACCTTCGATTCATTGAGCAGGTCATACCCGGTATCACTGTTATAGTAAAGCTGGAATTCTGTGATCTCAGGCGTCGATGCTGAGTATATTACTTCTGTAGAATCGCTGTAGGTTTCGCCATCAACTGTGCTCTCTGCTTTGACTGTGTACACAGACTCATCCTGTGGCGAATCTATAGTCACATCACAGGAATAGTTCCCTGCCTTTGAGGCTTTGCACGTTCCGGCCTCTGCATCGTTAATATATATCTTCACAGTAGACTCTACTGGCGCAGTACCCTCAACATTAAAGGTTTCTCTCGATACTGTCTGATCGGCATTGATAGAAATGCCGACATATTCATCACCAATTACGTCTATTATCTCGTAACCATCTTTCCCATTCTCTTTAAACGACAAGAGTGCGTAGCTGTAAGTCCTTTCCAAAGTCTGACGCACCATGTCAAAAGTGAGAACAGCCTTATCACCACTTACCGGTACCTCAAGAATCTGATCCTCGTAGGTAAAATTCTGGCAAAGACTGCCATCCAACATGATTGTGGATTCATCAAGCGTGCTGTTTACCGGAATTGCCACCTTTAGTATTCTGTCAGTGATTTCCTTATGCTCATCAGTAATCTCATATGCTACTGTTCCCCTAAAGGAATCCTTTGTCTGAAGGTAGTAATATGTACCACCAGATTTTAGAACTCTTCTGGAAGGCACCTTCTCGCCGTATTCTACTAACGCAATGTCGTGATTGATCGCGTAAATAGCTGCATAGGAATACGAAGAGCAGTAGAAGACAACATTACTGTCATTCATAAAAGCTCTTTCGCCTATTGATGTAACACTGTCTGGAATCTGAATTTTGGTTAAACCACTACAACTTCCAAAAGCAAAATCGCCGATACTCTCCACAGAATTCGGAAGTATAATGTCGTCAATGCTCTCTGCACCCCAGAACAGATACTCCGGAATGACTTTGATCCCTTCTTCAAGCTCTACAGTCTTAAGATTGCTGCAGCCATCAAAGCAGCCTCCATAGTAATATACCTTGGTCAGGGTTTTAGGGATAAATATCGATTTTATTGCTGTATTTTCAAATACACTTCCACCAAGTGCTTCAAGGTTCTTTGAAAGCTTTACTGTCTCAAGCTTGGTACAGTCGTAAAACGCATTATCATCAATGCTCTTTACACTATCAGGTATCTCAACATCTGTAAGAGCGCTGCAACCGTAAAACGCCTTATTATCTATGGTTTCCAGTCCTTCAGAAAACTTCACATTTGACAGACCAGTACATTCCATAAATGCCCGCTCACCAATGGTGGTTACTGTCGCAGGTATCGTTACGCTTTCGATGCTCTCTGCTCCTAAAAACAAATCTGCAGGTATAGACGTGATACCTTCTTCAAATCCTATGGTTTTAAGATTTAAGCATCCGCTAAAACAGTACCCATATTCGACATCTTTCAGACTCTTCGGAATTGTTATTGATTCTATAGCAGTATTTTCAAATGCATTTCTTCCCAGCTTTTCAAGGTTCTTTGGTAGATTTACAGTCTGAAGCTTTGTGCAGTCAAGGAACGCACAGTCACCAATACTCTTTACACTATCAGGCAGTTCTATATTTGTAAGACCTGTGCATCCATAGAATACGCTCGTCCCAATGGTTTCAAGCCCTTCAGAAAGCTTCACGCTCGTAAGGCCAGTGCAGCCCCAAAATGCATATTCCTCTATACTTGTAACTGTTGCAGGGATTGTTATACTCTCAAGGCTCTCCGCCTCTACAAAGAGCCACTGCGGTATTACAGTAAGCCCTTCTTCAAGCTCTATCGTCTTAAGTTCAGTGCAGCCTTTAAAGCAGCCTCCATAGGAGTACACCTTGGTCAGGGTTTTAGGAATAAAGATAGATGTTATTGCTGTATTTTCAAATGCACTTCCACCAAGCGCTTCAATGCCTTCAGGAAGCTTTATTCCTGTAATATCTGTTCTATTT
>JAEEGL015179796.1_pt1 | contig 11540 bp, 6 predicted proteins | sample 9134231 | NCBI WGS metagenome assembly JAEEGL01 (sample SAMN16246548, study PRJNA631951) | gut metagenome | biome: gut microbiome; feature: rumen; material: fiber-attached | host: Bos | place: Iran: Karaj | collected 2018-10 | reverse complement strand
GGCTTTGCAGCCAGTGTTTAATAGTTATATAGTAATAGATAGAATTTAACGGTTACGGAGGATAATGCAATGGCAAACATTTATAAGAGCGCATCAGAGCTTATTGGAAACACACCACTTGTTGAGGTAACAAATATTGAAAAGGAGCTTGGTCTTGAGGCTAAGGTTTTAGTTAAGCTTGAGTATTTCAATCCAGCAGGCTCAGTAAAGGATAGAGTAGCACTTGCTATGATTGAGGATGCTGAAGAGAAAGGTCTCTTAAAGGAAGGTTCAGTTATCATCGAGCCTACATCTGGAAATACTGGTATCGGTCTTGCTGCAATCGCTGCAGCAAAGGGATACAGAGCAATCCTTACAATGCCAGAGACAATGTCTGTAGAGCGTAGAAATATTCTCAAGGCTTATGGCGCAGAAATTGTTCTTACAGAGGGCGCAAAGGGAATGAAGGGAGCTATCGCAAAGGCTGAAGAGCTTGCAGCCGAAATTGAAGGCAGCTTCATTCCAGGACAGTTTGTAAATCCAGCAAACTCAGCAGCTCATAGAGAAACAACTGGTCCAGAAATCTGGAAGGACACAGATGGAAATGTTGATATCTTCATCGCAGGTGTAGGTACAGGTGGAACAGTTACTGGTGTTGGCGAATATTTAAAGAGTCAGAATCCAAAAGTAAAGGTCGTAGCATTAGAGCCAAAGGATTCTCCAGTACTTTCAGAGGGACGTGCAGGTGCACACAAGATTCAGGGAATCGGCGCTGGTTTTGTTCCAGATGTTCTCAATACAAAGATTTATGACGATATTTTTGTGGCAGAGGCAGAGGATGCATTCAAGGCTGCAAAGCTTCTTGCAAAGAAGGAAGGTATCTCAGTTGGTATTTCTTCAGGTGCTGCACTTCATGGTGCAATTGAGCTTGCAAAGAAGCCAGAAAACAAGGGCAAGACAATCGTAGCATTGCTTCCAGATTCAGGAGATAGATATTATTCAACTCCTTTATTTACAGAATAATTAATACTAGGCCCCCAGTTAGGTTACAAGCCTTAGTATTCTTACGCTTATCTAATATGATTCGCTTAAGAAATCTAAGAGCCTGTTTCCTATTGGGGGCATTTTTTTTTAATTTTAAAAAAAGTGTGAAAACAAGCATCTAGACAGTAAAATAACCTATCATATACCCATGGAAATATATCTATTTATCAATTTTTGATTTTTGAAAGGAGAGAAAAGGTATGTGGTCAATTGGGGAAATTAAGGCGAAAGGCAAAGAGGCTTTTAAGGCCAATTACTGGAGATGTGTTCTTGTAGCATTTATTCTGTCATTATTTGTAGGTGGAGGTACAGCAGCTGGCAATGGCTCTAACGATACTTCCGAAATACAAGAACAATTAGCAACAATTAGTCTTACAGATAATCAATTGACAGCGCTTCTGGCAATATTGGCAGGAGGATTAGCAATTGCATTTATTATCGGATTGCTTATTCGTATTTTCCTTACGAATCCAATACAGGTAGGCTGTTATAGATTTTTCAAGAAAAATGTTGAGACTAATGATGCAGAAATCGGTACTATCAAGGAAGGTTTCGGCGACTATGGTCATATATTTATTACTTTATTTTTAAGAGATCTTTTCATAGCTTTATGGACATGCCTACTTGTTATTCCAGGGCTTATTAAGTGCTATTCTTATAGAATGGTTCCATATATTATCAAGGATAATCCAGAGCTTACAGCAACAGAGACAATAACAAAGTCTCGTGAGATGATGAATGGAAATAAGTGGCGCGCATTCTTACTTGATCTTTCATTTATTGGATGGATTATTCTTGGTGCTGTGACATTTGGTATTCTATTTATTTTATGGACATGCCCTTACATGCAGAATGCAAATGCAGCTTTGTATTTGGAGTTGAAGGAGCAGTAGATATATGAGAAGGATTTCAAAGTTATTAAGTATTATATTGGCGGTGTTATTACTGTTTGGTAATACTGCCACAAGTATTGTTTATGCTGATGAGGTTACTACTAGTGGAACTCTAATAAGCAGCATATCCATTACTGATATGAGTGAGCCTCAACCAGGCACTGTCTTGGATATGAGCGCTACGGTGATGACTGATATCGGGGCGTTTTGGAAGATACCTGTTATGTGGGTGGATGAGAACGGAAATACATGTACTGTGTATCAGGCAGGTATGACATGCTATCCAGTATTTATTTTTTATCTGCCTGAAGGCTATACCTTGAGCCAGGAACTTGGTGCATCTTTGCCAATAACATTGCCTGATTTTGTTCAGAGTATATTTGGGGATGAGCCGCTTATTTCCATTGTGGATCCATCACTTAGAATTTCTTATATAACTATAGCCAATGGGCCTGGAAGGAATTCTTCGGCAAGTGAGGTGTCCATATTTGGACAGGCATCACGTGGATATTCTGCAAATGCAAGTACAGCACAATATGATGAAGTAAAGCCTTTGCCTCCAGGAGGAGTTATTGGAGGAGGTGAATCAGGCTCAGGTACTGACAGTCCGTCTGGTGGCGGAAATGAAAGTGGTGGAGAAGGCCATGAAGAAGGTGGCAATGGCGATGATGAGGATTTCGAAGGCATATCCACTGAAGCCCAGCGCTTAGTTCAAATGTATTGTGACAGCAATGCTATAGAGCGTTTAGGTTGGGCAAGATTAGCAACTTTAGTTGAGCTTGTAAAATATAGTATTCAGCCACAGGCAGTTAATCTGTTAATCAATGAGTTCCCTTGCTTTAATAATGCTGTTTTCAGCCCTGACTTAGACGAAGGTGTTGAAGGAATAGAATTAGGCAGTGGAATAGGATTGTATGTTTATTATAATGAGGCGCTAATGCCAACAGGTACTTTATCTGATGGAGATTATGGCTGTGCTAATATGAGCGATGCAGTAGCCTACGTGTCAACTCGTACAGAGAATGATGGACAGGTATTCTACACAGTTGGAGTAAATGCTGGGTTTATAGCAGAGTGCTTTGTTTACTATGAAGATACAAATACGTGGGAACTTAACGATGACGGTAAAGCACTTGTAGCAAATACATTAGTTCATGAAATGCTCCACGCATTTATGGACGATTACACTGCAAAGGGTATGTTAGGCGAGTACTTCCTTGAAGATGGCACCTTTACTGATGACTACTATGATTATGCTCATTTTCCAGTATGGTTTATGGAAGGAATGGCAACTACTGTAGATAACCCATATCAATATTGGAATGATTATTTTAGATCAGATAGTTATGGTTATGTGGTAGGAGATTCTGGTAACTACTATGATTATCAGTCATTGATTGATAGTTATAGTGGCGATTACGAAATCCAATTAGAATTCGGAGAAAATCCCGATAACGCCGACGAAGATAATAGTAAGAGCTCATATGTATCTGGATATTTGGCATGTATGTACTTAGGCTACATGGCATCATTAAACCCATCCTATAGAGAAATCTATGGTATAACAGGTGATGCTTGGACAGAAGAAACAGATGGCACATATTCAATTGATAATGAGGTAATTAAACAGGGCTTAAATGCGATTCTAACTGAGATGCACGGTGGCTATTATGAGGGACAGTGGTATTCAAGAACACTTGATGATGTAATTGATGACCTCTTTGGGCAGGATCCTGATTCTCTTGATTATACTACAACTGATTTCCAGGATAATTTCATCACTAATATGGATGGATCTGCAGAATTTTCAGCAGCATTGCTTTCATACTTCGAAGCTAACTCTACAGAGGATGCAATTGTAAACGGCTCTATTTTACTTCCAGCATATAGCACAGATGCATTACCACTTGATCTTGAAGCTACAGAGGTAGAATGCCCTGCTTATGTAATTCAGGAAAAAGAAAATGCTTATGATAACATCCCATTATATGTTGCATCGGATGCAGTGAATACATTTGGTGATGGTGGAAAGTCAAGTGTACCTGATGCTGGAGAAGAGTCCGGCACAGCAGCAAATGATGAAGGTGAGGGCACTAGCGGAGTCGCTAGTCAGGATCGGAATGACAATGACTTTGCTGAAGCTGCAAAACCTGTAGCTGCAAAACCTGAAGCTGAGGTAGAAACTGAAGGCGAAGAGTCTGTTGAAGAAGATGATACAGAAGACGAGGTAGTAGAAGAGATAATAGAGGAATAGGCGTTCTCAATGAATAGTTAGTATGTTATAATACCTGATGTATTTAACTAACTGAAATTAGAGGAGTCATCGTTTTGAATCTTAAAGAACTTCAAATTGGAAAGACTGCTACAGTAATAGCTGTCGGGGGGCAGGGTGCCCTCCGGCAGCATTTCCTTGATATGGGAATTATTCCTGGAGCAGATGTTTCTGTAATAAAATTTGCCCCAATGGGGGATCCGGTAGAACTTAGAATTTCTGGCTACGAGCTCACAATAAGACTTGCCGATGCAGAGAAAATCGAAATAGACAATGTGAGAGATACCGCAAAGGTTGAAAAAAATTCAAAGAAGCACAGCAAGGACATTCCACATCCAGCTCTTGGTGAGGAAGCTCTTACTCATGATTATGAAGTGGAGCACAAGGCAAAGGAGGTTAATTCTGGCAAATTAACTTTTGCTTTGGTGGGAAATCAAAACTGTGGAAAGACTACACTTTTTAATCAGCTCACTGGTGCAAATCAGCACGTAGGAAATTTTCCTGGCGTTACAGTTGATAGAAAGAGCGGTTCTATAAAGGGCTATCCAAATACTGAGGTGGTTGATTTACCAGGTATTTATTCAATGAGCCCTTACACAAGCGAGGAAATCGTTTCTCGCCGATTTGTTTTGGAAGAAAAGCCGACGGCTATTATTAATATAGTGGATGCCACAAATATCGAGCGAAATCTTTATTTAACGATGCAGCTACTAGAGCTTGAAATACCTACAATTCTTGCACTAAACATGATGGATGAAATGGCGGGAAATGGTGGTTCAGTTTTTATAAATGAGTTAGAGGAGCTTCTCCAAATTCCGGTTGTTCCGATTTCGGCATCAAAGAATGAGGGCATCGAGGAGCTTGTATCCCATGCAATTCATATTGCAAAGTATAACGAAAAGCCAGGTCGCACTGATTTCTGTGGCAAAGAAGACCACAATGGTGCAGTTCATAGAGCTATTCATGGTGTAATGAGCCTTATTGAGGACCATGCTGAAAAAGCTGATATTCCAATTAGATTTGCTGCAAGTAAGCTCCTAGAGGGGGATAGTCTTGTTGCAAAGGCCTTGGATCTTGATGAGAATGAGCAGGACACCCTAGAAAAGATTGTTCTTCAGATGGAAAAAGAACGTGGGTTAGATAGAGCAGCTGCCATGGCTGATATGCGCTTTACATTTATAAATCGTATATGCGAAGAGACTATCGTAAAACCGAAGGAAAGCAAGGAGCATATCAGAAGCCGAAAGCTTGATAGCTTCTTTACTGGCAAATGGACAGCAATTCCTGCATTCATAGGTATAATGGGTCTGGTATTTTACCTTACCTTTAATGTTATTGGAGCATTTTTCCAGGGTATTCTTGAGAATCTAATTGGGATGCTTACTGAATATGTGGACGGCATTTTGACAGCAGGGGATGTGGCAGCACCTATTCATTCTCTAGTAATCGATGCCATATTCACAGGAGTGGGTTCGGTGCTTAGCTTTGTCCCAATAATTGTGGTGCTTTACTTCTTCCTTTCAATGCTTGAGGATAGCGGATACATGGCACGAGTTGCCTTTGTTATGGACAAGCTACTCAGAAGAATTGGTTTATCTGGACGAAGCATTGTGCCTATGCTTATTGGTTTTGGATGTTCAGTGCCGGCAATTATGTCTACACGTACATTGCCATCTGATAGAGATAGAAAAATGACTCAGCTTTTGATTCCGTTCATGAGCTGTAGTGCAAAGATGCCAATTTATGCATTCTTTGCAGCAGCATTTTTCCCTAATAGTGCAGCAATTATTATGATTGCCCTTTATTTCACAGGAATACTTGTTGCGATAATTGTTGCTCTTTGTGGAAAGAACACATTGTTTAAAGGCGAGGCAGTGCCATTTGTTATGGAGCTTCCAAACTATCGCTTGCCAGGACTTAAAAACGTATTGATGCTTATGTGGGATAAGGCTAAAGACTTTATTCAGAGAGCTTTTACTATAATTTTTATGGGAACAATTGTGGTATGGTTCTTACAGAATTTTAATTTCTATTTCCACATGGTAGATTCATCAGAAAATAGTATTTTAGCTGCACTTGCAGGAATTCTTGCTCCAATTTTTATTCCACTTGGATTTGGAAATTGGAAGATGGTGACATCGTTAATTTCTGGTTTCCTTGCAAAGGAAAGTGTAGTTTCTATGCTTACTGTATTGTATGGGGGAGTAGAGGGATTGCGTACAGAGCTTTCGCCTTTGACTGCATTTGTATTTTTGATTTTCTGCTTGCTTTATACACCTTGTGTTGCGGCTATTGCTGCAGAAAAAAGAGAAGCCGGCAGAAGAGCAGCACTGAAAATGGTAATATTCCAGTGTGCCGTTGCCTGGCTTATAGCTTTCTTAATTAGAGCTGTGGGCTTGGCCCTTGGATTCAATTAGGATTTCCTTCAAGGTACTTTGTTGGAGAAATTCCATAAACAGCTTTAAATTTTTTACTAAAATGACTTGAATCAAAACAACCAATCTCATGAGCAACCTCAGTGAGGTTGGTTTTTCCTTTTTTAAACATTTCTATGGCATGTTCCATCTGTAGTTCAGTGATAATATTGTTAAAGGTCTTCCCTGTAGATTTATGAATTAAGCGGCTTAGGTAGGCTGTAGAGTAGCCGAAAAACTTTGCTGTGTTCTCAAGTGTTGCCTTGTTGTAATTAACGTTTAAGTATCCAAGTACCGCAACAATCAGATTGTTCTGTACCTGTGTTTTCTCATTTGGAACAATTGCCATCATTTCGTATTCACGAACCAAATGAAGGAGAAATTCACTGGTAAGAAGACTGATGGAATACTCGTATGCATGTGGTGTTTGGGTTGTTTCTGTTAATAAATGGGCAGCGATTTCTGTTAGCCATTGGTCGTTTCCAGTAGGAAAGAGAATGTAAGGGCTACTGTCTCTTTGGTACAAAATATTCTCAAGATAGTTTACAAGTATTTTTCCACCTCGCATAAATCCTAAAAAGTTTTGGTCAAAAAAATCCTTGTTCATCATAAGGTTTATGATTACAGATTCGTCGTTTGTGCATGAGAGAGCATGAATAGAGCTTGGCGCCATAATGCATACGTCACCCTCCTTCATTTCAAAGGAATAACCCTCAAAGCAATTCGTACAATGCCCTTTTATGATGTAAACAATTTCCACGTAACTATGGTTGTGAAGCACAGGATAACTATAGCGTCTGTGGCGGGTAATTGTAATGTTTGAAGTGTTCTTTACATTCTCCACTGTTAGGCCAAGATTATTTTGGCTTTTATCAAGAAAATAATGGGAGGAAGGAGCAATTGCGATGAGCCCTTCTGCAACCAGATTTCTATATTCGTTATAATCTATTGCCCTATTCCAAAGGGATTTATCCCCGGAAACATAGGCGTTTTTCCATATTTGCTCATCAGTATCAAAGGGCAAATTTTCTATGTTTTCTAAGCGCATAATAAAAATCTCCTTATTAGTCCCCCTCATCCGTCAGCAGAGCTGACTCCTTCTCCCTCGAGGGGAAGGCTCTTTGATTATAGCATCTCATGTCAAAAATTTACATGCTAATTGCCAAATACATACAAGAGAGGAAAGTAGAATCCTTGTATTATATGACTATCTTAAGATGAAATTGCAATTTCAGGAGGAATTATTTTATGAAAGACAATCACATTTTTCCATTTTTATGGATGAGAGGCGAAGAAGAATCAGTTATTCGTACTGAGATAGAGAAAATCCATGAAGCAGGAATTAAATCTGTATGTTTAGAGGCTAGACCACATCCAGAGTATGCAGGAGATAAGTGGTGGCATGATGTTGATATTGTTATTGACGAGGCTAAGAAGCGAGACATGACAATATGGATTTTGGACGATGCACATTTCCCAACAGGAATGGCAAATGACGGAATGAAAAAGCAGCCAGAGAAATGTCGTCGATTCTTATTCACACAGTTTGTTGATGTGGTAGGACCAATGCCAGCAGCTCAGGTAGATGTTGATTTGCTTACAACTAGACAGTTTACATGGATGGATTTTGGAAAGCAGATTTCAACACCAATATATGATGAGACAATTATTAAATCAGTAACAGCATACAAGGTAAATAATTTAGATGAGCTTACTGGTGAATATATTGACTTAACAGACAAGGTAGTTGACGGATATTTGACAGCTGATTTACCAGCAGGTGTTTGGAGAATTTTTGTTACTTTCTCAACAACAAACATTGGTGAAAAGCTTGAATATGTAAATTACATCGAGAAGGATTCGGTTAGAGTTCTCATCGATGAGGTATACGAAAAGCATTATGCAAAGTATAAGGATTTATTCGGAAATGTAATAGCAGGCTTCTTCTCAGATGAGCCAGGGTTCTATAACTCAGAGGGCTATGGGGAGGATGTAAAGATTGGAAAGCATTTTACACTTCCTTGGGGCCAGGAGTTAGAAGGTGTTCTAAAGGATAAATTTGGAGCAGATTTCTTTCAGAAGTTACCACTTCTTTTTGCTACTGATGTAGAGGAAGAGTACAGGGAGCTTCGAGTAGCATACATGGACACAGTGTCTCAGCTTTACTCAAAGAATTTCTGTTGCCAGTTAGGCGAATGGTGCCGTGAGCATGGCGTACAGTATATTGGACATGTTGTAGAGGATTACAACAACCATATGCGTCTTGGCGCTGGTGTTGGTCATTTTTTTAGAGCAATTAAGGGTCAGGATATGGCAGGTATCGATAATATCGGTTATCAGCTTATGCCAGGAAATGATGTTGCAAAGCGTCATACAGGATTCTCAGATTTAACACCTGATTTCTATCACTATCAGGTTGGTAAGCTTGGTGCATCCGCAGCAGCAATTGATCCTGCAAAGCAGGGTAGACTTATGTGTGAGACATTTGGTGCCTATGGCTGGAGACTTGGTGTACGTGATATGAAGTGGATTGTGGATTATCAAGTAGCGCAAGGCGTGAACTATTTTGTGCCACATGCATTCTCAATGGCTGAGTATCCAGACAATGATTGCCCACCACATTTTTATGCACGTGGAAACAACCCACAGTTCAAGTATTTCTGCGAACTAATGAAATACACAGACAGACTTTGCAATCTTTTCTCAGGTGGAAAGAATGTACCACAGGTTGCTGTTTTATATGAGGCAGAATCTGATTGGGCTGGTGAGACAATGTTTGGCTATGAGGTAAGTAGAGAGCTTCTCACACATCAGCTTGACTTTGAATTTGTTCCAGCAGATGTATTTGCGGATAAGGCATATTATGGCTGCAAGACAGAGGCCAAGAATCTTGTTGTAAATGAGAGAACAATGAAGGCTCTTATTGTTCCAGAGTGTGAGTTTATTTCTCGTACTGCAGCAAAGTTTATTGTTGAAAATCCAGAGCTAAATGTAATTTTTGTAAATGATATACCTCTTGGAATAGCAGAGGGTGAAGATGGCAAGCTATACGAAGAGCTTTGCAAGCGTGGAAGAGTTGTTGGTCTTTATGACTTATCAGAAGAGCTTTGCAAGGAAGGAATTAAAGATGATTTGATTGCCACTTCTGCTAATGAGAATCTCCGCCAGTATCATTATCGTAAAGACGGTAAGGATATCTACTTCTTGGTAAATGCATCTTGCAGTGAAATAGTAGACACGGAAATTACTTTACCAAAGGCAGATTCATATGGATTATATGATGCTATGGCTGATGTTACTACAAAGCTTGTTACAACTGGGAATAAGACAAAGGTAGTTATTAAGCCATACAACTCAATTATCGTAATTACGAATCCAGAAAATGCTATAGAAGGTAAAGAAGAGAAGCAGCTCGCTGGAGAAATAAAATTTGATGTATTTGATCTTGAGCTTAATCAAATTGCTACAACAGAAGCAAAGGTAGAGAATGACTTTAGATTAAAGCCAGTATCAAATGTTTACAGAGACTTCTCAGGAGAGCTTGTTTATAAGACAACATTTGCAATAGATGAAGTTCCATCAAAGGCTACTTTCGAGGCTCAGTATGTATATGAATGCATGACTGTAGTTGTAAATGGCAAGGAACTTGGAAAGAAGATTACACCACCATATGAAGTGGAGGTAACAGAGGGGCTTAAAGCCGGAGAGAATACTCTTGAGATTAGAGTATCAACCACAGCCTTACGCGACGCTAATACAAAGCCAGGAATATTTGGCAAAGAGAGAACTATCATTGAGCCAACCGGTATGTTCGGAGACGTTCAATTGAAGTTATATAAGTAAAACAGAATTGAAAGGGGTTTTCAAAATGAGTGATGTTACGATGAGTGCTAGTAGCACTGGCACACAAACAAAAAAAGAGGGGTTGAATATTGGCTCTACAGTGGCTTATTCAATTGGTAGTGCAGGTGCCAATGCCAGCTTTTATATGATTAACAATTATCTGATGTTATTCTATACAGATATCGTTGGATTAGCAGCAACTGCAATTTCTCTTATCATGTTAATTGCACGTATTTGGGATGCAGTAAATGATCCTATGATGGGTATGATTGAGGATAGAACAAAGACTAAGCTCGGTAAATTTAGACCATGGCTTATTGTCGGACCTCCATTCCTCGCATTATTCAACATTCTTACATTTACAGTTTTCCCACTTCAGGGAATTGCTAAGGCAGTTGTTTGTGGTATCTGCTATATTGGCGCAGGTATGGCTTACACAGTTGTTCAGGTAGCAATTAATGGTCTTGTAAACAGAATTACAAATGATTCACAGAAGAAGATGAACGTAATTGCTATTGCACAGATTGCAAACCAGATTGGACAGATTGGTGTCGCTGCAGTATTAATGCCAATTATTCTTTACTTCTCTGGTTCAGATGTGGCAAATGCAAGAGGTTATTTCTGGGGTACATTTATTCTTTGTGTAGTAACAGTTCCTATGATTTGGATTTCTGCATGGAAGTGTCGTGAAGTTTCAGCAGACTCAACAGAGGAAATTAAGGCAACAAATGGCGAAAAGAGAAAGGTTTCTGAGTCACTTAAGCTTTTATTAAAAAATGATCAGCTTGTACTTGCAGTTGCAACAACATTCCTTTCATGTGTTGGTATTATCGGAAGATATGCACTTCTCAGCTATTACATCATTTATGTTGCAGGTTCATATACTTTGATTGCACCAGTATTCTCACTTATGAGCTTTGCTCAGATGATTGGAAATATTCCACTTCCTTATTTCACAGGTAAATTTGGAAAGAAGAATGTTTATATTGTAGCTAACATTTTTAGTGCTGCAGCAATGGTAGTATTATTCTTTATGGGGCAGCCATCTACAGCAGTTGTAATTGTATTATCTGCAATCATTGGTTTCTTTGGTGC
>JAEEGL014948530.1_pt1 | contig 11540 bp, 6 predicted proteins | sample 9134231 | NCBI WGS metagenome assembly JAEEGL01 (sample SAMN16246548, study PRJNA631951) | gut metagenome | biome: gut microbiome; feature: rumen; material: fiber-attached | host: Bos | place: Iran: Karaj | collected 2018-10 | reverse complement strand
TCGTAAACTTCGCGTTATTACCTTCTCTACCGACAAATTGTGTTTTCATTAATCTTTTCCTCCTTATAAAATCCCATAATGGGACAAGTTAAGATTATATCACAAGAAAAATGCACTTGCAAAGATTAGTTAATAATGTTAATATCTCTCCACTTATGGAACAGGAAACGAAATATACAATCAAAGACAGCGATACTGCCGACCGTATATGGGATGCAATACTCTCCGGAAAGTACGGAGACCCTAAAGGGGCTGAATCCGTAGATATGGAAGGCGCTTATTTCGATACGCCGAGCCGCATACTGAGAAACAACAACATAGCCCTCAGGGTACGCTGCGAAGGCTCGATATGCTTTGCCACTCTTAAATGGGGAGGAAGCGAGACCGTGATGGGTCTTCATGAGCACCAGGAAGTAAATATCCCCATAGAAACTGACAGCTGCCTCATAGCCCCGTCCGCCGATATATTCGAAGACAGCATAGACGGACGCAAGATGAGCGACCTGGTAGGAGACGAAGAACTGGAACTCCTTTTCATCAGCAAAGTGAACAGGAGAAGAGCGAAACTCCGCTACGGACAAAGCGTGGTGGAAATAGCCATAGACAGGGGCTTCGTCGAAGCGGGAGACAGGCAGGAAGCCATCTCGGAAATGGAGATCGAACTCTATGCCGGGGAACTTAGCGACGTACTCAAGCTTACCCAGACCATAGCCGACAAATACGGACTTGAAGCTGAGAACAGATCTAAATACGCCAGAGCCATAGCGCTTCTGGATGAAACTGAATAAAAAGACAGATGATATAAAGATCAAAAAAGAGGAGCTGCAGCGCAGCTCCCCTTTTTCATTTGTCTTTCATGTCCTATTCTGAGGCCATCTTCTTGTAACCGGCGATACGCTTCATAGCGTCGGCTTCCGTCATGGAGAGAAGTTCCTCGGCAGTCTCCGGGAATTCCTTTACGAGACTGCTGTAACGAACCTGGTTCATTATATATTCTCTGAAGTTTCCTGTCGGATCTTTGGAATCCAGAGTGAACGGGTTGAGGCCTTCCTCCTTAGCAAGAGGATTGTACCTGTAAAGCTGCCAGTATCCGCATGCCACAGCATCTTTCTCGTTCGTCTGAGTTCTTGTCATACCGCCCTTGATACCGTGGTTGATGCAAGGAGCATAGCAGATGATGAGTGAAGGTCCGTGATAGCTTTCGGCTTCCTTTATAGCCTTCATGAACTGATTCTTGTCTGCGCCCATAGCGCACTGCGCTACGTAGATATATCCGTAGCTTGCGGCAATCATGCCAAGATCCTTTTTCTTGATCTTCTTTCCGGATGCAGCGAATTTCGCTATAGCAGCTGTCGGCGTTGCCTTGGAGGCCTGTCCACCGGTATTGGAATATACTTCCGTATCGAATACCAGAACGTTGATATCCTCGCCTGATGCAAGCACGTGATCCAGTCCGCCGAAGCCTATATCGTAGGACCAGCCGTCACCGCCAAGACACCAGATGGATTTCTTTACGAGGTCGTCTTTCTTCGACAGGACAGCTTTTGCAAGTTTGCCGGCTTTACCTGTGAGCTTAGCCTCTTCTATAGCTTTGACAAGAGCTTCGGAACGGTCTCTGGAACCTTCGCCCTCATTCATGGCTTCAATCCATTCCTTTGCAGCGGAACGTACTTTCCTGCTGTCAGTCTCCTTGCACAGAGCTTCTATGCAGTCCTTGAGTTCTTCTCTTCTCTGGCGTACGCCTGTAGCCATACCGAGGCCGTATTCTGCGTTGTCTTCGAAGAGGGAATTGGCCCATGAAGGTCCTCTGCCGTTGGCATCTTTGGTGTACGGCATAGAAGGTGCGGAACCTCCCCAGATGGAGGAGCAGCCTGTTGCGTTGGCTATCATCATCCTGTCTCCGAAGAGCTGTGTCACGACCTTTATATACGGAGTTTCTCCGCAACCTGCGCATGCGCCTGAGAATTCGAAGTACGGATTCCTGAACTGGCTTTCCTTTACTGTGGCCTTTATTGCCTGAGGCTTTTCTGTGACCTTTCTGGAGTATTCCCAGTTCTTTGCTTCCGGAAGAGCTTCTTCGAGGGGCACCATGGTGATCGCCTTTTCCTTTGCCGGGCAGATATCTACGCAGTTACCGCACCCGAGACAGTCGAGCGGGGATACCTGCATCCTGTATACCAGGCCCTCGAGATCCTTGCCGACAGCCTTGATGGTCTCGAATCCCTTAGGAGCCGCTGCCTTTTCTTTTTCATCCAGCAGCACCGGTCTGATGGTGGCGTGGGGGCACACGAAGGAGCACTGGTTGCACTGTATACACTTCGACGGATCCCACTTGGGAACGCTTATGGCTACGCCGCGCTTTTCATACGCAGCTGTACCGCTTGGGAAGTGTCCGTCTTCCATTCCTATGAATTTGCTTACGGGGAGTTTGTCTCCTTCCTGGCGGTTCATTGGAACGAGTATCTCGTTTATGAACTTGGGGCTCTTTGCAGTCTTTGCCTTCTTGTCTTCGGCCGTCTTCCAGCTGGCGGGTACAGCGACCTTGTGGAGTCCCGTTACGCCTCTGTCAACAGCCTGATAGTTCTGCTCGACTATATCCTTGCCCTTGCGTCCGTACGTGTGCTCGATGGATTCCTTCAGGTATCTCACCGCATCCTTCATGGGGATGACGTTGGCGAGTTTGAAGAACGCCGACTGCATTATCATGTTGATATGGTTGCCGAGTCCTATTTCCTTCGCGATGGCGACGGCGTCGATGGTGTAGAAGTTGATATCGTTCTTCGCGATGTACTGTTTCAGATATGCCGGAAGGTTATCTTCCAGTTCCTGATCGTTCCAGTTGCAGTTGAGAACGAAGTTTCCGCCTTTCTTGAGTCCGTCTATGACGTTGTACTGATGTACGTACGCCTGGTTGTGACATGCGATATAGTCGGCTGTCGTGATCAGGTATGTGGATTTGATCTTGTTCTTTCCGAAGCGCAGGTGGGAAATGGTAACTCCGCCGCTCTTCTTGGAGTCATAGGAGAAATATCCCTGAGCATAGAGTTTGGTGTTGTCTCCGATGATCTTGATCGCCTGTTTGTTGGCGCCTACAGTTCCGTCGGAACCGAAGCCCCAGAACTTGCAGCGTACCGTACCTGCCGGTTCTGTGGTGATATCGACGGTCTTAAGGGAAGAACCGTATACGTCGTCTTCTATACCGATGGTGAACTTGTCTTTCGGATTTGCTTTCTTGAGGTTATCGAATACAGCCTTGATCTGTCCGGGAGTCGTATCCTTGGAACCGAGTCCGTATCTTCCGCCCACTATGACAGGAGCGTCCTGGACTCCGTTATACATGGAGCATACGTCGAGATAGAGAGGATCTCCGGAAGCTCCCGGTTCCTTGGTCCTGTCGAGGACTGCGATCTTTTTGACTGTCTTGGGAAGTACGGCTTTGAGATACTTAGGAGCCCAGGGTCTGTAGAGATGGACTTTTACGAGTCCGACCTTTTCGCCCTTCTTGACAAGCACGTCGATGAGTTCCTCTGCTGTTTCGCATACGGATCCCATGGCTATGATGACTCTCTCGGCATCCTTTGCGCCGACGTAGTCGAACAGCTTATATTTTCTTCCCGTTATCTTTCCGATCTCTTTCATGTATTCGCTCACGATCTCGGGAAGAGCGTTGTAATAGTGCTGGGAAGCTTCTCTTGCCTGGAAGAATATATCCGGGTTCTGAGCGGTTCCGCGAATGACAGGATGCTCAGGATTGAGAGCGTTGTCCTTGAACTTCTTTACCATGCCCATGTCGATGAGGCCTTTAAGATCGTCGTAGTCTATGAGTTCGATCTTCTGGATCTCATGAGAAGTTCTGAATCCGTCGAAGAAATGAAGGAACGGTACCTGTCCCTTTATAGCGGAAAGATGGGCAACTGCCGCCAGATCTTCAGCTTCCTGTACGGAGTTGGAGCACAGAAGAGCAAATCCGGTCTGTCTGCATGCCATGACGTCGGAATGATCTCCGAAAATACTCAGAGCATGAGTGGCGAGAGTTCTTGCGCTCACGTGGAAAACTGCAGGGAGAAGTTCTCCTGCGATCTTGTACATGTTCGGGATCATAAGAAGCAGACCCTGAGATGCGGTGTATGTAGTCGTGAGAGCTCCGGCTGCCAGGGATCCGTGAACGGCTCCGGCTGCGCCTGCCTCGGACTGCATTTCCACGACTTTTACCTTCTGCCCGAAGATATTTTTCTCTCCATGAGCTGCCATCTCATCTACGGACTCTGCCATAGGCGAAGACGGCGTGATAGGATAGATGGCAGCGACGTCTGTAAATGCGTATGACACGTATGCGGCAGCGCTGTTACCATCCATGGTTTTTGTCTTTTTTGCCATTATGTTTTCCTCCAGAATGATATGAAAATATTAATGAATCGATGTCAATATCCGTGAAACACACAGACATAGTTATTTTACCATTTTGAGCAAAAAAAAGAAACAAGGCTTGATGTAATTCAGCCTTGTTTCTGATATCGATTTTGCCTTTATGAATGTGTTTTAGTAACTGTCAGCCTGAGCCTGCGTTTTCACCACCGTATCAGAAGGAACGGATCTCGTGATCCAGAGATTGCTCCCTATGACGGAGTTGCTTCCTATCTTTGTATCGCCGCCCAGCACTGCGGTGCCCGAATAGATCACGACGTTGTTCCCTATATCGGGATGTCTCTTGATGTTCTTTACAAGGCTTCCGTCGGGATTGACTGCAAAACTCTTTGCCCCGAGAGTCACATGCTGATACAGCTTGACGTGATCTCCTATAGTCGTCGTCTCCCCTATTACCACGCCCGTTCCGTGGTCTATGAAGAAAGATTCTCCGATCTTTGCTCCCGGATGAATATCTATGCCCGTGATCTTATGGGCATATTCCGTCATCATGCGGGGAATGATCTCTATCTTCATCTCATACATGATATGGGCGATCCTGTATATGGAAATGGCTCTAAACGCCGGATAGGTAAGAACTATTTCATCGGCGCTCTTGGCAGCCGGGTCCCCTTCATAACCTGCCCTTACGTCCGTTTCTATTATCCTTAAGAGTTCAGGATACTCGTCTATGACCTTTACCGCAGTTTCCTCTGCTTCTTCAGCATCGTTCATGATGAATCCCAGAGCTCTCGTAAGCGCATCGAAAGCTCTCATAAGCTCCCAGGTCCTCTTTTCCTGAGGAACGAAGCGGCCTCTGCTGCTGCCGAAGTGATAAGGGAAAAGAGCCACGAGAGAATGCTCTATGAAATCTTCGACTATATCTCCAAGCCCTATATACCGGCTTTCAGTAGATATGTCGCCCGTGCTTTGCATTTTTTCAGCTATTTTATCAAGCCTCTCGGCCGTTACTCCTTTGTTAGACATAACAGTTTTCCTTTTTTCAAAAAGGCCCCACCCGTTTTAAGTGAGGCCCGCATATAGCTTAATTCGTATTGCCCGTGTAGAGCTGATAGTATCTTCCCTTCAGTTCGAGAAGTTCCTCGTGGGTACCGCGCTCTATGATGCGTCCGCCTTCTACGACCATGATAGCATTGGCGTTCTGTACCGTGGACAGTCTGTGAGCTATGACGAAGGTGGTCCTGCCCGCCATGAGCCTGTCCATACCCTGCTGGATGAGAGTTTCAGTTCTCGTATCGATGCTGGACGTTGCTTCGTCAAGTATCATTACGGGCGCGTCTTCTATGGCAGCTCTTGCAATGGCGAGAAGCTGACACTGGCCCTGGGAGAGCTGGCTCCCCGTTCCTGAGATCACAGTATCGTATCCCTGAGGCAGTTTCATTATGAAGTTATGCGCATTGGCTATCTTCGCGGCCTGAACTACTTCGTCATAGGAGGCGTCCAGTTTACCGTACTTGATGTTTTCGGCTACCGTACCGGTGAACAGATTGGTATCCTGAAGAACTATGCCCATAGCATGCCTGAGATCCGACTTCTTTATCTTGTTTATGTTGATGCCGTCGAACCTTATCTTGCCGTCCTCTATATCGTAGAAGCGGTTTATGAGGTTTGTGATGGTGGTCTTGCCCGCTCCCGTGGAACCTACGAAGGCGATCTTCTGGCCCGGTTTTGCGAACAGAGACACGTCGTAGAGTATTTGTTTCTCCGGCGTGTAGCTGAAGTCGACGTCGAAGAACCTTACGTCTCCGCGTACCTTGATATATTCGAGGACTCCGCTGGTCTTGTGAGGATACTTCCACGCCCAGGTGCCGGTCACGTGATCGGACTCTGTCAGGCTTCCGTCCTCCTTTTCCTCGGCCGGGACCAGTGTCACGTAGCCTTCGTCTTCTTCCGGCTTCTCGTCGAGGACCCTGAATATCCTTCTGGCGCCCGCTAAAGCCATGACCAGAGAATTGACCTGCTGAGAGATCATCGTTACAGGTCTTGTGAAGTTCCTGGACAGAGTAAGGAAGGAAGCGAGCATACCAAGGGTAAGCGCCCCGTTCCCGTTTATAGCGAAATATCCGCCTACTACGGCCAGTATGACGTACTGTACATTTCCAAGACTTGCGTTTATGGGCATCAGTATGCCGGCAAGAGAGTTGGCTGTCACAGACTTTCTTCTGAGATCGTCGTTTTTCTCATCGAATTCCTTTTTGATCTTGTCTTCGTGGCAGAATACCTGAACGACCTTCTGTCCGTTGAGATTTTCTTCGATGAACGCGTTTATGAGTCCGAGAGAAGTCTGCCTCAGGGTAAAGTTTCTGGATGAAGCTCCGCCGACACCGATGCTGACGAAATATATCACCACTACCGTGAGTATTACGACCAGAGTCAGTCTCCATGAAAGAGAAAGCATAGCCGCGAATACGGTTATTATCGAAATGGTCGAGGAAAAGACCTCTGTGAGGGACTGTGATACCAGCTGTCTGATATTGTCGATATCATTGGTGAAACGGGACATGGTGTCTCCGTAGGGATGGGTATCGAAATATCCAATGGGCAGAGTCTGAAGATGCCCGAACAGCGTCATTCTGATCTTGTAAAGAAGACCGTTGCTGACTCCGACCATAAGAAGCTGACGGGTAAGGATGGCGACAACGCTGAGGGCGTATAGACCGGCCATTTTTACCATAGCAGTCTTGAGGGGTCCGAAATCCGGAACGGATTGGAGCAGCATGGGCTTGATGCAGTTGTCGATGACTTCCCCCAGGAACATGGAGGATCTTACGCTTATCAGAGCTGCTGCTATGACGCAAAGGGCAACGATGCAAAGCCTGATGACGTACTTTCTCTCAAAGAATGAGAACAGTCTTACGAGAAGTTTGCCTGTGTCACTGTCGAAACGGATCTTTCCTCCGGCGGCTCCTCTGATCGCGCCTCCGGTCTGTGGACCTTTATCCTGCTGTTTTTCTTTTTCTATATCAGCTTTAGTCTGCTTGCGGCTCATCAAAGTCACCTCCCTTCGTCTGGGATTCATATACTTCCTGGTATATCCTGTTGGATGCCATGAGCTCATCGTGAGTTCCTATACCGCTGATCTCACCGTCGTCTATGACGATGATCCTGTCAGCGTCTTTTACCGATGAGATACGCTGGGCGATTATAAGTTTCGTCACCGAAGGCATGAATTCTTTGAAGCCTTTTCTGATGCTGGCTTCAGTGGCTGTATCTACCGCGCTGGTGGAATCGTCCAGTATCAGTATCTTTGGACTGGTCAAAAGTGCTCTTGCGATACAAAGTCTCTGTTTCTGGCCTCCGGATACGTTGGAGCCTCCCTGCTCTATGACATAGTCAAGGCCTCCCGGAAGGGCTCTCACGAAGCTGTCCGCCTGGGCGAGCCTTAATGCGCTCCAGATCTCTTCATCCGTCGCATCTTCCTTGCCCCACTGCATATTTGCCCTTATGGTGCCCGAGAAAAGAAGGTTCTTCTGGAGCACCATGGCCACTCCGCTTCTGAGTGTCTTGAGATCGATATCTTTTACGTTGTCTCCGCCCACGTATACGGCTCCGGACTTCACGTCATAAAGTCTGGGTATCAGCTGTACCATGCTCGTTTTTCCGGTTCCGGTACCTCCGATGATACCTATGGTCTCGCCGGACTTTATCTCGAAATCGAGATCTCTGAGACATTTCTTGCTTCCCGCATAAGCGAAATCGACGTGTTCGAACCTGATGGATCCGTCCTTGAGTTCCATTATAGGATCGTCGCAGTTCTTGATATCGGGTTCTTCGTTGAGCACCTCTACCACACGGTCTCCTGCGGCTTTTGCCTGAGTCAGGTTGAGGAAGATCATGGAGAGCATCATGAGGCTCATAAGTATCTGAAGTATATAGTTCATGACGCTCATGAGCTGACCCGTGGTCATCTCTCCGCCGACGATCAGCTTTGCTCCAAGCCAGCATACGCCTAAAGAGCATGTATACATGGAGATGTTCATTACTGGGAAGTTGATTGCAACAATACGCTCAGCTTTCATGGACAGAGCTTTGAGCATTCCCGTTACAGCTCCGAATTTTTCTATTTCGTGCTCCTCCCTGACGAAGGATTTCACTACCCTGATGCCTCTGACGTTTTCCTGAACGACTCTGTTAACGTCATCGTAGGATTCGAAGACTTTCTTGAAAAGAGGCATTGCTTTTTTCATTATGAAGCCCAGTGCGAATCCAAGGAAAGGAAGAACTGCGAGGAAAACCAGCGGTATTTTTCTGTTTATCCTGAATGACATGATGAGAGCGAACACCATATTCGCGGGTGCTCTCGCCGCCATACGCATAGACATATTGAACGCGAACTGGAGCCTGGTAACGTCTGAAGTCATCCTGGTTACCAGACCGGCGGTGGAAAATTTGTCAACATTTGAAAATGAGAACGTCTGTATTTTGTAATACATGTCATGACGTACGTTGGTGGCAAAACCGCAGGATGCGATCGCCGAAAAGATTCCTGAAAGGATACCGAAAGCCATAGAGATGAATGCGTATACAAGAAGCACCGACCCTATGCTTTTTATCACGTCCATATTCCCCGCATCGACGCCTTTGTCGATAAGGTCCGCCATCCTGTACGGTATGAGTACCGACATCAGGACCTCGGCAAGGACCAGAAGCGGGGTGACAAGGGTATAGAACCAGTAACCCTTGACACATTTAAGAAGTCGTTTTAGCATTTAGTCACCATCATTCGGATCCCCCTGGATCCGGCAAAAACCTTTCTACCCAGTATTTGATAATTATATCAAAGAATTCAGTTTTTTTGAATTATCGATTGAAAAAAAATATGCTTTGGGATAATATAATATGGCTTTTAAAGAGACGGGGCATTAGCTCAGCTGGGAGAGCGCAAGGTTCGCAATCTTGAGGCCAGGGGTTCGATCCCCCTATGCTCCACCAATCTAAACCGCAGCGATGCGGTTTTTTTGTTAATAGAAAACCACGCCATAGTGGCGTGGTTTTCTATTCTTCTATTATCGTGACCGTCACGTTATCAGGTCCTGCTATTTCGAAGGTCCTCAGACCCGTGTAAGGATCCGCCTTATACTCCGAAGTCTCTATACCCTGCCTTGCCAGTCTCTTTTTCATGTACTCAGAATTGTTGCAGGCGATGGTAAGATCTTGAGCTGCCGGGATCGGCGTACCTTCTATGCACCGTACTTCCAGCTGGTTCTTCCCGAACTGGAACAGATAATCAGTCTCCCCGGCGTCCTTGTTTTCAATGACGCTTACAAGTCTCATGCCAAGCTTGCTTGCGTAGAAATCAAGGAGAGGTTCACCCTCTTCTCCGTAGATGGTAGTACGCGGGAAGTGTATCTTTTTGGAGAACACATACAGCGCTTTCTTTTTTGCGCTTCTTCTCCAGATATGCAGCGCCTTGAGTTCTTCTCTCCACTCGTTGTGGGTCAGGACGTAGGCTACCGACATGTACAGAAGCACTCCGATGTATCCCCCGATGACGTTTGAGAAAAGATCATCAACGTCATAAAAACCCAGTTTCGTAATGAGCTGGATATTTTCGACCGCAAGGGACGCAAGAAGGCATGCAATGACCGTACGGCGTCTCGGATGGATCCTGAACCAGTCGAAAATGTAAGGGAGCAGATAACCCATGGGTATGAACATACAGATGTTCATATATACCTGCGCTATGTTGCTGAGCCTTGTGATCTGCACATGCGACATAGCCGCGCGGAATCCTTCGGTGAATATGGAATGTATGAGCCCCAGGATACCGAAGTCGATATGTATCGAACTTGCAAGATGCTCGTAAAGATTCACGTGAACGACGTAATCCTCGGCTGCGCTGCGTGAAAAGAACGCGACGTAGGCTATGAGCAGCAGATAAACACCGAACATGCAGATGAGCAGGAACTTTCTGGTATGAAGTATCCTGTCGGCATTCGGGTTGGAGCTGACGCCGTCGCTCAGGCTGACCCCTATTTTCGTGCAGACCTTCCGGTCTATCCAGGGGAGAAGCCACACCATCACCACGACCAGAGCCGTGACGAGAAGATTTGTCGATAAACTGTTCGGATTAAGTATCATGATCAATCGATGGTAATATTGTTAAGATCTACGTCTTTCGTTTCTTTGACCTTCAACATCATTATAGTGAGCGCTATGGCTACTATGGGCAGATAGGTGAGCGTGAGTACGAAGGGAAGGTTCATGGAACCCGCTATCATAGTCACCACGTTATTGAACACCATATTGAAGCCCATACCCACCATACCGAGAAGCTGCATGGAGCCTACGACGGTGCTCCTCATTTCGGTCGGCGTGGATTCAGACGTGATAACGAAGAAGATCATGTCTGAGATCGACCAAAGACCGGCTATGGAGAATCCGTATGCAAATCCCGTCACGTACGGATTGAGCGGATTCATACACCCGTAAGCGAACACTCCAAGGCCGACTGCTGTCCAGAGACCGAGTATAAGAGCCGCTTTCTTTCTGCCAAGGGCATCGATGAGGAAACCTGCAACCAATGTCAGAAGTCCGTTGATGACCGGATAGAACATGAGTATAAGGTCGGAACCTGCTGCGGTTATAGCGCCTCTTGCGACGCCGGCTTCTATCATGTTCTGATATTTGCCTGTATATCCCGTTGCGAAGGAGAAGAGCATGGCAACGATGGCCACGGCCCTGGTCTGAGGATTCTTGAATATGAATTTGAAAGCTCCGAATACGGAAACGTTCTTTTTCTTTTCCGCTTCCTGATCTGCCTTTTCCTTAGCTTCCTGAGCTTTTCTCTCTTCTTCGCTGGCTCTCAGATACTGAAGTCTCTTCTGAGTATATATAGGAGTCTCCTTAACGAAGAATATAGCGCCTGCGCCTATTACAAAAGCAAGGATGATAGGAATGATATATACGTTTCTCCAGGTAGCGGGGTTCTCTCTGTTTACGAAGAGCTTGACGAAAAGTCCGAGCAGCGATACTGAAATGAGCGCTATGCCCTTCGTAATGGAGCAAAGCTTGGCCCTGTGTTCTTTTGGAGCGCACTCCATTATGTAAATGACCTGAACGTCGTTGGGCGTGAAGAAAGTCATGATGACTACGCCTAAAAGGTATACGGCGGG
>JAEEGL014319672.1_pt1 | contig 11540 bp, 13 predicted proteins | sample 9134231 | NCBI WGS metagenome assembly JAEEGL01 (sample SAMN16246548, study PRJNA631951) | gut metagenome | biome: gut microbiome; feature: rumen; material: fiber-attached | host: Bos | place: Iran: Karaj | collected 2018-10 | reverse complement strand
AGTTTCACTTCGACGGCGCTGATGGTACCGCTCGATTCGGTGTACTTGAGGCCGGCAATGCGGAAGCAGGAGAGGTCGCCCAGCCCGGACGCCTGCGGCCTGGCGGCAGCCGAGAAGGTTGTCCCGTTCGGGCCGCGCGCCACCCTCATGCCGGGGCCGGCGATCGGGCGCTGAGAGCGCAGCTCGCGCACGAGCTCGGCGGCCCACGCCGCCGTTATCGCCTCTCCCGGCCTCGGTTCTACGAGTCGATTCCTCATCAGTTGTCGTTGTATATCCAGCCGTTCTGGGAGCTGGAGGTTTCCTCGGTGTAGGTCCACTGCTCGGTGCGCTTCCACGTCTGGTCGGGGTTCTGAACGTAGCCGTCGCCCGACTTGAACCAGTGGCCGCTTGGGTAGCCGTTGAGCGTAAGGGGCGGGTCGTCCCACTCGCCTATGTCATCGGAGAAGTCGGCCGTGCCGCCCGTCGTGGAGCGCCCCGTCATCGAGCCGCCCGGGAGGCGCTTGTATATGGAGATCTTCGTTATGACGGGCGAATACTTCGTGTATGTCTCGACGCCGTCGAGGTACGCCTTGCAGAAGTCGATCACGGGCGCCTGGCCTATCTTGCGCTTCGCGCCGGCCGCGTCGCGGTAGTAGAAGTCGCCGTTGCCGTCCACGCGCTCGTCCTCTTCCGTCGCAAGCCACGCGATGCAGACGTTCCTGAATCCGCCGCCGTCCAGGTGCGGGTGGGCGTAGAGGGGCAGTTCCGTCTCGAGCATGTCCACCGAGAAGGTCGTCGTCTCCGGGAGCGTCGTCACGTCGTCAGAGCCCGGCACGACGCCGGTGACGACGAGATGCCCCATCCCGTTCCCCTCTGGCTGGAGTATTGACCTCAGCAGGACGTAGCCTTCGGGCAGGTGGTCCTCCGGGTCTTCCCCCTTGAGGTCGGCGACGGTGCCGCAGACCCTGACCACGACCGCCTCGCGGTCTGACGTCTCGTATTCTTCGCTTTCGACGAACGGGGAGCTTTCCCCTGCTACATGCGATATTCCCACTTGTCTCCTCCTATTCGCCGAACAACGCCACCTTCTGCGGCATGGGCGGCTTGTTTTCCTTGGTGACGCGCACGAGCTCCGACAGCTTCTCGATCATCGTCCTCGCGTCGCTCCTCACGGAGTCTATCCCGTCGCCGAGGCCGATGGCGTTGTACTTGGTGCGCGTGCCCATGTTAAGCGCGTCGGCCCCGCGCTGGAGAACGGCGGCCTCGCGCTCGTCCGCGCGGTCCCACCACTGCTGGTCCTTCTTCTCGAGCTCGTCTCGGCGGTGGGAGACGTCGAAGAGAGCGTTGTCGGCCTCCGTGATGCCGCGACGAGCCTCCGCAATGCGCTCCTCGCTGCGGGCCTTTACGTCCTTCTGCAACTCCTCTGCAAGGGCCTTTTCGGCCTCCTGCAGGGCGGCTTTCGCCGCTGCCTCGCGTTGCATCAGGAGCACCTGTTTTCTGCCGTCGTCCGCCTTGGAGTAATCGGAAGCCCATTGCCTGTCCGCATTGCGCTTGTTGCGTTCACGCTCGAAGTCCGCCTGGGCTTTGTCCTGGGCGCGCTTCGTGTCCTGCCAGCCCGTCTCGGCCTCGACCCCGGCCACTGACCCCTGACCACTAACCCCTGACACCTGACTACTGGCCCCTGGTTTCTCCAGCTCGGCGCGTTTCGAGAAGTAGTCGGCCTCGCGGTCGAACTTTTCCGCCTCCTTGACAAGCCGCTCCCGCTCCTCCTTCATCGCCTTGAGGCGGTCGTATTCCTTCTTGAGCTCGGGGTCGTCAGCGGCCCTGCCAGAGGCAATGGACTCCCGCGACCGCTCTATGGACTTTGGCGTCAAAAGCCCGCCCAGCTCGAACCAGTGCCTGTCCTCGCTCGCTATCCTGCGCGTGACTACGGGGCGCTTGCGCTCAATCCTGTCCTCCTGGTCCCTGATCTGCTCGTCAAGCCGCGCCGCCTGGTCCCGCAGCACTCTCGCCCTGCCCTCGTATTTGTATGAGGTCTTTTCAAATTCCCCTGCCAACGTCCCGGCATCCTCGGCGTTGCGCCGTTGCGCCGTCTCCTCGTCTTCCGCTGCAAACTGCTCGCGCAGCAGACGGCGCTTGTTTGGGTCGGTCTCGGCGGCGATGCGCTCCGCGCGGTCGAGGCGCGTCCGCGCATCCTCGGCGCGGCGCTCGTTCGCCTTCCCAATCTGGACAAGCTCGTTGAGTCTCTTCTGCGCCTCGATCTCGTCCTCCATGAGCTCCTTCAGCCGCCGGTGCGAGGAGATGACCCCTTCGAGCGAGCGGTCCATACGCTGCCCCTCTGCCGCGCTCCTCATCTCCCGCATCGCCCGCGCCGTGGAGGTGGCTGCGTCGTGGAGGCGCTTCACCACCGCCACTACCGCGCCGACCGCCGCCGTCACCATCGTCAGCGACGCGAAGGCCATCATCACGTTTCTCACGGGCGAGACGAGCGACTTCATGGCGGCCGCAAGGCCCTTCGTCGAGCCCTGCAGCCTCGACATCGAGACGTCGGCCTTTTTCGAGTCGGCCTCTACCTTGATTTCCACCTTCTTCATCGTCCCATCATCCTCTCGATCTTCTGCCTCTCAACGTAGTCCGGGCCGCCGTGGCCCTGGCCGAGCTTCGAGCGCCGCGTGGCGACGAGCGCCCAGACGCGGGAGAGCGGCTCGGCCATGGCGGCCTCTGGCGGCATGGAGTACTCTGCCATCAGGAAGTCGAGGAGGTCGAGGTAGAGGCCGTTGCCGCCCACCTTGCCGCCTCCCCTGGGCGGCTCCACGTACGTCGCCCACGCCATGGCCAGCATCTCGCCGCATGCCTCCGCGACCTCTTTTGCCGCAGATGCGCAGTGGCGCCTCCAGAACTTCTTCAGGTTGAAGGTGCCGTCCATGAGCCTGTCGAGCGGCGCGCCCGACAAGACCGCCGCCGCGACGAGCACCTTGTCTGGCGGAACGCGCCGGTCAATCGCCGAGACGCCGAGCGCCTCGAGCGCGACCGCGCCGGCGAGGGTGAGGGGCTTGAGCACAAGCGACCCCACCTTCCTCGACGGCGGCGCGAATGCAAGCACGTTCTCGACCGGGATTTCCATCAGGTTCCGCTGCCCGAGCCCGAGCCGCTCCCGGCCGACGCCATCGTGTACTTGTGCATGGTGCCGCGCACCTTCGTGACGTCGTCGTTGGAGTAAACCTCCTCCCATGCCGTCACGTAGCCCGACACGCTGTCTAGCGTCAGCTGGTCGCCGACTTCCTTGGCGGCGTAGCCGGCCGTCTTCATGAGGCCCTCGAACGTGATCTCCACGTCGTCCTCGTCCAGGACGTAGAGCGAGCAGAACTTGCCGTCCTTGTCGCGGTAGGGCTTGAGCTCGCCGCCTGCGGACTTCGTGCCCGACTGCCCCTCGATGCCCGAGGGGGCGGCTATCATCCCCGGGACCAGCGTTTCACCTGTTACCTTTGTCATTGTCGCTCCTTTCTCAAGTTAGCCGTCGATGTCGTCGTAGTACCTGGCGGTGCCGCGGATCTTCTGCACGTCGTCGTTCTGGTAGACGATCTCCGCCGTCTCGACGCGGTACGTGACACTGTCGATCTCGATCTCGTCGCCCTTTTTGGGCAGCGAGACGCCCGATTTAAGGAGCCCCTCGTACTGGACGGTCTTGTCCTTCGTGTCCTGCTTGTAGATGGAGCAGATGGCTCCGCTCTCGTTGCGGTAGGGCTTGAGCTCGCCGGCCGCGCCCTTCGTGCCGGACTGCGCAATGCAGTCGTCCACGGTGAAGACGCCGGTGGCGAATTCCGTTCCTGCTTTGTTTGTCATTGTTTCCCCTTTCTTGTTTTAGCCGCCAACTGCTAGCTGCTAACTACAAAACCACCTTTGCCGTGAACTCGACGTCGCAGCCGATGACCCCGCCGTCGTGCTCCTGCACCCTCGTTATGCGCCGGAGAAAGAGCCGCGCCGACCCCGCCGGAAGGTAGGTGAGCGCCTTTGCCGTTCGGAGCGCCGACGGGAAGAGGCAGGGCGCGCCTTTTCGCGTGCGGTTCACCACGGGCCGCTCGAAGAGCGAGACGACGATCAGCACGTTGCCGACGACGGTCTCCGCGCTCTGCGCGACCGGCGTGAACTCCGCCGCCCCGACGACGACGGCGAAGGACTGCTTCGCGATCCGCTCGGCGAGCTCCTTGACGACGTTGCCCTTGTCCTCGACTATCGCGGGCACCTGCAGCGCGGCGCTTGCCGCCCTGGCCGCCTCGGCCACCGCCTCTTCGACGCTCATCAGAATCTCTTCCATTTTGCCTTGACTTTCCTTTGTGGTTTATGGTATCATTCACGCTGTCCGGGCGTTCAGCTGCAGCTTGGCCAAAAGGCGCGAGTCGTGTGTGCGGCTCACTGCAGGCTCCTCCCGGATTTTGTTTTGTAGAAACTCCTTATGCCCTTGATGTCGGAGACGAATAGATGCAGGATGCCGCCATCGAACGTCTCGAGCTCAAGATGATCGCGATCCCTGCTCTTCGAGACTTTGTCTGGCTTGTGCCACATGGCCGGGATCAGCTCATAGTCGCTGTCGCGCAATGGTATGCTGTTCGGGTTTGTCTCGTTTTCTCCATAGTGTTTCGACAGGTGTTCCTTGAAGAAGTTGTGGGAGAGAGGCAGAGGGCGACCATTGTATCCCAGGCCGAGCTGGGCTTTCTTGCGCTTCCCCGAAAGAACATCCTTGATCAGGTTTCCCTGCCAATGAACGACGCTGTTCTCGATCGCTATCTGGTCTTCGAACTCACGCTTCAGAATCTTCCCGCAGAGCGAGTCGCTGCGGAGGTTCGGCACGGTGGCCTGCATGTTCTCGTTGAAGTCGGGGAGGGGCTTCCCGCGCATCTCGGCGGTCTTCTCGCGGAGCGCCGCGTCGCTGACGAGGCCGAGCTGGATCGCGGTCTTGCGGTCGACGTCCATGACCCCCATTCCGCTGCCCCAGTCGAAGGGCGGGAAGGGGTTCCCGAACACCGAGAGGTTCACCCACACCGGGTCGTCCTTCAAGGCGATCATCCTGCCGCCGTAGGTCTTTCCGCCCGCCTTCGCCCACCTCTCGGGCCAGTCCGCCCGCTTGTTGCGCCGGTGCGCGACGCGCGTGAACTCCTGGGCGGGGAACGCGGCGAACGCGCCGGGGCTCATGCCCTCGGCGAACTGCATGTAGCCGCGCGCCTGCGCGACGTTCGTCTTCACGATGACGTCGATGCGCGCCTGGCTGAAGAGGTCGTGGATAGTGCCTTCCTCGCCGGGCTTGGGCGAGTACTTGAGCGTCTTCAGCTTCTCGCGGAACTCCATGCGGATCTTCGACAGGTCGGTTTCGCCTTGTGCGTACTCGGCCGCCTCCTTCCGCATCGCCGCGAGGATGTTGACCGCGGCTATCCTCGACGAGAAGAACGCGCGGTTCCTCAAGCCCGCCTGTATCTGGTTCCACTGCGAGGAATCCAGCCGACTGGAGCCGACGAGCGCCTTCTGCAGGAGTATCTCGCTTGCCGTCACAGTATCGCCTCCATCGCCGCCGCGGCCGCCGCGGTAAGCTCCTCCTCCGCCGGGAGCACCGTCGCGTCCGCCCTGATCGTCGCCTTGGAGACGAGGAGGTACATCGTCACGCCGGTGGACTTCTCCTTGAGTACGCCGGCCTTCTTGCCCTTGGGCCAAAGGAGGAACATCTTCTGCCTGTCGGGGTCGATCTCCGCAGGGCGCCTCCCGGCGGCCGTCGGGTGCTTCGGGATCGCGAGCGCCTTGTGGCCGGCGGTCGGCAGCACCACGCCGCCGTAGTAGTGGAGCGCCATGCCCTCCTTCGGGATGCTGACGACGGCGGTGTCGCCCTGCATCTCGGTCACGACCGACTGCGCCGCGTCGCCGTAGTAGCCGGACCTCGGCATCCCGGGCGCGGGCCGCCGCGAGGCGTCGAGCTGGACGAGGTGGGCCTTCACCGTGTTCGACACGGCGCGCCCGCCCGCCTGGGCGAACTCGCGCACAGGCGGCATCTCGTCGTTGTAGACTATCCTGAAGGTGAGGTTCATTCAGTTAACTGGCGTAGCGGAGATGACGCCCGCGTTGACGGTTATGCGGTAGACAACGCTGTCTTCGCCCTTCAGGTAGAGCGCGTCGTTGAGGCGGATCGGCGCGTTGACAACCACTTCACAAGTGTCTACAATCGCGCCGTTGTAGTAGACCTTGAAGAACCTTGTATCGGCGCTGCAGGTGACGTGCAGGACGCCTGCATCGAGCGTTGCCGGGCAGGCCGCCCATTCGAGCGTAGCGATCGAGACGCAGCCGGAGACGGAAAGCTGCGAGGCGTCGAAGCCGGTAATGTCGCAGCTAAAGGGGATGTCCACGCCAGTTGCGGTCGGGCGCGGCCCGTATGCCGTGAACGCGCCATCGTAGCCCGCGCCCGTGCCCGTCGCCTTGACGACGATCGCATCGTGCGCGGCGGCCCGGAAGACTGTCTGCGTCTCCGTGACGTCGATGGCGAAGCGGTTGTTAGCCGAGAGCTGCAGGCCATTGCCATTCAGGTTCGCCCTTTGCTTTGCCTTGTACCGCGCCCAGTCCTCGCCTCGGTTATAGTCGTAGAGGTGCGCGACCCAGTAGCGGAGACTGCGCCAGGAATACTCGCCCAGATCGTCGAGCATGGTGAACTCGAGCTTGGTCAAGTCGTTTACCTGGTCCTTGACGCCGGCGAGGACGCGGCGGACCTTTATGCCGGCAACCGACATTTCGCCGCGAGGGTCTTCGCGCGTCATCGTTATCGTCGCGACGTTGCCGTTTATCGTGTGCGTGATCGTGCCGTTCGAGATGTCGATCATGTCGTTGTACGCCGCGACAGCCGTATACTCTAGGGTCTCTATCTCGATGTCGGGCGAGACCATTACCTGGAGAACGTACGACGTCGTATTGGTGGCGGCAGTGTACTTGTCTAGCCCGCCGTTGTAGGTCAAGCCCTCGCCGGCGACGATCGTCACCTTGGTTCTGTCGATATATTCGTACTGATAGCCATGTACTGTCGCGCCGTCCTCGACTCTCAGCGCCGCGCCGTTGTCGCCGCCCACGTAGAGACGCGCATAGCCGGGCGTCTCGCTCTCGACATACGCCGTTTCGCCTTTCGCAAGCGGCGCGTCGTGCAGGGTGCGCGTAGACGCCTGTGGAATGAAAACCGCCGCAAGTAAAAACGCCCAATTCATCACTCAACCTCCTTCAATGTCTGGCCGTGCGCGGCGGCGAACGCCTTGATTATCTTGTAGCCCGCGATGTAGTCGGCGCGGCAGGCCATCACGCTCGTGTGGTGCGCGACGACGATGTCGCCCAATGTGCTCGACCGCAGGAACACCGGGCGGCCGCTGTCGCCGCCGTGCAGCGGGTAATTCAGGAAGTCCATCGCGACAAGGCGGGCGCAGATGTCGCGGCGCAGTACCGCGCTCCATCTCGACGGCGGCCCCCAGTTCTGGAAGTTCTGCTGCGCAAACGAAATCGGGAAGGGCTGCGCGTGGTCCTGCCCCTGGTGCCAGCCAATCAATCCCATTGCGTCGCCCCCAAGGCGGCGCTCGAACGACTCTGGCGTGAAGAACGACGGCAGGATGGAAGGGTCGATGCCGGTGTCGGTGTCGCCGGTGCCGCGCGGAACGTATGTAGCGAAGTTGACCGCGAGGTCGTCGACTGCCGCGGCCTCGGCCGCAGTGAAGCCGTTCGTGAGCGCCCAGTCCCGCAAGATCACCCAGTGAAGGTTGCAGAGGAGCGTGTAGGTCGTGCCGAGGGCGTTCGAGAATGTATGCGACTCGTAGAGTCCGTCGCGCCCGTCCCAGATACCGTGGGCGCAGGTGGCGAGGATGCGCGGCGCGATGGCGAACGGATGGAACACCCATCCGCCCGGCTCAGACCAGCGCGGCGGTTCGATGTCGTAGACGGTATACCAGGTAGTGCCGTAGCGATTGGACGAGACGAGGTTCGCGCCTTCGAGGTCGGCAAGGCCGTCGTCGTTCAAGGATTTCCGGAGCCCGCCGACCGCGTCGGCCATGTAGGTGCGGACGTTGGAGTTCGTGACGGTGCGCTCGGCGGAAATCGCGACGTCGGCGTAGCGCGTCGTGCCGTCGGTGGCCGTTGCCGAGACGCGGTAGAGGCCGGAAGTCGCGGCAGTGAAGTGGCCGCTTGAGTCGATTGTCCCGCCGGGCGGCAATGCGCTCCACGACTCGATCTGCGGGATGTTGAGCGATGATTCGTCGAGAAGCGCCGCGCTGCACTTCGCCGCCATGCCGAACGTCGCGATATACGTCTCGTTCGACCATACACGCCCCGCCGTGTCCGTCTCCTCGTCGATGACGGTGACTGCGCCCTGCTGCTCGCTCTTGTCGATCTCGACGTCGATTGTCCAGGCGTCTGGGCGCAGCCAAGAGTAGGAAGGGTCGGACGGCTTGATGCCAAGGTCTTCGACATACGCCTTCGTGACCGTGTTAGAGATTGCCGTGTAGGTAAACTCGTTCGTAATTGACTCGATGTCACTCGCAATAAACCCGATGGCACTCTCGTTTTCCAAGGAGCGCGCGTCCGCTTCGGATAGTATTGGCTCCCATGACTCATGCCAATCGCTATACGTGATATAATCGGCTTTCTCGGCTTCCCAGACGGGGTCGGTTTCGGTGATGCCGGCGATGGCTTCCTCGACTTCCCCGTGTGTGGCGTAGTCGGAAAGGTCGGGCGTCGGGATTTCGGCGATGGCCGCCTCGATCTCGGCGGGCCATGGCGCGTTCTCGACTTCGACCTCGGCAAAGTCGAGCACCTTCGCCGGCAGCTCGATGGCCGAAGGCTCGAAGCCGGGAGAGTCAAGGAGGCGGAGCGTTCCGTTCGCGGTGTAGTCGCGCCCGTCTGGGTCGCTGCACTTTATGAAGAAGCGGTAGGCCGCCGCGCCGCAGTCGTTCGTCGGATGGAACACCGTGCCGGGCACGTGGAACCAGTCCGTCTTCGCCATCCCGTTCGTCTGGTAGTAGATCGCCTCTGCCGTGACATTCGACATCGCGCCGAAGAACACCAGGTTGAAGCGGATGGTCTCGCCGTGGTAGGCGGTGAATGTCTCGGCCTTGGCTACGGGCGCGTTCAAGCGCCAGTCAAACGTCTTTGCAAAGACGCTGCAGGGGGCGATTGCGGACGCAATCGCAGCAAAAAACAAGACTAACGACTGACGACTGACGACTGACTTCATCACCACAAACCTCCCCCCAGGATCGGCCGCGCGCCGTCGTCGGCCATGGGCGACGTCGCCGGGCGCTTCGATTCGTCGATAGTCCCGTCTTCCATGTAGCTCTCGCACGACATGGCGCCCGTGGCTATCTTCTCGAACAGGACCTCGGCGCGCTCGCGCGCGCGCCGGCGGTCCTCGTTGACGGGAACGGCGAGGGACTTCAGCAGGTCAAACGCCGCGTAGTCCATCGCCGGGGACACGAGCGACTGCGGAATCGTGCCCGCAGTCGGGCACATCCTCACTGCACCGTTGCAGCTTATCCAGCCGCGCACGGCGTCGACCGTGCGCCCGAGGAGCCGCGCCACGCGATCGGAGCCGTCGAGCGGGCCGTCGGCGCGGAAGGCGTCTATCTCGCCCTGCGACAGGGTCGCGGCGAGGTCGGCTTCATCGACTTTCCTCCAGTTCGGCATGGCGCAGCCCTCCTTACCTTTCAAGCACCAGGAACACCGTGCCTTCGGCCGTGCCGGACGTCACGACCCTCTCGCCGGGCACAAGCCAGGCGTTTGTCGGGTTCGCCGCGCCGAGACCGTCTGAGCACTCGATGCTCGCAAGCGAGTTCGTGAGGGAAAGCGTCTCGCCGGTCTTCACTCGGCGCGACACAGTCCGCTCCGTCGTGTTCGTGATCCATCCCTCGGAGGCGAGAAGCCAAGTGGGCGGCGGTGTGTAGACGACCTGTCCCGGATACGTGTTCGTCACGCACTCGGTCTCGTTCGTCAGGACGCGCTGCCAAAGCACCTCGACCGTCTCGATGGTCTCCGTCTCGTTCGTGAGGACGTCCAGCGAATAGACGCCCTCCAGGGCGAGCGTCCCGTTCGTGACGGACGAGCAGACGCGCACCGCCGCGAGGCGGCAGGGCGCGCCGACGGCCCATTCGCCGCCCGGGGCGAGCTCGACGGTCTCGATCGCGGCTGTCGCCGCGATAGCGAACAGCGAACAGGTTATAGCGAATAGTTTCTTCATGGCATTGCCTCGTTGCGGTGACAGCGAACAGCGAAAACTATTCACTATTCACTGTCACCTATTCGTTGTATCAGTCGTCGGAGCCGCCCGCGACGAGGCGGACGAGCGCGCCGGAGTCGCCGACAGCCGCGCCGATGCGGCACGTCACGGACTCCGAAAGGTCTCCCGAGGGACCGTCCGGATACTCGACGAGCGTGAGGGTAAGGCCCGTCTCCGGGTCCTTGATGTCCCTGACCGCCGTGTAGGGCCTGTCGTCGGCGGGGCGGAAGCCGCGGCCGGCGAACGCCAGGGCGCTCGGCTCGCAGACGAAGCCAGGGATGTCGAGGCCGTGGACGAGCATCACCTTGCGGAACCCGTAGAGGCCCGGGATGGAGGCGTTCAGGATCGCCTCGCGCCCGCCGTAGACGTTCGCGTCGAGCCCGCCGAGGAGCGAGTAGAAGTACTCGCCGGAGAGCGCGAGCGTCGAGAACTTGACGCGCAGCTTGTTGGTCGCGCTCTCGACCGCCGCGGCGATCTTGGCGACGCCGGACTTGACGAACGAGGCCGCGTTGCCGACGTTCACCACCGCCTTCTCGAAGTTCGCCTTCGTGACGAGGTTCGTGACGGCGGTCTGGCAGGACGCCGCGACCGAGGTGACGTTGAGCTCGGCCTTGCCCTCCCAGAAGCGCTTCTCGATCTTCGACGCCTGGTCGGCGGTGACGGAGAAGCCCGTGATGATCGGGTCGCCGAACGCGACCGTCGCCGACTTCGGCGTGCCGTTGGGGCGCGCGAAGTTGTTGTTGGCGCGGTTGAACGCGCCGGCGGCGTCCATCTCGACGAGCGGGACCTCGACGGACTTGGCCGGGCCGACCACCTCGCCGGAGATGTCGGTCGAGAACGCGGCGAGGAAGTTGAGCTGAGCCGGAAGGCACTTCAGTACCTTGCGGGCGTAGATTTCGTGACCTGCGAATGTGCTAGCCATTTTAGTTTACCTTTCTTTGAGTTTGACTTACTTCTTCTGGGCCTTCTCGTAGCCGTCGGAGATGGCCTGGGCGTTCGCCGCGAGGTAGGCGTCCTTCTCGGCGCCCTCGGGCATCGCCATGTAGGCGTTGTACACCTCGACGGGGTCGGCGTCCTTGCCGGGCGTCCTGGCGTTGAGCGCCTGCGGCGTCTTCGCCTTGCCGAAGTCCGGCAGCTTCTCGGCAGGCTTCGCGGCGACGCTGTTGAGCATCTCCTGCGCGACCTCCGGGCTCTTCAGGTACGCGGCCTTGACGGCCTCCTTCGAGTTCGCGGCGATCTTGCCCGCCTTGACGGCGTTGTCGGCGAACTCCTCTGCCTTGGCGTT
>JAEEGL013800167.1_pt1 | contig 11540 bp, 7 predicted proteins | sample 9134231 | NCBI WGS metagenome assembly JAEEGL01 (sample SAMN16246548, study PRJNA631951) | gut metagenome | biome: gut microbiome; feature: rumen; material: fiber-attached | host: Bos | place: Iran: Karaj | collected 2018-10 | reverse complement strand
TATTTGGGCGGTCTGATAGCCGTTTGTGCCGTCGATTATGTAGTGTTCAGCATCACCACCTTATATTATATAGGCTATCCTCTCCTCATCGCCTACTTCATCTTTGCCCTACGTCGTCTGTCCCTGCAGGACAGCATCTGACTTTGCTGTTGTTCTGAAACAGACACGAACTTTGGAGATTCCGATAAGTTCAAGGTAACTGTAAAGGTAACATTCTTATAGACAGTAGTCCTAATGTGTCAGGATTTGAGTCTGTCTCCAAGTTATATTGCAAAATGCCTATTCGTGCCTGTTTTGGTTCATGGTGACCATAGATTTTGCGTGTAATGTATAGAGTCTTACCATCTTTAGATACTGGCAATGAAGTGCGTACCCTATAGTCACCATCTTTCCATACAGAAATAAACTTCATACATTTGGTTGAAATATCAGAAATGTCAAAGCAAACGGTATCTAGCAATTCGACCGTTCTGCTAATAGAACGTGTCATCAAACTTTTTCTTTTTGTTAAATAATCTTTTAGAGAAGGAGACTCCACACCCTTGATATTCCACTTTGTGAATATTCGGGTTCTTTTAGTATCTTCATTCCTCGCTTTTATAACATGTTTGTCTGATACCCACTCAATCGATTCAAAATCCTTGTCTGTAAAGGAATCTCCAACTTTCAAAATTTTGTTGCCGATTTTTACCGATGGAGTATTCATGTACAATATCTTATAAGATGTCGCCGATACAATCACACATAAAAGTGTCATCACCAAACAGACCATCATCCTTAAAAAACTATTATTATTCATGTTTAACTATATTTTTAAGTTTGTAAATTCGATTGACAAGAAGGCTAATCAGCTGAAATAGTGTAGCCGTGATAAAGATATCGTAGACCTCGTCCATCCAAAGATAAGTGATGATACACAATATTGTGAGGAACAAAGAGTAACCTATCCATGAGGTAACAATTCCAAATATCCTCTGAACGGCTTTGCCGGTCTTCGTATTACTAATTACTTGCTCAGCAATAGCTTCATCTATCGTCTGTTGACCCAATATCAGGTAGCTCAAGATGAAGAATGAAATCGCCAATAACAACATGACTCCATAGGACATTAAATGATGTCCGTTAATAAGCGAAAGGTAAGCATTGAAAACAATTACTGGTCCGGGTTGATTCTCCAAATAACTATAGTGGGAGTCACCACTGGAGAAGGCACCAATGACGATGTATTTATCCTTTGTCAATTCTGGATTGGAATATAATTCGTCTGTTCCTTGAATAGAATCGCTCCCCAATAGGTATTTACTTCCCAATAGATCCATACCCAGATTATACCAGACCTTCTCACCTTCTAATGTATAGGCCGAATCACATCGCAATTCAAAGGAAAGTACAACGCTTTCACGGGCTAACCTAAAGCCGTCAGTAGAGAAGAAACCATGATTCTTGATTTGGCGGCCGGTCATCTCTCTGTACATCTTTAACGGTATACTTTCCTGACCATCGACAATGTATGGGAACTTTGCAAAAGATACGAACTTGAAGTTTGTGAAGTAGTTAGCCAAACCAGCTTTCTCATTAAGCCTCTCATCTGCAAGTTTTTGTCCATAGTCACGCGGAATCACAATTCTTTTCATTGAAGAAATCAAGGCAAAAAGAGAACTATCAGCTTCAGTGTGAATATCGTCAGGGAAATTAACATCCAATAGGATATATTTATAGTCTTTTTTCCTGTCCAGTTCTTTGAGTAGTTGAAATAATTTCTGTCTGTCCGTAATTCTATCATATCCAGCATGTATGCCATAGCTGTCGTCAACACAAACAAGAACAGGGTCATAACTGACATTAACCAACAAGACAGAGTCGGACATAGGATTGATATGAGGCTTGAACCATCCTCTGATCAACTCCATTTTCCTCATAAGGGTCGTCTCACCACTTACAGCATAACGCTGGCTGGTCACCCAAAAGGAGAACAGCAGCATTCCCAATGCCATGAGAGAGGCCCAAATGACTCTTTGTTTCTTGTTCATCGTTCAAAAGACAATTTATTTGTGGGATAACTCAACAATAATGGGCACCACCTGTTTTTTTGTAACGGCCCTGAAAGACACTTTTCCTTTCTCATAACTTACATCTTTCATAGGAACAAGTCCATATTCGTCCATAGCACTGATCAGTTTTTCATCGAAAGACCCTTGAGCCTCTTTAATTTGATTAATGATACTATCGATTGGCAAAGCTCTGGAAGAATAAAGCAGGCAGAAATAATCCTTCCCCTTTGTTTCGTCCATCTCAATATAACTATCCTCACTTGGCAATGCGATGTCATTGGAACTATAAACTAATGCAGGACTGACATTTGCAGAATGCGGGAATAACTTGGTGACATTGTTCTCTAGATCACTACCAAGAACATAGACGTACGCAGGCTCATTGTTTGACAAATAGACCCGACAGCGTGTTCCCGAAATAAATCTGCCTTTTGCCCTGTAAACAGGTATTTCTCGCTTCCACCTTGTCAGTTGCTGGGCGATTATTTCACCTGTAGCTAATTGAATATGCATACTCCCGGACAATACCTTTTCTTCCTTATCCTTATAATTGCTGTCGATATTGGCAAATACTTGCTCAAAGTTGTTCTCAATATTATTAACGGTAATAACAGCCTCTTTGTCTGGCACAACTTCCGGATAGCGAACTTTCTTTACGTAAATCTCAAATGCCCAGTCGACAAATTTGACAAAGTCTGTATATTTGACCCATGTAAATCCAGCGTTTCCCCATGTTTCGCTCCAACTATTCATGATCTGAAAAGCTCCACCATCCTTATGGTCATCGTATGCTACCACGCACATCGCATGATATGTAATGGGAGGTTCATCGGGGGAGGTTGGACTCCACACATCACCTGCCCTATAGAAAGAACGAGGTAGATGCATATTTATCAATACAGGATTATCTTGAGAAAGAGATTTCTTGACTTTATTCACCTTCTCGTCATAAGACTTACATAGGCTGCTAAACAAAGTAAAATAATCATCAATCAGATAGTCTGGTGCCTCATCCATAACCCATTTTGGGATGAAATCGGCGCATTGGACGCTGAAATTCCTGTATTTTGGTGCTCCTTTTGTTTTCAAGGTCTCCAATGCATGATTGACATGAACACCATTTAAGCAGGAATTGTTGCCCTCGCCCTTGATTTGTGCATAGACGAAGAGTGGTGCAAATGCTTCTTCTGTAATTACATTCTTATCTGTCCATCCCCACTTGATGGCTTCTGCAATCGTTCGGGCAGCATAGGTTGTAGACCAGGCAGTGCAAGTACCAAAACTACCTTGGCTACCAGCCCTTGGACAGTACTTCTTTAGTGAGTAGCTTTCTGGCAGTATAGTATAATCTCTCGTCAGCAAGGTAGGCTTTACGGGGATTTTCTCGTACTCTGCATCATCTTCCAAAAGACCTGTACCATAAAGCATTTCTTCCTGCCCCATGACAGCCAGCCAGGTTGTCATCATTAGGATAATAGCGATATATCGTTTCATGCTTTCTTTAGTTGTTGATAATCATTTTCTTTCCATTTACAATATATAAGCCTGACGGTAAGTCGCGTATAGCCTCTTCAACAGATTGGCTCTTGGACACTTTTACTAATTGTCCGGAAAGATTATAGATCTTAACATCCATATCATGTGAACTGTCGCTAATACCAATCAAGTATTCAATGCCCGTAGTTTCGCCATCAGGAAATACAATGTCTATAGCCCGCGTATTGGTGGCATTCTTCCAAATATAGCATTCGAATGGGTATACTTTACGGGAATTACTAATGAAAACACTACCCGGTTTCTCGGATCCAGAATAAGTAGTGAAATCATTATTAACATTGATTGCATATTCTTGTTCATACAGAGATCGGAGAGTATAATTAGCCCAAAAGAGACCTCCATCATAACCAACTATTTCACTTGTTGTTTTTTTGATGGTAGCATTTGTGGCAGAAAACGTCACACTACCAGACAAATTATAGTATGAAGAGTAATGTGGGTTATTGGGCATACTAATAAGATAGGGAGTATTTGCCAATATTCTTGATGCAGCTACAAAACCACGATTGCTAATTTCATATAGCCAAAATGGTTTTTTATCGCTATACAAAGATGCCATAGCCATGGGGGTCAGTTCGCCCTTTGTAGAATGAGTTATAGTACCGACATCAAAAGGCAAGGCGATAGTCTCCCATCCTGCGCATTCATTATAGCCAGTTTCCATGCTATAATTATGGGTATAACTGATCTTTTTTGCAGTAAACTCTTGTGGACAATCAAAATCACATCCATCTTTCAAAACTATTTCATCAGCAGTACCGTTTACCACTAAGTTCTTAACTATAGAAGGAGCTATGTTTGCACTATTCACGTAAAGCAGGAAATTGCCCTCATATAAAGAGTCGTCAAACGAACTTGCAGGAATTATCGTATTACTATTCCAAATTATGGCTAATGGTAATCCTCCCCAAAAAGCTTTTGAGGAAATACTTTTAATCGTTGAAGGAAAAACTGCAGATATTAGAAAAGTTAGTCCGGAATGTTGTTGAAAAACATAGTCTCCAACAGCAGTGACATGATATAAATCACTTTCGTATTTTATTGTGTCAGGTATAACCACATCAAAAATATAAGAACTAATAGCCTTAACCAATGCTGTTTTATCTGATCGTAACAGATATGTCACATAATTGGCTTTATATTCAGCAATGACATCTTGTGTATTACTTATGTTCATAACATATACAGGCACCTCACTAAAATCTTTTGTTCCTTGTCCTAATTGTCCATGAGAATTTTTACCCCATGCCCAGAGGCTGCCATCTTTCTTTAGCGCAAGTGTATGATAACTTCCCGCAGCTACTTTAACTACGTCATCTAGAACTTTAACCGGATATTTTTGTTCATAGGAATCACCTGCTTTGCCATTACCTAATTGTCCATAGTCGTTTTTCCCCCAAGCCCATAGGCTTCCATCTGTCATTATTGCAAGCGAATGAACATCACCTGCTGCTACTTGAGCTACGCCACCATCTATGATTTTAACAGGGGAATTTTTGTCAATTTCAGTTCCGTCACCTAATTGACTGTAAAGATTTTGTCCCCAAGCCCATAGGCTACCATCTGTCTTTATTGCAAGAGAGTGAAAAAGGCCTACAGCTACTTGAGTGACACTCTCCATGATTTTAACAGGGGAATATTTATCATCTTTAGTTCCATCGCCTAACTCGCCATAAGTATTACTCCCCCATGCCCATAGACTTCCATCTTTCTTTATCGCAAGCGTATGATTAAAACCAGTAGCTACTTGAACTACATCATCCATAACCTTAATTGGTTCCTTTTGGTCGTCTGTGTTGCCAGTTCCTAATGTTCCATAATTATTGTTCCCCCATGCCCATAGACTATTATCTTCCTTGATGCCCAAAAAACGTCTATATCCCGCTGATATGTTAATATAGCCAGTTTGAGTTTGTGTTGGAACATATCTCTTACTCGAAGGATCCGTACAATTGATTCCCCATTCCCATAGTGACCTGTCATTTTTTAAAGCAGCGCTATTAAAACCAGAACTATTCCATCCTGGACCAATCGCTATATGGGAAAAACCTTCACCAACCATCACTGGGCGAGTTTTTGCTTTACAATCTTCATCACCAATTTCACATTCCCTATCAGCCCCCCATCCATACAGACGATTTAAACCAGTAATTGCAAACGACGTATTACCACCTGCGGCAATATTCACGACGTCATCTATTGGGACCTCAACGGGTACATTAAAATCGGTATTATCATACCCGAGCTGACCATTTGAATTATCACCAAAGACAAAGATATTACCCTCAGATGTTAGGAATATCGTATTATTGTAGTTGGCATCAACTTCTATAACTCCGTTATAAATATTAACAGGAGAGAGTGTCGCGTTAGAAATACCATCAACCAAAATTCCCAAATAGTCATTAATACCCCAACTATAAAGAATATTATCAGAGGATATAGCAACAGAATGACTACTTCCTGCTGAGATCTGCGAGATATTATCTATGATCTTTATAGGAATTGTTTTAGGGGTGGTTGTGCCATCGCCTAACTGACCATAGGAATTACTTCCCCATGCCCAGAGGCTGCCATCAGTCTTTATGGCAAGTGTATGAGAGTGACCTGCAGCTACTTGATTTACATCATCCATAATTTTAATGGGGGTAGATTGTTTTTTCCCACTACCAGACTCACCATTGCCTAATTGACCATTAGAATTACTTCCCCATGCCCAAAGACTACCGTCAGTCTTTATCGCAAGCGTATGAGAATAACCTGCAGTTACTTGGGTAACACCATCCATAATTTTAATAGGGGTAGGTTTATCTTCTCCTGTTCCGTCACCTAATTGAGCATCGTAATTATTACCCCATGCCCATAGGCTACCATCAGTCTTTATCGCAAAAGAAGATCCAAAACCTGCAGCTACTTGAACAACATCATCCATGATTTTGACAGGAGATGTGTATACTAAAAAATCAGCCTTGCCATTTCCCATTTGACCATCTGAGTTATAACCCCATGCCCATAGGCTACCATCCGTTTTTACCGCAAGCGTGTGAGTGCTGCCTGCAGCTATTTGAATAACATCATCCATGATTTTAACAGGGGTGAAGTGGTAATCCCCAAACTCACTGTTCCCTTTTTCACCATTACCCAATTGTCCATAATCATTTCTACCCCAAGCCCATAGACTACCATCTGCTTTAACCACAAGGTTGTGTCCTCCACCAGTAGTTACACGCTTAGCATTGGTAACCAAACATGAACTAAGAATCAATAAAATAAAAAATAACTTTTTCATCATGTCTTTTTATTATTTGTTATCTATCTTCCTCGCAGGTGCTACTGGGGGGTGATTATCACCATCGCCAGGTTTTTCCCCTTCTAAACTTTTTTGGTAAATCTTTACGATGATAGACTCTGTACCTGACTTAATTGTCATGTCAGCCTCACGGGCCAGTGTTGTCACATTTTCTTCTACCGTTATAACCACATTGTCATCACCTGTGCCAGACTCTTTGTCAACAGACAGCCAACTGGCAGTATAACTGATTGTCCATGACTGAGAAGATGTTATCGTTAGAGTCTTTTTGCCACCAACTGTTTCAAAACTAAGATCGGTAGAAGATACGCTGAAAACTATATTAGATCCTTTTTGGTAAATCTTTACGATAAAAGACTCTGTGCCTGACTTAATTGTCATATTAGCCTCACGGGCCTGTGATGTCACATTTTCTTCAACCGTTACAACCACATTGTCATCACCTGTGCCAGACTCCTTGTCAACAGACAGCCAACTGGCAGTATAACTGATTATCCATGACTGAGAAGATGTTATCGTTAGAGTATTTTTGCCACCAACTGTTTCAAAACTAAGATCGGTAGGAGATACGCTGAAAACTATATTAGATCCTTTTTGGTAAATCTTTACGATGATAGACTCGGTACCTGACTTAATTGTCATGTCAGCCTCACGAGCCTGTGTTGTCACATTTTCTTCAACCGTTACAATCACATTGTCATCACCTGTGCCAGACTCTTTGTCAACAGACAGCCAACTGGCAGTATAACTGATTGTCCATGACTGAGAAGATGTTATCGTTAGAGTATTCTTACCACCAACTGCTTCAAAGTCTAAATAAGATGGTGATATACTGAAAACTTTCTTTTTTTGATTTATTGACACTGTTACATCATTTACAGAAGATTCAGAAGACTTAATCGTAAGTAATGCTGTACGATCTTTTTCCGTCGTGTTAGCCTTAGCATACACTGTAATTATAGCATTGCCTTTACCACTAATGCTGCTTAATATTAACCAATCAGGTATCCCTGTTATCTCCCAGGAGTTCACATTGCTTGTGATAGTAAAAGTGGCTGATTCTTCTCCCTCCAATGAAATAGTAGAAGGAGACACTCTAAGATAATAGTCATTATCAATATCCGCGAAATAAGGGCTGCCATTACCAGAACATGAGACTAACACCCCCGCAAATAAGCTCAAATAGAAGTGTTTGATTATATTGTGCTTTGTCATTGTCGTATATTTAGAAATTATAGCCTATACCAATACTTATATTTTGGTTCCGATAGTCAGCAAAACCTACCTGCAAACTGAGTCCCACATAATAGTGGCAAGAGATGAGAATACCGCCACCTACAGAAAGTCCGTAATCAAAACCTTTATAGTAGTCAAAGAAATCCTTTTCAGAATCATTTTTCTCAGATTTAATCTTTCCTCCTACTCCCATAGCGACATATGGTCCAGCATTAACTTGGAACTGGAGTTGATCAATATCACCGAACCTCGCAGAGAAGACAAGGGGAATATCAACATAAGAGGCAGAAGCTGTCTCTATCTTGTCATATTTATAGCCTTTACCGGAATATAGTAAACCTGGGGTAAAATATAACATCTCAGTCAGTTTTATGTCAGCGATAACTCCGAAATGGAAACCAATAGTCATACCTGTCTCGTCATAGGAATCACCAAACTTAGTCGTTGCCATATTCAGACCAGCCCTAATGCCAAATGACACGATGCTTTCATTGGTCGTCTTCACCTGCTCAGGCCTTTTCTTTTCTACCACTACTTTGGGCTTTGGAGGTTCTGGCTTTGGAGGCTGTGGCTTTGGGGGTATTGGTTTGGGAGGTTCTTCTTTGATGACCTTCTTTTCTTCAACAACTCGTTCAGGGGCTTCCACACGATGCCTTCTTTCCTGTTCAATGTTTCCCCATTTACTGTTGTCTTTAACAGGCTCCTGAGCAAAGGCGTAGAAGGGGCACATTAGGCACAAAAGTAGCACCCAGATATAATGGTTTGTTTTATCTTTCATACTTCTTATTATTATCACTTCTTATTAAAGTAGAATTCTCCGTCAAAAGAACTTGACACCCAAGGAGATTGTATTCCCTTCGTCTTGCGTTTTACCTCGCGTAATACATTTTTAAAAAACGTCTCCAATGGCAAATTAGGTTGGTCAAGCATCTTAAGTAGTGCTTCCGTGTAAGGGCTATTTCTACCTTCTCCGTCTTGAGCAACATTGCCTGGGTTTGTTGCATATGCTATAAATATGCCTTCTGGTGCATTCATCATAGATAGACCAACTTGCGTTGCGCCTCGATGCCAACTTCGTTCAAATGGGTTGTTTCGACAAGCATCTAAAATGACTATTTTTGCCTTGCAATGGGAGTTCTCCATTTTATCTAGAACACGGTTGGCATTTACGCAGTCATACTTCACGTCATCCTCAGCTTTTAAGGCAACATCCACAGGAATAAGATAGTTCGTGCCATTATTCTGTATGCCATGACCAGCGTAATAGAACAATGCCACATCATAGTTTTTGGCTTTCTCTCCAAACTCATATATACTTTGATCCATAGCGCGTTTGTCTGCATCAGTCTTAAGAATAACATCAAATCCTAAAGACTCAAGTTTTCTTGAGAAGTCAGATGCGTCATTAGATGGATTCCTTAACGATTTGTCTGGATCAAGGTAATTCGAGTTTCCAATTAATAGAGCCAAACGTTTCTGTGGTTTTATATAGTTAACTGATATTTCATCCACCATCGAGCCTGCTATGTTAGATACAGATAATCTGATGGTATTGTTCCCCTCTACAAGAGAAACCGTCCTGTTAAGTGACAATAATCTGCTATTATTCGCCAATTGATTATCAAGTGATATCTGCTCACCATTTAAAGTTAATACAACTGATTCTATCTTACTTTCTGATCTGATATTTGCTTTTATTTGATATTCTTGTCTATTTGTGGTGGATTCGTGAGTTAACCACTCAATCGTTGCCTTATTATTTGATTTGTATGTAACAAATCCTTCTTTTATTCCTTTGCCAGCCCTGTTTGTTACCTCAACCTTTATTTTATTTTGCCCTTCCACCAACTGCAGAGTATTCTTCCAACGCATTTGAAAACCATCGTCTTTCACTGTTCTTAACCCTCTGCTGTCAGGGAGTTTGTTACCATTTAAATATACAGCTGTATTTGTCACTTTACCATTGTTGGCCTTAACTCCCACGTCCAAAATGAATGTGGGATCTGCAACCTCTTCAGTAAAGTCTATAAAACTAATTGACGGAGGTAGATTATAATCGGGCATGTCCATCTCCAGGAGTCTCGTCTTTGCATTTTTATTTCCCTGGTTTGCACTTTTTGTCAACCACATTCTGGCTTGTTCGTCATTACAGGTTGTTCCTGTACCATTAACGTAGCAAATGCCCAAATAATACTGTCCTACATCATCTCCTTTATTAGCGGCTTCTTTATAATACCTAAATGCTTCCGAAGGATTGAATTCGCCTAGTCCGTTTTCAAGCATATATCCTAACTTGTTAAAAGCATCAACATAGCCTTGTGCTGCACTCGACCTATACCATTGTAATGCCAATTTGTAATTCTGCGAAACACCAGTTCCATGTTGGTAGCACCATGCCAGACTGTATTGACCGTTTGCATTACCTGCATCAGCAGATTTATGGTACCAATTGAATGCAGAGTTCAAATTCTTAGCAGTGCCTTCGCCTACCTCTAACATATAGCCAACCTGATTATATGCAGCAATATAACCTTTCTCTGCTGCTTTTAAGAAATTAGCATAAGCTTTGGAAAGGTTTTTCTCAAACCCGTTCTCACCATAATAGTATCCCCAACCAATACTATAAAGTTGCTTCCCGTTAAGCTGCTCTGATTGCTGGGCACAAATGCAAATATTGGATACCCCCAACAATATAGCAACAATAATTAGATTAATTGATCGTCTCATATTATTGTAGTTTAATTTTTAATTGTTTTAGAAAATAATTGTTTCCTTCTTCTAGGATTGTTGAGATAACGGCTACAAAGATACAGAATATTTTTGTAACTTCCAAGAAAAAAAGGAAAAACTTGTGAAAAAAGTTTTTCGAAGTTAAATAAGTGTAAAATTGTCACTTATTCAATTCGCTACCATTCGGTCTTTAATGTTGGATGGCCTTCTGGCAGTAGTTTTGACAATAGCTTACTGTTGTTCTCTGATGCCTTCTTCGGGTCGTGGAAGGCATTCCTTACAGAGTAAGAAGGCATCCCTTACAAGGTAAGAAAGCATTCCTGATAGGGGTTAAGCCTTAACCAGGCAGGGAGTTAACCATATCCTTTCAACCGTTCGGCTATACTCAAATAACCGTTTGCCTATGCTCAAACGGTCGTTCGCCTATACTCAAATGCGGGAGCACCATTTTTGCATGGGTGTAGAGTGGGTGTAGAGTGGGTGCACACTTTTTGCGAAGTGTGCACCCGAAAATAGCTCTGATAATCAGTTGATTAGTTCAAAAAGGTGTAGAGGGGCATAGTTTGACGACCTTCTTGCCTATGAATATGTAGAGATATTAACAGCGATTTATGAATTAATTATTCACGAAAGTATGCTGCGGTCTGCCAGCAGTG
>JAEEGL013721083.1_pt1 | contig 11540 bp, 9 predicted proteins | sample 9134231 | NCBI WGS metagenome assembly JAEEGL01 (sample SAMN16246548, study PRJNA631951) | gut metagenome | biome: gut microbiome; feature: rumen; material: fiber-attached | host: Bos | place: Iran: Karaj | collected 2018-10 | reverse complement strand
CGTGGAAGTTGTGGAGGTTGGCGAGGGAGTCATCAGCAAACACACAAATATGCGTAAAGGATTCATTATCACCAAAGTTGACAACGAAAACGTGAAAGATGCCGAACAATTCTCAAAAATAATGAAGGGTAAATCGGGCGGTGTGATGATTGAAGGCGTTTACACCGACGTGGCTGGCACGTTCTATTATGCATTTGGAATGTAATTTGAGGAGAGGACGGAAATCTCCGTTCTCTCTTTTCTTAATAAAAAGGTAGTAATTCTAAAAAAAACTCTATTTTTGCAATACGATTTTTGGATTTTAAAACTCTTTGAAAATGAAAAAATTAGGTTTGTTTATCAGCATGGTCTTCTGCTTCGCAATGTGTAGTTTCGGACAGACAGATAACACAGTGGAACAAGATGCAGGTATCGTTTTCGATACGTTAGTTTACGATTACGGAACAATTACCAAAGGTTCCGATGGGAAATGTGCATTTAAATTTAAGAACACGAGCGACACTCCACTTATTTTGACAAACGTACAGGCTTCATGTGGATGTACAGTGCCGAGTTGGCCTCGCGAAGCTATTAAACCAGGTGAATCAAGTGCAATCGATGTGAAATATAACACAAACAATGTTGGTCATTTCACAAAACGTATCTCGGTGTTCACAAACAAACAAAATACGCCGATTATACTTATGATTAAGGGTTCTGTTGTTGAAGCGACAGTAGTTCCATCGACAGAGGAGACGAAATAAATTTTCGTTTATCCATAATTTTTAAAGCGAGCCGTTTGGTTCGCTTTTTTTGTGTTCAATAATGATTACATTTGTAAAAAAATGACAATGACAACAAAGAAGGACTTACAAGATATACTGTCACGGCGAATCCTCGTACTTGATGGCGCCACAGGAACGATGATACAGAAATTCGGACTTACGGAGGAAGACTACCGTGGTGAACGATTTTTAGACCATCCGTATCTTTTAAAAGGAAACAACGACCTTCTTTGTCTTACCCGCCCCGACGTGGTTGCGGAAATTCACAGAAAATATCTTGATGCCGGAGCCGACATTATTGAAACAAACACTTTCAATGCCAACAGAATTTCGCAAGCCGACTATAATCTTCAGGATTTAGTTGTAGAATTAAACACGGCTGCGGTTTCGATTGCACGGAAGGTTGCAGACGAATTCACACAAAAAAATCCGAAAAAACCACGATTTGTCTGTGGTTCCATTGGCCCGACAAACAAAACGGCGTCAATTTCGCCCGACGTAAATAATCCCGCATACAGAGCAATTACATACAACGAGCTTGTAGATGTGTACAAAGAGCAAGTTCGGGCAATGTTGCAAGCCGGAGCCGACATTCTTTTAGTCGAAACGGTATTCGACACGCTCAATGCGAAAGCCTGTCTCGACGCAATTCGTCAAGTTCAGGAAGAACTCGGAACAGACGCGCCAGTGATGATTTCTTTTACAATTGCCGACGCAAGTGGAAGAATTTTATCGGGACAAACCATAGAGGCCTGCATTCGCTCTGTTTCGCACGCAAATTTATTGAGCATCGGACTGAATTGCTCGCTGGGTGCGAAAGAATTGACACCGTTTGTGAAAGAACTTGCCGAAAAATCGCCAGTAATGGTTTCGGCGCATCCGAATGCCGGTCTGCCAAATCAGTTCGGGCAATACGAGCAAACGCCAGAAATGATGGTGGAAGACGTCAAAAGATTTTTGGAAAATTCTTACGTTAACATTATCGGAGGCTGCTGTGGGACAACGAATGAACATATTCGTAAAATTGCAGAAATTGTAGAAAATTACACACCTCGCCAATTGCCGCATCCCGACCACAAAATGTATTTGAGCGGCTTGGAACCGCTTACGGTAGAGAAAGATAGAAACTTTGTCAATATAGGCGAACGAACCAATGTGGCTGGTTCTGCAAAATTTGCACGGCTTATTCGCGAGAAAAATTACGACGAAGCACTTTCGATTGCACGTACACAAGTAGAAAACGGTGCACAAATAATCGACGTGAATCTCGACGATGCAATGCTCGATTCAAAAGCGGAAATGATTCATTTCCTTAATCTTATAGTTTCGGAACCCGAAATTTCACGTATTCCGATAATGATTGATTCATCGAAATGGGAAGTTCTCGAGGCAGGTTTGCAATGCGTTCAAGGGAAATGTCTTATAAATTCGCTCAGTTTAAAAGAAGGCGAAGAAATGTTCCTCAAAAAAGCCAAAAAAGTGAAAGAATATGGCGCTGCACTTGTCGTAATGGCTTTTGACGAACAAGGACAGGCAGATTCATATTCTCGAAAAATAGAAGTTTGTGAGCGCGCGTATAAACTTTTACAGACTATAGATTTCCCTCCTCAGGACATTGTGTTCGACACCAACGTGCTGACCATTGCTACGGGAATTTCCGAACACGACAATTATGCAAAAGATTTTATTGAATCCGTACGATGGATAAAAGAGAATCTGCCATACACAAAAACAAGTGGTGGAATCAGCAACGTGTCGTTTTCGTTCAGAGGGAACAACACCGTCCGCGAGGCAATGCACTCCGTTTTCCTGTATCACGCCATTAGAGCAGGGCTTGATATGGGAATCGTAAATCCAGGAATGCTACAAGTTTACGATGAAATTCCTCAAGAGCTTCGCGACAAAATAGAAGCTGTTGTCCTAAACACCTCATCGACCGCGGCCGAAGAATTGGTGGAGTATGCAAATACTCTCAAACAAAGCGAAACAACCACGGTGAAACACGACGAATGGCGAGATTCTTCGGTGGAACAACGTCTTGCTTACGCTCTGATGAAAGGTCTACCCGATTTTCTCGAGACGGATTTGGAAGAAGCGCGGACGAAATATCCGTCATCGCTTGCAATTATCGAGGGACCGCTGATGAACGGTATGAGCGAGGTAGGAACATTGTTTGGACAGGGAAAAATGTTTTTGCCACAGGTTGTAAAAACTGCCCGCACAATGAAAAAAGCCGTGGCAATTCTTGAACCATACATTGAGCAAGAAAAGCAGCAGTCTCAGACTACTACGGCAGGAAAAATCATTATGGCCACAGTTAAGGGCGACGTGCATGATATTGGGAAAAACATCGTTGCTGTGGTCATGGCGTGCAACAATTTCGAAGTGATAGATTTGGGCGTGATGTGTCCGACCGAAAAAATTGTAGAGGCAGCCATAGAAAACAATGTGGATTTCATTGGGTTAAGCGGTTTGATTACACCGTCGCTTGAAGAAATGATGAACGTGGTGAAAGAGTTAGAACGTCGTCATTTACAAATACCTGTGCTCATAGGAGGAGCCACGACTTCGAAAGTTCATACGGCAATAAAAATTGCACCATTGTATTCTGCTCCAGTGATTTACGTAAGCGATGCCGCCAAGAATGCGGGAATTTGTTCCGCTTTACTTTCGGCAAACCGCCAAGACTTTATCGACAAATTAAATGCTGAATATGAACTTATTAGAAAACTTCATTTAAACAGAAAAGTTAATGATTTGCTTCCGCTTGCCGACGCACGAGCAAACAGATATAAATTCGATGTGAAATCAGCTCAGATTACTAAACCGCAATTTATTGGGAATAAGAAGATTGTCAATGTTGATTTAAAGGAAATCATAAAGTTCATCGACTGGTCATTTTTCTTCAGCACGTGGGGTTTGAAAGGCGTTGGATTTCCAGCAATTCTCGAAGATGAAACGAAAGGAGAAGAAGCGAGAAAACTATATGCCGATGCTCAGGAAATGCTTGAAAAAATTGATGCGGAACATTTGCTTACGCCAACGGCAATTTGTGGATTTTACCCTGCCAATTCAATAAATGAAGATATTGAATTATATGATACCGAAAATTCACAAACGGTCATTGCAAAATTCCACAATTTACGTCAGCAGACATTACAGCCAAATGGAAATCCGAACTACTGTCTCGCCGATTTCATCGCACCTAAAGATTTTGGAGTAACTGATTACATAGGATTGTTTACCGTCACTGCCGGGACTGAAGTTGACGGACTTGTAGAATCTTTCAAAAAACAGGGCGATGATTACTCTGCAATGTTGGTCCGTTTCCTTGCCGACCGCATTGCCGAAGCATTTGCCGAAAAATCACATTATGATGTCCGCAAACAATATTGGGCATACGCTCCCGACGAGGATGATGATGTAGAACGCATGTTACGAACCGCATATCGAGGTAGACGAATGGCATTTGGGTATCCTGCTTGTCCTGACCATAGTCAAAAAGAAATTGTTTTCAAACTTCTTGATGTCACAAAAGAAATGGGCATTTCTCTTACGGAATCATATATGATGCGACCTGTTTCGTCTGTGTGTGGAATGTTTTTCGCCCATCCAGAAATACATTATTTTGGAATTGGAGAGATTGGCGAAGAACAGAAATAATACTCAAACGATTTAAAAAAAACTGTTAAGTTCGAACCATCTACAATAAAATATCTTATATTGCACAAGTTTTCAAAGTGCGAAAATGTTTTTGAAAAAATATCTTTTCATAGTATGTTTTGCTTGTTTCACTTGTTCGGTGTTCGGTCAATGGACCTTTTCCATGTCATTGCAGACATCTGGAAATTGTGAAGGTTCAGAATATGCCAAGAATATCTTCAACTCCCAAGCGTCCTCTATTTGGTCGGGAGGTGGTCTTCCAACAAAAGCTCAATGCGAGCAAGTTCGCTCTCAAATTTTGGCAATACGTTCAAATACAGGTGATTGTGCGATGTATTTTACTTGCTCCGAATGTACTGGCTCTGACATAAATATGGGCGGTTCGGGGTCAAATCTTGCCACACGTACCAACGACGCAGCAGCACAACTGAATCAAATGGGATTGGAGCATGGCCAGGCATATCATTCACCAAGCACGGTGGAAGATGTTTCGGCATGGCTTAATGAATATCAACTGAAGTTGGAGAACGGCAATGGAGAAATGCAGAGTTTCACAATAAACACAGGCGATGTTGATTACGAGAAAGCCTATGCTCAGGAAGTTGAGTCGATAGGAGCAACGGTCCGTGAAGAACCATCGGATTACGTGTGGGGAGTGATAGACCCGAATTATCTGAAACAATTCGACCCCGATAAAGCCACATCAACAACAGGACAAGGTCGAGGCGTAAAAGTAGTGGATTACGAATATTTGGCAGAAAGCGACGCAACGTATTCTCTTAAAGATAGTAATGTCCCAAAACCTGTGTCAGACTGGGATCCCAATGTGATTGAGCATCCAGCAATAGACGCTGTGACGGAGGTTGCATTACTTACTTCTGAGACTTTATTGGACGGTGGCACAAAATACTTTGCTGATTTGAATATAAATCTGTATTCGGAATTGGCAAAGGCAGCAGACGAAGGACTGCACCATCAAAAGATAGTGACAACTGGCGAAATATGGGAAAACACATTGAGCAACACGGCAAAAATCATGATTGACGATGCAAAAGAAAAAGTGGAAGGTTTTATTCAACCTTTTGTGAATCCTGAACAATACGTAAAAGACCAAATTACAGATAAGGTAACCAAAAAGGTCACATCTACAATTACCGAAAAAGGCGTTGTAAAAGCTTTGACAATTTCAGGAATTCCTATCACCCAAGATTACAAAGACAATGCTGGTAAAACAATTTATGGAACAAAAACAACAGGTATTAATATTGTCAACAACGCAATCAAAACATTGAATTATATTGACAAAGTCAAGGAGATACATCAAAATTATAAAACACGAACAGAATACATGGGAAAATAATATGAAACACATTTGTCTTGTCATTTCGTTATTGTTGGGATTGGGTTGCTATTCGCAATCTGTTGATTCTGTTGCCAAGACAAAAAGCGATGTCATTATGTCGAAATCAATGCTTGGCAACGCTTCACTTTCGTTTATTCCTTCGTATGAATATACCGATGACGGCTTTGTATTTCTTTCGACAGGAAAGATTTTCATGTTTTTAGGCGACGGCGGTGTTGCTCCCTATCTTTCGACAAAAACGCCTGTTTCGGCATTTGCCATAAGCTCCAACAACATACTGAAGGCCATTTCGGGACGACAATATGGCGTGTTTGACGAAAAAGGGAAATTCGTCAAAGTATGCGACTTGCCACGCACGGAAATGGGATTGTCGGGAGGTTCCGAAGCGACATACGTATTCGACCGTTTGAAGACGAAAAACAATCAATACTACGTGTATGCAATTTTCGATGATGCGACGTATGCATCGTTGATTGGACTTAAAACTCCCATAACATCGGTACAGGAGGTCAGAAACGGCACATTGTTCGTCGCATCGGACACAAAGTTGTACTATGCGGACATTCAAAAGAAATCGTTGACAACTATTGTCGATTCTCCCGACAAAGAAAAAATAATTTCAACGGCAATTTGTCCGAAAAACGGTGTGATATATTTCTCAACATCCAAAAATATCTATCGACTTAATGGAACAACGATTGAAACGGTCGTTCCTTTTGGAGGATTACTCAAATATACAAGTTCGGGATTATTGGTGTTCCAACCCGAAAAATCGTTTATTTGTCGATTGCGAGACACACTTTTAATATCAGAATAACCATGTATAAATGCTGCGTACATACAAACTTCATACGGAACATTTTTGTTTCACTGTTGTTTGTGTTCCCGTTGCTGACTAAGGCGGAGGGAACTGTTCCGCACTTATCGCTCAACAAAATACACGAATTGGTTGTTCAAGAGCAGTTCGACAAAGCAATTTATGAATATTCCCGATACATTCAGAACAAACTGTCGATAGGTTCCCGCACAAAAGGTGTGGAATTCAACGTGATGGCAGAATATGCATACGTTCTTGCCCTCAACGGCATGTACGACGGAGCATTGACAAATCTTGACCGTGCGATTGCGTTAGGTCACGAGGACAAGAAAACAAAAATGGACAAAATAAAAGCCGAAAAATTGCTGAGATTCTACATCTGTCAGGTTTATCAGCTGATGAGCTATCCCGACATTGCGTCCACATTTGCAAAAAACGAAATTCTTCAACCCGATTGGCTTACAAAACAGCAATCGGATGCGTTCATACAGAAATACAAAACTTTTCCAGTAGTAAATCAAGACGGATTTTCGGCGGCAGTCACCCGTGCAAATACACTTGCGGCACAGGGACAGTATTTCCTGTCACTTACAATTTTCCAAGAATTGATTGAGAATTTCCCGAACGAAGCGACACCATATATGGGACAAAGCAAGGTGTGGGAAACTCTTGGCTTTTACGACAAAGCGGCAGAATTATTAACGGAAGGCATGTCACGGTCAAAAATACAAGAAACTGCTCGCCAACCGATAGAAAATCATTTGAACACGTTGCGGAAAAAGAAAGCAGAAACGACCATGCCGCCATTCGGGTCGTCATTGGCAGAAGCAGATATTTTATACATTGGCGGAATGTTCTCTTCCGACTATTGGTCGTTCAACGGCCGTTGGGGAAGGACAAATTACCGCAAAACAGGCTCTATAGATTTAGGACTGACACACATGGCGAATACGACATACTTCTCGTTCGGATTCTCGAACTACGTCAAGGTGAGCATTGTCTCGGCTGGATATGGAATAAGCTATAATTTCCAAAAAGGCGATCCTTCGTATACCATTAAATTATCGGCAGGCCTTAGTGTATTGAGTAGAGGCGGGAAAGGAACTTTTGATTGGATGTACGCGTTCTCGCTGACAAACCACTTTAAACAAAGTGGCGAAAATGCTGTCGTTCCAATGCTTGGAGTTTCGCTTGGATTTAGTAATTATTTCGCAAAAAGAGAAAAGAGATGAAGTTGACGAAGCGACATAGTATTTTTATTCTGCTTGCAATGCTGTTTACCCTTTCGGCATTTGCCCAGACTTCGTTTGACAAGACGGCATTCCTAAAGGCTCATTCTGACTATTTCTATGCCGTTCAGGTGGAAAATTCTCAACTTGTATTGTATGCTTACGCTGACAAATACACTCAACTTTCCGAAGACGACAAGAAACCACTTATTCATTCTGCCATTCAGCAAAGTGGATTGACGAGCGTATTGGTTTATTGCAAATATAACCGTGAATTATGGATGCATCGAAGCGACGGGGCAATCGTGCTTGTCGATGCATGGAACCTTAACAATATGGAGGTCTCGAAATACGCCCCACCTGTTTTCACAGGAAGTTTATACCACCCATTTTTTATGTCGATGAATTTCGGATTACTGGCACAAAAAGAAAACTTTACCATGTCGGGCGGAGCACGTGTAGGCTGTTATCTCTTGAAACAAATGTTTGATATCGCTGCATTCGCAAACTTTTCTGCCAATTCAGGGTCCACAATAACAGAAATTGGTTTTTCTGGTCGTGCATATTATACCTTTAGGTTTGAATCGGTAAAAGGCGGCAATATAGGAATACGGCCATTTGTCGGCTTGGGCTTTTCACGTAACAGCAATGAAGTTACAACGTATGGGACAACGGTTGTTGGCGGCTATGAACACCAAACGTCGAAAACAGAAAAAGTTAAAACAAACTCCGCACAATTTAGTTTCGGAGTATGCCGATTCTTCAAACAAGGAAGTTTAGACCTTTGCTTCCAAAAAACTAAAGATGTGAAGCCAATAATTTCCGTTGGTTTCACATTTACACCTTCAATTCAACGTTAGTAAAATCGAGATTTAATGAGTTGCTTAACGTGTTAAGCTATTTTACATAAATTTTGCTTAATGGATTAAGCAGATTTTTGGTATTTTTGCTTAACGGATTAAGCAAAATGATTATATTTGTCGCTGAATACTGTAAAAATGGAATACTATGGAACAGTTACAATCACAGCATTTACGGTTACTTTCGAACCTTGATATGCGTTTTCACCGCAGTCTGATGCAAGACATCAACTGGGAATCGCGCTTGATTGGCATTCGTGGAGCACGGGGTGTGGGGAAAACCACTATGCTTTTGCAGCATATCAAATCCGCGTATGGCGACAATCCCCAAATTGCTCTCTATGCGAGTATGGATCATCTTTATTTCTCAAATCATTCGCTATTGGAATTGGCTGAAAATTTCTATAGCCATGGTGGCAAATGTCTTTGTTTGGACGAAGTTCATAAATATGATGGCTGGAGCCGTGAAATTAAGAACATTTACGACGGATTCCCCGACTTGAAAATTGTGTTTACGGGGTCATCGTTGCTCAATATTCTGAATGCCGAAGCAGATTTGTCGCGGAGGTGCGTGAGTTACGATATGCAAGGGCTTTCGTTCCGCGAATATCTTCAATTTGCAGAAAACTTCGAGTTGCCTATTTTTACCTTGGAACAAATCTTTCTAAATCCGTCCGAAGCTGTGGAAACAGTACTCAAAGTTTGCAAACCGCTCAAATATTTCGGTCACTATTTACAAAATGGATATTACCCATTTTTTCTAGAAAAAAATATTGACTATCTTACTCAGGTTCAGAAAGTTGTAAACCTCATTTTAGAGATTGAACTGCCACTTTTGCGAAATGTGGAGATTTCCAACGTGAGGAAACTTCGGAGCCTACTTTCGGTGGTAAGCAGTGGCGTTCCGTTTGCCGTCGATATTAGTAAAATGGCACAAACGGCGGAACTCAACCGAAACACCATTGTCAATTATTTGACACATCTCAATAGGGCGAAATTGCTCAATTTGCTGTATAGCGACACAACCACAATCAAACGAATGCAGAAACCAGACAAAATTTATATGGAAAACTGCAATCTTTTGCACGCACTGTCTCTTACACAAGTGGAAGTTGGCACCGAACGCGAAACGTTCTTTGTGAACCAACTTGCCTATCAACATCAGGTGGAATACGCCAAGCAGGGAGATTTTTTGATTGACAGAAAATACACGGTGGAAGTTGGCGGACAAAGCAAAGACGGAAAACAAATCGCTGGCGTTTCCAACGCGTACATCGCGGCGGACAATATGGAATATGCCTTGGGAAACAAAATTCCACTTTGGTTATTTGGATTCTTGTATTAAATTGTATTTTTGACTTAAAGTAAGTTACATGGGACAGCGAAAAACAAATTTTTGGAGAATAATAACACATCTCATCTTTTATCTATGTTTGGGATTAGTTATGATTTTCTCCATAAACTATATTTTCACCCAAATAATTCTCATTGCGATGGTGTTATTCTTGATGCACACGCAACAAGAATGCCCATACAAAACAGAACCTATTTCTTTCCCTACATGGACAATGATTGTTCTTGGCATTTCCTTATATATAAACATAATATTTTTGGGCTTGTCACGTGTAAAATATTCTTACATTTTATGGATAGGATTCTTTGTTGCTATAGCAATTGTCTTACTCAAAAGAAGAAAACATTTTCTCAAAGGAATTGATTATATCCTTATCTTGTTGTTCTTGTATTTGTCTCCAACTATTTCGTGCAGAAAAAAATGTAGCATTGATTGGTGGAACTGGGATTTTCTTCATACTACTTCTCCACAACCAGAGATAAATTTTATTTTTAACAACATTCATCCTTGGTGTGACACAGTAATAAATTTTTCTGTAATGGATTTTTATACAAATGGAAACGAGAATGGTTGTAGTCATTTTGAATATCGCCATTACAATCGTCTCAATCTTGATTTTTTCAAAGACATTTTTTCTGAATTTTGGTATGGAATGCAATTTCTTACAATAATCATTGCAATTGTTGTGACAGTTCTTTACGTGCAGTACCGAAAAAGGAAGACAAGAGAAATAATAGAAAAAACACAAGAAGAGGGATTATCAATTCAGAATTAAAACCCTTAATATAAAGGAATATACCTACATTTGTTTATTTGAAAAATACAAATTATGGCAGAAAAAAAGACCGACGAATATTATATGGAGCAGGCGCTTGCGCAGGCGAAAATGGCGTACGAAAAGGACGAAGTACCCATTGGTTGTGTGATAGTGTGTGAAGGACAGATTATAGCCCGTGCCCACAACCTTTCGGAAACGCTGAACGACCCCACCGCCCACGCCGAAATGCAGGCATTTACTATCGCCACGGATTTCCTCGGCGGAAAAAGTCTTCAAAAATGCACACTGTATGTAACCGTTGAGCCATGTGTAATGTGCTGTGGTGCAGCATATTGGGAGCAATTGGGCAAAATCGTCTATGGCGCGTCCGACGTAAAACGACACGTTTCGGAACTGCACGACAAAATCCTTCACCCCAAAACCGAAGTCGTTGGCGGCGTTCTCAAAGAACAATGCGAAGAACTGATGCAGAAGTTTTTTAAGGAAAAGCGGTAGTTTTAAAAGAAAAGGAAATTTACCTCACCAATTTAGTTAAATTGGAGTTGCCTATGATGCGGAGGATTTCGGGGATTTTGTTTTCGTCAACTTCGAGTTGGAGGACAAATTTTTTTGCCTGTGGTTTTTCGTCGGCAGTTACAAACGGAGAGAAAAAGTTGTAATTCAATTCTTGCGAAACCGCAAATAATTCTTTCACATCCCACGAATCATTTTT
>JAEEGL013054218.1_pt1 | contig 11540 bp, 12 predicted proteins | sample 9134231 | NCBI WGS metagenome assembly JAEEGL01 (sample SAMN16246548, study PRJNA631951) | gut metagenome | biome: gut microbiome; feature: rumen; material: fiber-attached | host: Bos | place: Iran: Karaj | collected 2018-10 | reverse complement strand
TCTGCATCTCGAAGTAGTGGGGGTCCGCCTTCTTTACCCAGTCGGCGTAGCCCAGGAGCCACGATCTGTAGTCACCGGTAACGGGGTTGTAGATTATGACGTCGATGTTCCCGCCGGAAGAGCTTTCCGCCCAGCCCACATAGGCCGCGTACTGTTTCCTTCCGGTGCCGAGGGGATCGAAGGAGGTGCCTGCCATGAAACTGTAATTATCCAGCCCTGTTTCCGAAAAATCGACCTCCGTCGCTTCGACGTTGGTCACGTTGATGGATTTGACCCATGAGTAGCCGTTGCTGTCCAGGGACGTTCTCGTCATATCTATGCCCGAGTTGTCTTCGCCGGTGAAGATCCAGGCCTGGTTGTCCTGATCGCCGCCTCTGCGGTACAGGAAGAGCTCGTTCCACTCCGACAGAAGGAAGGGTTTGTTCCCGCTGTCCGAGCTGGTCAGGACAGGGTCGTTGTCGAAGACGCTGGGAGGGAGCAGGTCCTTGGGATCGCTCGACTGCAGCTCCTTCGGAGGAGTATCGTCCTGGGCGAATATTGCCGAGGCGGTGGTTGTCGGATCGCTCTGCACGCTGTCCGCGTAGACCGCGAAGAATGAGGCGGGGATGGCGGATAATACCATGGCAAAGCTCAGCCATATAGCGAAAAGCCTGCGCGCCCGGCCGTGTTTTTCAGTGTTTTTCATTGATCTTTCCTCCTGTGATCCTGGTGAATTTGCCTTCGTTTTTTCAATAGTTCCGCTCAGGAACTGTCTTTTTTGTCCTCGTCCGGCGGGGCTGCTCCCTTTTTCCTCTGCGTATATCTCACGGCAGTCAGGGCGGCCGCCGCGCCGGCCGCAAAGGCCAGGACGGTGACCAGTATGTAGCCTCCTGCTTCGGAGCTGAGCATGAAAGCTCCGAATGATGAACCGCCGGCTATCGCCGAATACCCGCCCGTCAGGGTGTAAAGGGATCCGGTGAGCACCAGCATAAGGGCTGCCGTCACGCAGAAGAGAGTGCTTGTGATCCTCTTTTGCCGCCTTTTTCTCAGCCCCTCGGCCCTTTTCAGTATCAGTTTTTCCTGTTCTTCAATAGTCCTCATTTCATGGGGTCACCCCCTTCCGCTTCGTTCGGCGGACCTCGGTTTCATTTGCCTTACACTCTTTTGTTGCGCTTTCCCCGGGATTTACCCACCTGTTTTCGGAAAAATAAAAAAAGCCCCTGAGGGCTTTGGAAAATATCCGAGATCCGGGCGGCGGGATCAGTCCGAGAGGGTCCTCTTAAGGCTCCTGTAAGGTATGTAGAGCAGGGCCGCGGCAACGATGGGCAGGGCATAGCCTATGAAGGACGAGACGCCGGGCTCGGAGACAAGCAGATTGTAGAGGCCGTGAAAGATGATCGACAAAGAGAAGGCGCCGACGATCCCGGGAAGGGAAAGGAGCCCGGTCCTTCTCACCATGACGAGACCGAAGGCCAGGGCGAGCATGCTTATGATGTGCATGACACCGACGGCAAAGCCCCTTATGAGCATATACCGCAGCGATTCAGCCCCCGAAGACAGCATATAGCAGCAGTTCTCGAAGGTAGCGAAGCCCGCTCCTATGCCTATGGCGTTGGTGAAGAGGGCGCCGTCTTCGGGCATGAAGATGAACAGGACGAAGAGCAGGGGCAGGAATTTCATGGTCTCCTCTACCACAGGCGAGAGGAAGACCGCCGTATCGCCGACGCTCATGCCGCTGACGATCTGCAGAAAGCCGCTGATATAGGCGGAAAGGAGGCAGACTCCGGCGCCTGTCAGGAAGGAGGCCACGAGGCGCCTGGCGTTTCCCACGACGAAGAAAAGGGAGATGAACAGCGGTACCGCTATGCAGATAAGTATGTTTTCGGCATATATCATTGCAGGACCTCCCTCTCCAGGCTGATCTCGATGGCCGACATGCAGACCGCCTCGCAGAGCAGGCCCGCCACATACCAGTAGCCGTCGCTCATGTAGACGGTACTGACAGCCCAGGCCATTGCGGCCATGGACAGGGCCAGCTGTTTTTTAGTCGGAGCGGCGCCGGCAATGGCGCGGCCGGCCTTAAGCATCAGCATTGCCTGGACCGAGAACATCAGCAGATAACAGGCGAGATCAAGCATCTTTTTAAGGTCTTCGGGAACGAAGAATATCGCGGTCTGCATCAAAATGAGAGCAAGGGATGCTCCGCCCAGTATACTCCACCCGCGCCGGGTCAGGGCGTCCGCCCGCTTCAGGGAAACGGCGGTCACATAAAGGAAATAGGCGTGGACGGGAGCCGCCATCAGGTCCTGGACCCATTCCCCGGACCAGGCGATCCAAAGTCCCGCGCTGGCGAAAGCGAAGATGACGGCGCATATGCCCTCTCTTCTGTCATCCACCGCGTACCGGTCCCTGAAGACCGCAGCCATACCGGATCCTAAGAGAAGGAAGATGGCCGCTTCGCCGAACTCGTTGGCCGCAAAAGGCATGCGCACGTCGGGACGCAGAATATCGTAGGCGACCCAGTAAAGATCGTTGATAATGAGGCTTATGTGAGCGAAAAGGAAAAACAGCGCCGCAGCGGAGTCTCCCCGCCTGGCGACCAGCCTTGCCGAGCGTACCAGCAATATGGAAACGACGGCGATCAGCAGAAAGAACGCCGCGGTGCTTAGTTTATCGGGCGTCATCTCTTCAGTCTTTGAGTTTGCGGTAAGTAACGAGGGCGAAGCAAAGAAGGGTAACACAGATCCCCGATACGAAGGCCAGTATGCCTATGACCGCGCAGCCCAGGCCGGGGCCCGAGAGTATGAGGCTTCCGTATTGGCCTTCGGCGGTGTAGCCGGACCCGCTGCCGAGAAGGGGCAGGTACGACACGACCAGAGCGAGCAGGACAAAGGAGAGGCAGGTCGAGCCGGCGAAAGCCAGCACTCTGTCTTTTGCGCGCTTGCGCTCCTTCATTCTGTCCGAGCGCACTAATATATCTTTAAGCTGTTCATCGGTACTGCGCACTGTCCGCACCCATCCTTTCAAGGGTCTCGCGGAGGGAGACCTTCCCCCGCTCTATCAGGTGATACATCTGTCTTCTGCTGCGTTTCATGACCGTCCCGGCGTCTTCGTAGCTCATGTCCTCGAAGTAGATGAGGGTCAGGGCCTGCCGGTATTCGGGATTTATCATCGAAAGAGCCTGCTGCAGCTGGCGGCTGCTCTCGCTTCTTAATATCTCAAGCTCGGGGATGTCTGAGGACCCTGCGAGGGTCTCGTCCAGGGGAAGCTCGGGCTCTCTGCGCTTTCTCAGGTACATCAGAGCCTGGTTCCTTCCGATGGAGAAAAGCCAGGTCCTGAAGCTGCTCCTGCCCCTAAAGGGCGGGATGCCGGCCGCAGCGGCGGCGAAGCTGTCGAGCATGAGCTCTTCGGCGTCTTCCATGCTGCCGGTAATGCCGTAGAGGAACAGGGCAAGCTTCTCCCTGTGGCGTTCAAGGAGGATCTTAAGATCTTCTTCGCGGCCTTCCCTTATGTAGCGGCTGTATATTATCTCATCGCTCTCATTCATGGTCGGATCCAAAAGCCGGCGGCTGTTCCCTTCTTTAATTTCATATCCCAAAACGCCTGAAAAGTCAAGAAGAGCAGGGGATCTGGGGGGTCTTGCGCGTATGAAAAGACGCGGAGCTTAAAAGCTTCGCATCTTTTGTTTACGGTTTGTTGTCGGGATCGGGTCTCTGATGTCTTTAGGATAAACTCTTAAAAGTTTAATCATCAGGACCCGGGTTCTGAAGGTCAAAGGCTCCGATGCTTGAACGACAGGGCCCTGCCGAAGGGATGTTGAGATCCGGGACCCGGGCGCCAGGATGCCCTGAAAACGTTAGAATCATGGCTTGGCCCTGCAGAAACACGATCTGCAATTGAATTTTCCGACCTCTGCTGTTATACGGGGAACCTTTCCCGCGAAATGTTAAACATTTTGTGATATTGAGGGCTTTCTTTTAACAACATATTGCTGAGCGGCCTGCTTTTACATAATTTTACCAACGAGTCCCTTGATTTCGCCTTTCAAAATGGTTATAATACCCTTGGATGGTAATATTTAGCTGTATTCAAAGGGGATAAACATGGATCGCAGGGAAGAATTCGAATTGGTGTTAAACAGGATCCGTTCTGAGAGGCGAAGACTTAACAATGAATTCAATTGCTTACCCAAAGGCTCACTTATGATCTCGACCAACGGTCCGAACCGCATATCTTTTTTTCAAAGAAGGAAGATCAACGGGAAAATGGTGTCAAAGGGGATCGGTTCGAACAGTGAACTGATCGCAAAGCTCGCGCGAAAGGCCTTCCTGCTGGAATACAGGAAGAGACTGGACAGGTACGAGAAAGAGTTCCGGTCTCTTGAATCCGCGCTGGATGATCTTTCAACTGAAAAGATACGCAGATCCCTGCCTGGGCATTTCGAGCTCATACCCGATGACTGGCTTCTGGGACGGACTGACACGTCAGCCGCGCTTCACCCCGTTTTTGACGGCAGCATTGCCGCAAGCCGGGCAGAATTGAGCTTTCAGGGCTGTTCCGCCTCCGCATGGATGACAGAACCTTACTGCGCGAATTCCTCCTATACGGAAGACATGGTGCACAAAGCCGCCGGGGGATTCTGGTGCCGTTCAAAATCCGAGGCCGCGATCGCCGCCGTTTACGACGATCTTGGCATACCTTATCACTACGACGAGCTCATCGCGATGAGGATGAAATACCTCTCGCCGGATTTTCGGGGGATCAGGCGCGACGGGCGCTTCATTTATCACGAGCATTGGGGAATGAAGTCGGATGAGTATATCAGGAAGAATCTGAGCAAGCTGCAGGATTATTACTGTGAAGGGATAGTCCCCGGGGAGAACCTTCTGATCACTTTTGACGATGAGGGAGGAGGCCTGGACCTTCCCCTGATACGCGAACAGATACGGAGTATCTACAGCCTGCGGTAAGTTAAGTATTAAAGAAAAAGGCGCAAGGCCGGCGATCTTGCGCGTATGAAAAGACGCGGAGCTTAAAAGCTTCGCGTCTTTTGTTTACGGTTTGTTGTCGGGATCAGGTCTCTGCTGTCTTAAGGATAAACGCTTAAGTTTAAACTTCAGGATCCGGTCCTGAAGGTCAAAGGCTCCGATGCTTGAACGTCAGGGCTCTGCCGAAGGCCCGCTTCGGCCCGGGATCTTAAGGCTCAGACTACTTTGCCATCTCGGCCAGGTAGGTGCCTACGCCCTTGCCCAGCTCGACCTTGACTCCGCACTCCATGAGGGACCTCTCCACGGCGGAGAGAGCGGTGATCATGTCGTTCTCGGTGGCGTTGCCCATGTGGCCCATTCTGAAGGACTTGCCGGCATAGGCGGCGAGGGATCCGGCGACGACCACGCCGTTCTCGAGCATGGCGCTCCTGAACTTGGCGTCGTTTACGCCTTCGGGGTAGATGAGGACGCTGAGGGTGTTGGCTCTGCAGCCTTCCTTGGCGAGATACTTGAAACCGAGGGCTTCAAAAGCCTTGGCCATGGCCTTAGCGTTCTTGGTGTGGCGCTCGCAGCGGGCTTCGTAGCCTTCCTCGTTGATGATCCTGACGGACTCTTTCATGGCCCATACCAGGTTGACGGCGGGGGTGGCGAAGTACTTGCTGGTGTCCTGCATGATGGGGAGCCACTTCTCGTAGTCGATGTAGTACTCGGGGATGGTTCCCAGGCTCTTTCTGCGCTCAAGGGACTTCTGGCTTGCCCAGACGATGAACATGCCGGAGCAGACGCCGAAGGCCTTCTGGGAAGCGGTGAAGAGAACGTCGATGTTCATGGTCTCCATGTTGGAGTACTCGGCAGCCTCGGCGGCTACGCCGTCAACGACGTAGATGGTGTTGGGATACTTGGCGGCGACCTTGCCTATAGCCTCGATGGGGGCTACGACGGCGGTGGAGGTGTCGACGTGGGTCACGGTCATCAGAGCGTAATCCTTCTGAGCCAGCTTGGCGTCGATCTGCTCGGGAGTGACGAAATCGCCCCACTCGGCGGAGATGACGTCAACGTTGAGGCCCTTCCTGGTGCAGATGTCGATGAATCTGTCGCCGAAGAAGCCGTTGCTGACCAGCAGCACGTTGTCGCCCTTCTTGGTGTTGTTGGCGATGGCCATTTCCATGGCCAGGGTGCCGGTTCCCGCCAGGGGGAAGCACTGACCGTTGCAGTGCATCATGGCGCCCAGATCGTCGATGAGCTTTCTGTAGTCAGCGACGAAGCGGGGATCTCCGAAAGCCTGGATGGGTCTTGCCATCTCGGCTCTGATGGAGTCGACTACGGGAGTCGGGCCCGGGATCATTACAAGAACGTTGGAATCCTTATTCATTGGTATGCCTCCTGAATTTCATTATTTGAAAAGGGTTTTTACAATCTAAAGGGATTATATATTGAGACCGGGTATATGTCAATCGCGTAACGATGTTTTTTACCCCGGGGAAGGGGGGAAAAATGCCGAAAAAAGCGGAAAAGGCGAAGATTCGGAGATCTGTCGGCGATATGCCGAAATTATGAGTTGATATCGGCGAAGATTTTTCATATAATGAAACGGTATTCCGCGGAATGAGGCGTCGCGATGATGCCCCGCATAGCCCTTCCGCCTCCAAAGGAGAAGACCATGCCACCGAGATCGACCGCACCGGCGTCAAACCAGACCGCCGATAAACTATTGAACGTGCTTGAAGCCTTCGCATTCGAACCCCAGCCGGCAAAGCTAAGCGAGCTGGCAAGAAAGCTCGGAATGAATGTGAGCACCCTCTACCGCTTCACCACCTCGCTGCAGAAATGCGGCTACGTGGAGCAGCTGTCCGACGGGCGCTACCAGATCAGCCTCAAGCTCTGCTATCTGGCCGACCGGGTCCAGCGCCGCCAGGACATGACCGTGGCGCTCCATCCCTTCGCCGCGGAAGCCTGCGCCCTCTTCAGCGAGTCGGCCCACATCGCCGTCGCCGACGGCAGCATGATACTCTACACCGACAACGTGATCAGCAGGGCCCAGACCCTTACCATACAGCAGCACATAGGAAAGACCGCCCCCATGTACGTGACCGGTATAGGCAAGCTCTTCCTTTCGGAGCTGGAGCCGGCCGCCCTCGACGCCTACATCAGGGAGACCGGCCTTAAGCCCTACACCCCCAGCACGGTGACCTCGAAGGAGGCTCTTCTGGCCGAGTTCGCCTTTTTCAGGAAGAACGGCTACGTCTACGACAACGAGGAGTGCGAGCCGGGGGTGCGCTGCGTGGCGGTGCCGGTGAGGAACTACAGCGGAAGGATAGCCGCCGGGCTTTCCGTAAGCGGACCCGCTTCGAGGCTCAGCAAGGAGGCTGCCGAAAAGCACGTCGAAGCCCTCAAAGAGATAGCCTTAAGGGCGTCAAAGGCTCTGGGCTATGTGAAAGCGGAAAAGTAAAGGCAGATCAAAAGACCCTTGGATCTCCAAGGGTCTTTTGATTTAGAGCATGTGTTATATAACAAACGCTTCGCCTAAACGGACGGGGCGTTTTATCTTGCTTTTCTTCCGCCGCCGTAATCAGAGCTCTCTCTTCACCCGGGGAGTTTCTGCGATTGCGGCGGAGCCCTGAACCGCGTTCCCGCTTTGCAGGCCGCCGGGCTGGGCGCCCGGGGCATCCCCTTCATATACCTCCAGGGCTTTGCGGTATTTTTCGGCGAAATTGTCTCTCAGTTCTTTGGGGCTTAAGATCTCGGCTTCGGCTCCGAAGTCGAAGAAATAATACTCGATACGGCTGAGGCTTCCGCTGCAGACATAGACCCCGCTCTGCCCGGCGTATTCCGACGAGGGGGCGGGCTCGCTGAGGACGGGCCGGAGGTTGAGTTTTCTTTCATAGATACTTCGTCCTTCTTCGCTGAGCCTTATGTAAACGTTCTTCGTCCTGTCCATCAGGAACATGACCCCGCGGGCCGAGATCAGGTCGGCAAGCTGTCTCTTTTCGCTGTTTTTCAGCCTTCCGCTGCGGTTGTTGTTGGGGGAAAGGGTCCTGGAGCGCTGAAGATCGATGCGGCTTAGCCTGAAAGAGGCGGGGATCTCGGTCTCTTTGGTCCCGGCGGGCCGCGACAGGCCGGTCAGGTAGTGATAGCGGTACTGAGAATCGGGAAGTATGCCGAAGGCCCTGACCTCATAAAGATCACCGCCGGTGCTGACCCGAAGCAGCAGGTGTTTTTCAACAGCGTCTTCAAGGAAGGCGATCTCTTTGCTGAATAGGACGGCTTCCCTTTCGAGGGGCGTGAGGCGGCAGTATTCCTCGAGCAGGGCTTTCACGTAGTCTCCTCCCCTTTCGTAATACTTTTCTTCGGGGCAGGGAGGTTCCTTTCCGTAGATATAAGCGGCGTTTTCTTCGCTGAGCCTGAGATCCCAGCCCACGTTGACCTCCTTGGGGTAGATGGAGGCCGAGACCAGCTCCCTTTCGTAATTTGAAAGGACGAATTCCTTCATCCACAGGGCGTAGGGCCGGGGGATGGGGAAGTCCTCGTCCGCATTTCTGAAGCCTTCGTCCAGCTCTTTCTCTTTTTCGGCAAGCCTTACGGAGACAGAGGCGCGGGCCCGGTCCTTAAAGCGCGATATGATGAGGTTAAGAAGGCTCCCCTTCTCAAGGCTGTAGACCTCTGCGTCGTTTCTGAGCACGCTGTCGGCGTAGGAGCTGAGGTTGAGGTACTGCCGTCTTTCTTTGTTTATTCCGAACATCTTTTTCCCCCTTTGCGCACATGATAGCGCGTTTCGCCATTCTTCGCAATGTGAAATAAGAGAAATACCGCGTATTTCCCTTGTTTATCACATATCTGTGAAGATTTTTTCTGCACAAATCGATTGCGGCGTCTTTCCCGGGGTCATATGATCATATCGGAAAAGATCACAGAGCAGGGCAAAAGCCTAAGGAGGACCGATATGACAAGATTTACGGACAGCTATGGAAACGTTATATACAGCAGCAGGAAGGACGCAAAGCCCGTCGGGGCAGAAAGGCAGCAGCGTAAGGCCATGCCGCGATGCGGCAGGGACATTACGGGCGGGGCTTCGAACAGGAGCCTGCTCTCACGGGCTGCCAGGGCTCTTAAGGGGCCGGACAGGGCCCAGATCCACGTGAGGAACGTACTGAGCTCTCTGCGCTGCGACCTGATAAGCTCTCAGGCTCAGGAGGCTTACAGGATGCGGCTTTACGGGTCAAGCGACAGCTTCGATGAGCTGGAAAGCGACATCGGGCTCTGCGAGACGCTGGCAAGGGAAGCCGAAAGGAGCTTCGACGCCGACGAGTTCTTCTCGCGCTTCGAAGGCGAGCTCCTTTATCTCGACGCGAAATACGGACTGCAGTTTTAGGAGGCATGACATGAATTTTTACGAATCGGCAATAGATAAGATCCATCAGGCTGAAAGCGGCCGCACGGGGATATATCTCAACAGCTATGAATACAGCGAGCTTTTAAGCAGGGCTTCGGTGGCGGGGAGCTGGGGACAGGCCGCAAGAAACGCCTTTGCCCGCGCCCGCGCCATGGATTACAGGCCCTTCGCCCTGGTGAGCTGCCGCAACAGGGCAAAGGAGGAGGAGTACGCCAAAATGGGCACCCTGCCTTCTTCGGGCTGCTTTCTCACCACGGCCTGCATGGAAAAGCTGAGCGAAAGCTTCGACGACGACTGCTATGAGCTTACGACCCTGAGGCGCTACCGCGACAGCTGGCTCAAAGAAAATCACCCCGACGATATCAGGCGCTACTACCAGGCGGCTCCCCGCCTGGTCGAAGAGATCAACGCCCTTCCCTCCCCCCGCCCGGTATGGCTCGCCCTCTACGACAACGGCATAATGCCGGCGGTCAGGGCCATCGAAGCGGGGGAGAACGAAAAAGCCTACATCATCTACAGAGCCATGGTCGAGGGCCTGGAATCGGTATTCTTACCCTTTTAGGAGGATGCCATGTTCATCGAAGCGATAAATGCGGGGCTCGCCGCGGGCGAGACGGGAATCTCCAGAGACGAAGCCGCAAGGCTCATCGCGGGAGGTCTGCTGTGCTTTCTCGCCGACCTTCGGGATAAAAGGGAGGCGGAGCGCTGCGCAGCCCATCTTTACTGTCTGGCCAAGCTCTCCTGCGCTCTCTGCGGCGCCGAGAAGGACCGCTGCCTGGCCATGCTTATGGTCTGCGCCTCGCTGGACAGGGGTCCCGCTCCCGACGTTAAGAAGGCTGTCGGAGAATACCTGGGTCTCAGCGGAGACGCCCTCGACGCGGCGCTCAATACTGTGATATGATGTATCGGTATGGAGAGGCCCTATGAAGACTGAGATTTACACCATAAATTTTGAATTCTTAAAGGAAATAGACGATCCCGGGTACGAAAAGGCTCTGGAGGAGCTCCACCGCAAGTGCTTTTACGTGGAAGCGGACAAGCTCAGCTCGCCCCAGAGCTGCCTGACCAAAGCCGGGTCGGCCTGCGAAGCCGCGGTCATCTACTACCTGATGAAGACCCGGGGCCGCGCCGGCAAGGATTTCAGTGAGAACTGCAATGAGATCAGCAGGGACCTGGGCAGCGTAATGCTGGCCGGAGCCCCTCCCAGAGAAGACAGCTTCAAAGAGATACTCTACATACGCAGGAAAAAGCGCAATTTCGAACACCCGGACGGCGCCCTCTACGAGAGCTACGAAGACAGCATCAAGGGGGACGCAAGGCTAAGGGTGGATATGGCCGTGGACGGAAGGCCATCGTCTGATGAGACCGAAAGAGCCCTTTCCGACACTTTTTTCATCGTAAGCACCATCATCCACCGCCTCTGGCCGGGGGTCGACATACCCCCCTACGGCAAGCTGCCCTCTACCAGGGCCGATTACGACCAGGTCGTGCGGATGAGGGAGATACGCAGGCTCGAGCAGCAGAACTTCAGAGCCTTCAGGGATTACGAGAGCGATAACCCCTACCGCCCTGCCGAAGGCGGAAAAAGCGCGGGAAGACCGGCTCCCGACGTAAGGCTTGAGATCACCAAAGAACCCATCTACAACAAGGCTGAAGGACGCTCAGAGTTCGGCCTCATGGCAAGGCTCAGCGGCGCGGACGCCAAAAGCTTCAGGACCGGCTTCAGCTTCGGCGGGGCCCCTATAATAAAGGACCGCTTCCAGATCGGAAACAGCGCCAGGGGAAAGACCATCACCGCGGTGCTTCTTGAGCGGGAGACGGGCGAGGCGCTGGCAAGACTGGACTGCGGAGCATACGGCGACGAGGATGTATGGATCGCGGATCAGAGCGCAGTAAACGACCCGGCTTTAAGGACCGTCGTCGCGTCCTTTGAAAGCAGCCCTGGAAAAGCCGAAGAAGACGAAGAGCGGGCCGCTGCTGATGCGGCGGACGCGGCTGAAGGACGGACAGCGGAAGGGCCGGCGGAAACCGTCGGAAAAAAGGCCGTAGCCGGCTCCGAAGCAGAAGGACCGGCGCCCGGAGGGCCGCAGGGTCCCGCGCCGAATTCCATAGACGAAGACTACGAGCCCTTCAAAGCCATGCGCACGAAACGCGAAGAGAAGATGGCGGAGGGCGCCGAATAT
>JAEEGL013016486.1_pt1 | contig 11540 bp, 8 predicted proteins | sample 9134231 | NCBI WGS metagenome assembly JAEEGL01 (sample SAMN16246548, study PRJNA631951) | gut metagenome | biome: gut microbiome; feature: rumen; material: fiber-attached | host: Bos | place: Iran: Karaj | collected 2018-10 | reverse complement strand
TTCTCTTATAACATTCTTTCTGGGAGCGGCACCCATAACGGCACCGATCTCCATACGCTTAGCTACATAGTCGGGATGATATACTTCCTTAACGTAACCGGTTGCAAGACCGATCTGGTTACCGTAGGATGAATATCCGCTTGCTGCAGTTCTTACAAGCTTCTTCTGAGGAAGCTTTCCGGGAAGAGTCTCGGATACGGGCTTTGTGGGATCAGCAGCACCTGTCACACGCATTGCCTGATATACATATCCTCTTCCTGAAAGGGGATCTCTGATAGCTCCGCCGAGACATGTTGCAGCGCCTCCGAAAGGCTCAATCTCGGTGGGATGGTTATGGGTCTCGTTCTTAAAGAATACGAGCCACTCTTCTGTCTCTTTCTTACCGTCTTTCTCGATCTCTACGGGAACAACGATGGAACAAGCGTTGATCTCATCGGACTTTTCTTCGTCCTCGAGCTTTCCTTCTTTTCTCAGACGCTTAGCTGCGATGGTTCCAAGATCCATAAGGCATGAGAACTTGTCAGGGCGGTCAGCGAAGAGGTCTTTTCTTGTATTCATGTACTCTTCGAAAGACTTCTCAAAAGCAGCCTTGTATGCACCATCATCAAACTTAACTCCGGTAAGTTCGGTGGAGAAAGTGGTGTGACGGCAGTGATCTGACCAATATGTATCAAGAACTCTGATCTCGGTTACGGTAGGATCACGATGCTCATCGTTCTTGAAATAATTCTGGATATGAAGGAAATCCTTGAAGGTCATTGCAAGTCCGAGTGAATCATAGAGCTTCTTAAGCTCAGCCTCGGGGCTGTCTGCAAAACCGTCAAAGGTCTTAACATCTTCGGGTTCGGGATAATTTACGACAAGAGTGTCAGGTTTATCCAATCCTGCTTCTCTTGAATCGACAGGGTTAATGAGATATCCCTTGATACGGTTAAACTCATCATCAGTGATATTTCCGATAACCGCATATACAACTGCGGTCTGGATAATAGGATCTTCGTTCTCATTTAGGAACTTTATACACTGAACGGCAGAGTCTGCTCTCTGGTCGAACTGTCCGGGAAGGAACTCCACTGAGAATGCTCTGGTTCCCTCATCAAGAGGAAGCTTTTCCTGATAGATGTCATCAACGGGAGGCTCCGAAAAAACCGTCTTGCAGGCAGTTTCGAAAGTTGCATCCGAAATATTCTCGGAATCGTATCTGATGAACACTCTCATGTCATCGATCTTAATGCCGAGGAAATTCCTGACATCATGTCTTAAGTGCTTTGCCTGTACGGCGTAGGGTTTTTTCTTTTCTACATAGACTCTTCTGACGCTCATTTTATATCCTTCTTTCTTAAAAAAGGCCTCAGAAAAGATTTTCCCTTCTGAAGCCTTCTTGTTTTCATATAGTGATCAGGTTCAAGCTTCGACTCCGAGTGACTGTAAGATATAAAGGATCTGTCTGTCATAGGAATCGGATGATATACCGAGTGTAAGTGCAGTGGTCTTCATTCCCTCGATCAGATACAAGATATTGAAGGCTGCGGTGAGAGGATCATCACAGGTGAACTCTCCGCTCTCAACACCGATCTCGATAAGTTTTCCGATCATCTTGATATTCGAATCGAACTTCTTCTTAAGGACATTGTCAGCCTTGGAAGGCTTCTCATCATAATAGAACTCGTAATATGCACGGTTCAGATTGCCCTTTTTCTTAAAGAGTTCTTTCTTTTCCTCCTGAAGGAAAAGAAGAAGTATGTCTGCAGCAGTGGCATCATCGGTGATAAGGGAAGTGAAATCGTTACCTGCCTCTGCCTGAGACTTCATAACATCGATGAACAGCTGAGCGGTGCTCTCATAATAAAGATAAAGACCACCTCTTGAGATCTCACAGGCATCAACAACGTCTTTCATGGTAACGTTCTTGTAGCCCATTTCAGCGAAAACCTTAGCCGCTACATCGATAATATACTGCTTTTTCTGAATTGATTTGTCGCCCATCTGAACTCTCCCGTTCCTCTGCGAATAAATCCCCGCATTAATTACTTGTATTACCGTCCCAGAAATCGGTTATTTCCCTCATCTTGCTGACCGTCAGATAAAAGATCTGCTCAGTGATTCCTTCTCTCCAGAAAGATGATCTGGTCTGACCTCCGAGAACATATTTGCTCAGTATTCCGCACAGTACATCCCATTCTTTCCAGGTCGCACTGACTATCAGTCTGCGTTCCTGATCGTGAGTCTTAATGGCTCTTCTGGAATATACATAAGGATAATTGCGGTCCATAAGTCCGGATATCTTACATGCTTTGATGAAAGCCATAAGTTCCGATGAATACACGGGAAAAGAAATACTGGCATCCGTGACACCGTTGCCGGAATAATTGCTGACGGCACTTTCCGTGGCCTGTCCCAGCCAGGGAAGGAACTCGCACAGAGGACCTATTTTCATTTTATAATCCTGCATCAGAGCGCGCAGGTATTCAGATGAATCAGTCGTATTCCCCATATTCGTATCCCCGCTTTTTAGTCCGCCCACGCGAAAGGGCAGGCACTTAATATCTTAACATATTTTTATTATGATACAAGTGTCAATTATGACAAAATTAAGTTTTTAACTGCCATTACATCAGTTTATTTCCCTGTTTTTTATCCATTTTGGTGACAGTACCGTCAAAAACAGCGCAAAGGCAGAGATCAGGTCACAGACACGCCAAATAACCGGTATTCTGTATCTGACATTGTATACATTTTGGTCTCCTGAAGGCACTTCCAGGCTGATCCGGTAGTTCTCTCCTATGCCTGTCTCATATACCTTACCGGCCCCATCGGTAACAATGACATTTTCAAAGGCATAAACCGGTAAAAGAACACTGACATCGCCTGCCCCGTTATTGATCTTATACGCCTTTTCCGAATCCCTTTCGGTGAGCACCTCATAAGAGAGCACCATGTCGGAAAAGCCGGATGTTCCTTTAAGATCTCTCGAAACTATTGCCTCTCCCGGGATAACCAGATTATCATCGGCGGATGCATTTCTGTCCAAACCTTCAGGCGTCGGCGCCCAGTCAAGGATTCCGTTAAGAGGCACGTCTCTGAAAACATATTTTGCCGAAATACTCACATATGAATATATAAATACCACAGCTATTACAGCCGTACCGATACAAAAGGCCGGCACAACAGCTCGTGTGATCTTCTTCTCTTCCATAAACCGGGAGATTAATGCTATCCCGGATACCGCTGCAAAGCAGAAAAAGACTGTCGCATATTCCATAAACCTCCATGGAAATTGAACGACATTGAATATTCCGATAATTCCGGTCGATTCGCTTACCGCTTCCCAAGGAAAGAGCCTTCCTGCTATAAACGAAGCCAAAAGTGCCATGATCAGACTTTCAATTCCGATGCGTACTAACGGCTTTTCGGTTTTCTTGGTATATGAAATCACGATTCCTGCGATCAGCATGATAAGGGCAATGATTATAAACAGCCCGGTTCCGAAGTACATATCGACCTCTTTACCGGAATGCCCGGGAATGAATTTCAGATCAAAAATCTGCGAAAAGGTAAGAGCCGCTTCATAAATCTTAAATGACATATCAGAGGCAGCCTTAAGCCCCATACCGATAAACGATGTTACAACCGGATACAAATAGAACAGATTAATAAACAGTATCAAAACAACGGATAATAACAGCTCCGGTAATTTCTTCAGTGTTTTCCGCAAATTGATGATACAGAAAATAAAAATGAAGAAGGCCGCAAAAAGCGTAGATAGAACATGGCTCTGTATAATGCCTGAAATTCCGATTACGAGTGGGAGGATATTTTTAAGTCTTCTGTCCTCGGATCTGTATATTCTTATGAAACCGTAAACAGCCAGTGGAAGGAAGGCCATGGCAAACGTTTCTCCTTCATCGCTTCTGATGTACAGATCACAAAGTCTGTACATACTGAGCGTATAGAGAAAAGAACCCAGTACTCCCCACTTCCTGCTTCCGAAGGTTTTGGTAAAGGCATAATAAGCCAGGATTATCGTAAGAATATTTATATATATCAAACAGAAATTATACGACACGCTTAAAGGAGCTCCCAGCATATAAACGATGGCAGCGGGAACCATTAAAAGATTTGAATATAGCACATCGATTATGTATCCGAATCCGTTATACGCACCGGACATGAATCTGACGGGAATATTACCCTCCATCATTCCGCGGGCCAAGGATCCGACTCTGTACATATGAAATCCATAATCATGTCCGTATAAAACCGTCTTATTAAACAGCGGGAATGAAGTGATGATAAAGAGAGTAAGTAATGAAGCAAGCACTCTTTTTGAAGATCTGTCCTTACCGGCAAATACGAAAAGAACCGCATCCGCGATTGCAAAGATCAGAAACAAAGAAATAAAAGCAAGTAATCTCCAGGGTTTGTATTCTCTTATCTCAAGAGAATCTATTCTTATCCTGCCGTTTCCCTTCATCCTGAAAAAAGCATACATTTCCTCATGACCGGGAACAGAATATATTCTTGAAGTAACCTGAGTGAGCCTTTCAGGCAGTATCGTATCATCGGAAAAAAATGATGTATCTCCGTCACTGTCGAATGTCACTATGGTGATAAAAGGATCATTGTTGGGGATGTAATCATATACGGCACTGTAATTGATCTTGGCTTCATAGACACCTGCAGGAAGCTGAGCCGTCCAAATGCAGAGATTAAGGTTATCTGCCTTATTTTCCGCGGGTATTATTATATCCGCAACGGCAGATTCATTCTCGCACAGATAACCCGCTTCCAGGCCTTCGGCAGTCGGAATGATCATATCGGACGTCAAAGAAAACGAACCGCTCTTTTTAAATACCAGAAATAAACCTAAAACGGTCAGGATCAGTAACTCAAAGGCGATAAGTATTCGGAATTTTCTGATAGCGTCAACCGCTTTTTTTCTCATACGTCCTCTCTGTCAGTTCCGGATTCACCGTTTTCTCCGGTAATCTTGCGGAGAACCTCCTCGGAACCGTCACTGATGTCAAGCAGGGTCTCAAGGCTCTGGATAAACAGCCTTTCCCTGTGCCATCTGTTATTCTCTTCGCGGTCCATATAGGCCTTAAAATGATCCACCTGCCAGGCTATGCAATCCGATATGGAAATACCGTGAGGATTATACTCCCCCAGAAGATTTCCGTTGGTGCACCAATATTCCAGTTCTTTATATACTCCTTCACAGGATTCGATCCTGTTCCAGAGTTCTTCACTTCCCCCGAGGGAGATTATGTAATCATGCAAAATATTACGGTCCATAAGCACCTCCAAACACAGGGAGATTATAACAAAAAAAGCGTCTCCCGAAAAGGAAACGCCCTGTAGCAGGGGAAGAGAGGATCGAACTCCCATTAACGGTTTTGGAGACCGCCGCACTACCATTGTACTATTCCCCTATTTGCCGTAAAACGACCGACTCACGTATTATACAACAGGTCCTTTTACTAGGCAAGTAAAATTTACATCACTTTATCGGAAGCTTCTCTGACGTTAGATACGCCTATGATTTCCGTATCTTTACCGCCGGCTTTTTTAGCTTCCGCAAGAGAGGATGCCGGAACGATAATGGTCTTAAATCCCAGCCTTACTGCTTCCGAAACCCTCTGGGATACCTGGGATACGGTCCTGACCTCACCGGACAGGCCAACTTCTCCGAAAGCCACCACATCGGGAGGAATGCACACGTTCTTAAAAGAGGACACGATGGCAAGGACCATGGCAAGGTCAAGTGCAGGCTCGGAAAGTTTCATTCCACCCGTCAGATTGACATATGCGTCGCAGTCTCCGAGATGAAGTCCGCACCTCTTCTCAAGTACAGCCATAAGCAGATTAACTCTGTTATAATCTACGCCCGAAGCCTGTCTTCTGGGAATCCCCAGATTGGACCTGCATACAAGGCTCTGAATTTCTATAAGTATGGGTCTGGTGCCCTCCATGCTGCAGGATACAACTGAACCCGAAGCATCTATGGGTCTTCCGTCCAGAAGATATTCCGAAGGATTGGTAACCTCGGCAAGGCCTTCGCTTCTCATCTCAAATACACCGATCTCATTGGTGGATCCGAAACGATTCTTCACGCCTCTTAATATTCTGTAAGAAGCATGTCTGTCACCTTCAAAATACAGAACCGTATCAACCATATGCTCCAGCACTCTGGGGCCCGCAACAGTTCCTTCTTTGGTCACATGGCCTACTATAAAGATGGAAATGCCCAAAACCTTGGCAAGTTGCATAAGAACCTGTGTTGATTCTCTTACCTGGGATACGGATCCGGGAGCGGATGATACCTCGGTACTGTACATGGTCTGAATCGAGTCTATGACACAGATGTCAGGTTTATCCGCACGAACCGCTTCCGATACTATGCTCAGATCCGTTTCGCACAAAAGCTTCATCTCACCCGAGAACTTGCCGATGCGGTCTGCTCTCATCCTGATCTGAGCCTTGGATTCCTCTCCTGAGACGTACAAAACCTTCTGACCGGCCGCGGACATATTTCTGCACACCTGAAGAAGAAGGGTGGATTTTCCTATTCCCGGGTCTCCTCCTATAAGGGTAAGAGATCCCTTCATAACGCCTCCGCCCAGTACTCTGTCCAGTTCAGCGATACCGGATGAATCCCTTTTTCCCTCACTGAGCGATACATCATTAAGAGATGTTATCTCGGAAAGAACCTTAGTACTTCCGGCACCTTTTGCCGCCGATGAAATGCGAAAAGAGGCACTCCCGGGATCAACCTTGACTACAGGCTCTTCCACGAATGTATTCCATTCGTGGCACCCCGGGCACTGCCCCATCCATTTTGCCGATTCATATCCGCAGCTCTGGCAGAAATATATGCTTGTCTGCTTAGCCTTTGCCATTTATCAAGCCTTCTTAACGCTTACTACAGCCTTGCGGTTATTTGAAAGATCAAGGGAAAGAGAAAGCTTTCCGCCAAGTCCGGTCTTAACGGCGCCGGTCTCTTTGTCGTCTTCTTTAACCTCATAAAGAGTATCGTCAGCAAGTCCGAGAGTAATGGATACGGAACCTTTACCGCTTACCGAAAACTCCATGGAGTCAGCGGTCTCGCTGAAATCGGTAACAGTGGTTCCTGGCACGGACTCATAGACTACCAAACCGTTCTTCTCGAATCTGGTGATGTCCTCATAGGTCTTGACCTTGAGAAGATCCCCTCCGAAAGGAAAGTCCTCTACCTTCGTTTTCTCCTTAAGATGATAATCTCCGAAAGCAAGCTTTCCGTTATCGTCCGTGTAAATAATCTCAGCCATTTTTTTACCTCCGTTATTTAGTATTCTTTGGCTTACCGGATTTAAATACAATGTTTTCTCCCGAGCACGAGCAGGTAACGCTGTCACCCGGTCTTATATTTTTCCTGAGGATTTCCTCTGCGAGTCTGTCCTCAACAACATTCTGCATTCCGCGCTTCAAAGGTCTTGCGCCCATCTTCTTGTCGGCATATTTGTCGATAAGGTATTTCTTGACCGACGGAGCCAGTTTAAGTTCGATATCCATCTGCTCTTTGCATCTTGCTGCGAGCTGTGATGCAAGAAGATCCACGATGTCCTTGAGATTCTGATCACTGAGCTGACTGAATACCACGATGTCGTCGATTCTGTTGATGAACTCGGGTTTGAAAGATTTCTTAACCTCTTCCATTACTCCCGATTTCATTCTCTCATAATCAGCCTTCTCTCCGCCGCTTGAAGCACCGAATCCGAGGTTCTTGGGATCAACGATCCTCTGGGCACCGGCATTAGAGGTCATGATTATTATGGTGTTCTTAAAAGAAACCTTCCTGCCCTTTGAATCGGTCAGATGACCGTCATCAAGGACCTGTAGAAGTATGTTAAATACATCGGGGTGAGCCTTCTCAATCTCATCGAAAAGAACTACGGAATAAGGATTGTTCCTGATCTTATCGGTAAGCTGTCCGCCCTCGGAAAATCCTACATATCCCGGAGGTGAACCTATCATCTTGGTAGTGGAGAAGCTCTCCATGTATTCGGACATATCAATCCTGATAAGAGAATCTTCTGAACCGAACATAGCCTCAGCAAGTGCCTTGGAAAGCTCGGTCTTACCCACACCGGTAGGTCCGAGGAACAGGAACGATCCGACAGGTCTCTTGGGATCCTTAAGTCCCACTCTTCCTCTTCTCATGGCCTTGGAGATGCCTTCAACAGCTTCTTCCTGACCTATGACTCTCTTGTGAAGAATCGATTCGAGCTTGAGCAATCTGTCGCTTTCTTTTTCATTGAGTTTGGTGACGGGAATCTTAGTCCACATTGCAACAACCTTTGCAATGTCATCTTCTCCGATGCTGCCCTTGCGGACATTCTTGTTAGCCTCACTCTTCTTAAGAGCTTTATCATATTTCTTGATAAGCTCGTCCTGTTTTAACTTGATCTCTCTTGCCTGAAGGAATGCTTCCATTCTGATGGAAAGTTCGATCTGTCTGTCCATCTTGTTGATCTCATCGAGAATGGATTTGTGCTTCTCGGGAACTTCAAGGCTCTTAAGATGCGCACTGGCAGCTGCTTCGTCGATAAGGTCGATGGCCTTGTCGGGAAGATTTCTGTCGTTGATATATCTTGCGGACAATCTGACAGCTGCTTCAATTGCATCCGAAGTGATCTCGATATTGTGATGATCTTCGTATTTATGTTTGATGCCTTCGAGAATTCTTACAGTCTCTTCCTCTGTGGGTTCCTCAACCATAACAGGCTGGAAACGTCTCTCAAGAGCAGCATCTTTCTCAACATATTTATGATACTCGTCGATGGTTGTGGCACCGATGAGCTGAAGTTCTCCTCTTGCAAGAGAAGGCTTCATGATATTGGATGCATCGATGGAACCTTCGGCACCGCCTGCACCGATAAGAGTATGGAACTCGTCGAGGAAAAGAATGATATTTCCGCTTTCCTCAACTTCTCTGATGACACGCTTAACTCTCTCCTCGAATTCGCCGCGGTATTTGGAACCGGCAACCATTCCGGGAAGATCAAGTGTAAGGAGTCTCTTATTCTTAACGGTATCGGGAGCATCGCCGGATGCGATAAGCATTGCAAGTCCCTCAACAACCGCTGTTTTACCTACGCCGGGTTCACCGATAAGGCAGGGATTGTTCTTGGTACGTCTGGAAAGGATCTGGATGATTCTCTTGATCTCATCTTTTCTGCCGATGACGGGATCGAGTTTACCCTCTGCTGCAAGTTTGGTCAGATCCCTTGAATACTGACCGAGAACGGACATCTTGTCGCCTTCTCCGTCTCCTCTCTGCATCAGATCTTCTCTTGCAAGTCTGGGATCCTGTCCCATGGCCGCAAGAGTATCGGCATAAACCTTCATGGGGTTGATGCCCATAGTTGCAAGAAGTCTTACCGCAACATTCTCTCCCTCTTTGATTAGAGACAGCAGAATATGTTCGGTCCCGACAAGTTCGCGGCCGAATCTGGCGGCAGTCCTTGCTGCCTCTTCCAATATTCCTCTGGCTCTGGGGGAATAAGTTTCCTTAGACTCAATGGCAAGAGCAGTATTAAAACTGATCATATCCCTGATCATGTTGGTAAGCTTATCGGGATCGGTTCCGTTTGCTGCAAGAACCTTGCCTGCCATGCTGTCCGAATTAAGCACAAGTCCAAGAAGAATGTGCTCTGAACCTATATAACTCTGGTGAAGCTTACTTGCCCACTTCGTTGCGATCTGAAGTGAGATCTTTGCTTTCTCGGAATAATTACCTTCCACCTTGTTCTCCTGACTGATCCGATCTGTATTCTTCAAAGATCTGATCTACTAGTTTGTGTACATCCTCTCTGGAAATATTCCTGCAGGACGCACGTGCGATATCCACTCTGAGACTTTCCTTAAGTTCGGCCAGTGCATTGACCTTGCCCGGATCGACGCTTATGACTGCGCCTCGTCTCCTGTCCACTTTGACATATCCCTGCTGTCTGAGCACGGTATATGCCTTATTTACGGTGTGCATGTTAATACCGATATCGTCAGCAAGCTGTCTGACCGAAGGAAGAGGATCGCCGTCACATAATCTGGCAGCCGCGATTCCCATTATTATCTGATCGCACAGCTGATTATATATGGCTTCATCACTGTTGAAATCTATCTCGATATACATCTCTTCCTCCTTTCCGGTGAGATCACCGCGGATAAAAATGCTGTTATATATAAGATATAACAAAGAGCCTGCCCGGTCAACATTTACGCGGGTTTTTAAAGCTTTTTTAAGAAAAGAAAACGGGAGGGTTTTTAAGCCCTCCCGATATGTTTTTAATTATTTGTCATCATCGTCCCAGTTAAGGAATCCGAACTCGAATTCATCATCATCGTCATCGATGAGCTGCTTTCTGTGATGGTCCTTAACAGCAGGCTCAGCCTGAGGCCTTGCACTTCTGTGGGGCTTCTTTTCGATGTACTCTACAGGTGCCTCGTCTTCGGGCTCTACCTCTCTTACAGCTTCGCGAACAGGCTCAGCTGCTCTTCTGTCTGCCTCTGCCGATCTTCTGTCAGCTTCAGCTGCTCTTCTGTCGGGATCTGCGGATCTTCTCTCGCCGTCTACAGGTCTTACGGTGTGTGAGCTCTGTCCTCTCTGAACATCTACGGGTCTTCTTTCACCACCCTGTGCTCTTGCGGGTCTCTCGGAAGGCTGTCTCTCGGATCTTGCAGCGCCCTCTGCGGGTCTTCTGCGCTCGCCGACTACTTCTCTGCGTGCTCCTTCACGTGCGGGACGTGATGAACGCTCACTTGAACGCTCGGGTCTTCTTCCCTCTCCGTGTCCTGCGATTCTCTTTGCTCTTTCTTTTTCAGCTTCTGCAAATGCAGCTCTGTCATCGAGATCCTTCCACTTCATGAAGAAGAATATTGCTGCAACGATGGTAGCTACAAGTACGAGAACAACGATGATAAGAATGGTTCTGAGGGACTTGATCTTGCCCTCCTGCTTCTCGAGAAGCTCTACATTGTGAGAGTTCTGCTCGAAAAGGTTGTTGATGTTGTACTGCTTGCCCTGCTCATAGTCGAGAAGGAACCAGCCGTCTGCCTGCTCCTGAGTATCCCAGTGCTTCTGCACGGTGGTCTCAACAGTCTCGGTAGTAGTGGGAACCTGCTCCTCGGAAGGCTCCTCGGTTGAGGGCTCCTTAAGGTCTCCCGAAAGTCTTACATAATCGGATCTGATATATCCTGTGGTGCTTACTCCGTCCTTGGTAAAAGAAAGATAATACCAGGTATTTCCGTCGGTACCCTGCTTGGTTCCGGTAACGGTAAGGGTAAGTCCGTTATTAGCCTTTGCTACGATCTCACTGTTGGTGGATGCATCGGCTCTTACGTTAACGTCTGCGGTGGTGGTTCCGCTGACGGGCTCTACGGGTGTGATTCCCTCTGCATTAGCGGTGGGAGGTGTGGTTGTTGTAGTAGTGGTTGTGGTTGTGTCGGCTGCTCCGGAAGTGGTGGGAGTAGTTCCGTCGGTGATCTCTACAAGGTCGGATCTG
>JAEEGL012989826.1_pt1 | contig 11540 bp, 3 predicted proteins | sample 9134231 | NCBI WGS metagenome assembly JAEEGL01 (sample SAMN16246548, study PRJNA631951) | gut metagenome | biome: gut microbiome; feature: rumen; material: fiber-attached | host: Bos | place: Iran: Karaj | collected 2018-10 | reverse complement strand
TGATAAATAAAATAAAAATATTTTTTTTGAAATTAATTTTTGATTTATAATTTAAAATTAATTAAAAATTATAATGGGGATTGGGGATTGGGGATTGGGCCCAATCCCCAATCCCCAATCCCCAATCCCCAATCCCCAATTTATTTTTAACTATTATTATAAATATTTAAAAATAAAAATTTATTAAATAATAAAATAAAAAATAATATGAAAAAATAATTATAATAATTTATTAATAAAAATTTTAATTATTTAGTTGCAATCTAAATAAATTAATTATCTAAATTAATCAAAATATCAAATAATTATTTTATTCCCTCTTATTACATAATTGTAAATAAATTGCATTGATTTTTTATTATGTTATACAAAATTTTTGTATTTATATTTATATAATATTAAATTTTATATTATAAAAACTTATTATCTTTAAAATTACTATTTAAAAATATTTATTGATATTGATACTTATCTGGTTGAATTAACGAAAGCTTTGAACATGTATAATTTTTTTCATACATCCAATGACATAAATTTTGTGTTAAATTAATAGATTCATCTTTAGAGAATCCAAAATCTTCTTGATTACTATCTGGATCTAAAAATTCAGTAATAAATTCATTACTAATATCAGGAACATCTTCAGCATTATTTATTTCAGTATATTTTTTATCAGGTTCTTTTACTTTATCTTTATTAGCAATATTAACATATTCTCTAAATAAAGTTACAAATTTTATTAATTTTAGATAATATTCAGGATTACAATAATTTGAATGTTGATTTAAATATTCAATTAATACTAAATCAGTGACCTTATTTTCATCATCTTCATTTGTACTACCATTATTAATTTCATGTTTATCATGTAAAAATTCATTTAAAAATTTATGTTGTTCAATTGTTTTATATTCAGGAATTTGCCTTTTATTATTTCTTTCAATATTATTTTCTCCAAATAATTCATTAAAAGCATTATTAATCTCTTCATCAAAATTAGTTGTTTTTCCCTTTCTATCTTCTTTATCAAAATAAGTAATATCTTTTGGATTATATTTTGATTTTTCAACATTTCCATCTATTATATCTTTTTTAGGTCTTCCTCTTCCTCTTCCTGAAGAATTATTTGTATTATGTTTTTGTTTACAATGTGTATATAAAGCAGGATAAGATAAATAACTTTTTTGACATAATTTACATTGAAATGTTCTTCCTTCTGTATCATTTTTTGAGCGTCGGCGAATATGTGCATTATCTTTTCCAAATTTTTTTGAATCATTTTCTGAACCTTCTTCACTAAAATTATTATTGGATTGAACTAATTGATTATTTTTAGAAAGAATATTATTAGGCATATCAACTAAATAAGAATTTGATGTATTTTCCAATATATTAGAATTAATTTTTCCTTGAGTTTGTGGCAAATTTAATGGTAAATTTTGTGTATTTGAAGGATTAGAAATTTGATTTGAAAAATCTATCGGAGTAAAATGGGTAGTATTATTTAATAAATAATTTGGATATTCTTGATTAAATTGAGTTGAATTAGGTAATTTATCCATTGATTAAATATTTATTAAATATTTTTAGAGTAATTTATATGTATAAATGATAAAATATAAATTATAAAATTAAAATATAATATAATTTTAAAAATTATTTTAAATTAAAAATTTTATTTTAAAATTATGATTATTTAAATAAATTAATCCAAGAAAGATAATTTTCTACTACATTTTTATATATTTTTTCTTCATTGTTATCATTATTGTTTTTTTCAATTTCTACATAATCTTCAACAAAATTAATTTTAACATTTAAATATTTATTTCTACCAATTTGTAAAATCATATTAATTATATCATTTTTATTTAATTTTAATTCTTTACTTAATGTATCTATTTTACATATTTTATAAGCTTTCAACTTATTTATAAGATAATTTAATCTTATATTATATATAATTTCATTTAAATTTTCTTTAATAAAATTATCTTTTTCTTTTTTATTAATTTCTGAATTCCAAATTTGATTAATTTGCTCAATATCCAAATTTTCAAAAGCTTTAAATAATTTAACTACATTCATTAAATTTTCATCATTTTCATATTTTTTAGATTCTTCAGTTGAAATAATAATAGTTTTATTTCTTGCCATTAAACTTGCTAAAATCGAATATTTAAAGGCATTTATAGCATTAGCATCACCACAATCTTTATAATTATGAAAAGATAATGTAAATTTTTCTAAAGCTTTATCATATTCTTTTTGCCTTAAATCAATTTTCCCTCCTTCTTCATTTATAATTCCACTTAATCTTTTATCTTCAAAAGTTTGAACTTTTAATAATTCTTTAGCTTCTAAATATAATGTTTTGATTGAAAATTTATCATTTTTAATTCTTTTTAAATCAATTTCCATTACAATAAATTCTAATTTCATTCCTTTAATTATTTCATCTGAATCTTTTATTTCATCTAAATATTTTCTTAATTCTCCAATTAAATTTTCTAATTTTTCATAATCCTTTAATTTAAATAAAATTCGGGCGTAATCTCTTCCTGTTTCTAAAATGGCTCTATCTATACCTTTATCTTTAACTATTTCTAACATAATTGCAAATGCATTAATTTTAAATTTATCATCATTTATTTCATTTATTGCATAAGATATATTTCTAATTGTATCTTGTCTTTCAGCATCATCAACTTTTGAATATAATTCAAATAATTTATTAATTTTATTTTTAAATTCTTCAAAATTTGTTTGTTTAATATAAATTAAACAAAGTTTTTCATATGATTTGTATGACCAAGTGAAATTTGATGAATTATCTCTTTCAATTTCTATTATTTGAGTATATGCTTCAATTGGATTATCTGAATGTTCTGCTTCTATAAAATTATTTTCTAAATTAAATTGATCTTCATCATTTGCTTCATCTTGCATCATTGCATCTGGATCATAATCAATTTGATCATCATCTCCATTTTCATCTTCATAATCTGACATTTAATTTTAATATAGCATTATTTTTAAAAATAATAATTAATATTAAAAAATAATAATTATTTAAAATTTATAAATTTTAATTTTTTTTGTCTATATTTTATTTTTAATTAAAATATTATTTATATTATTTATTATTTATTTAATTAATGAAAAAATTTTTTTAATATAAAACTTTTTCTAATTTATCTATAATTTAATTATTATTATCGGTTTTATCTTTTATTATATATATTTTTTTATCATTATTCCAAGCAAAACAATATTTTTGATTTAAACTAATTTCAATTTCATTAACAGAAATTTGTTGCTTATTTATTAATATTTTATTTTTTAAATACATATTTGGAAATGATCTTATTTTTATATATCCATTATCTGTACCATATATTAAAAATTCATTTTTATAACTTAGTTCTTGAAAAACTATAGGAGATAAAATTATAGAACTTCCATCTTCTTCATTAATTTCATTAATAAAAGTTCCATTAATTGAATAATTTTTAAATATTTTTAATTTATTTATATATAAAGTAATAGATGGTAAAGGACAATTGGAAACAAAAACATTATTCGCATAATAGCATATTTTTTCATTATTTTCAGGATTTAAATTTATAATTCTTATTAATTTACAAGAAGGTAATATATATATATTTACATACCCATCTATTGCAGTTGTAACAAATAAATTTAAAACATCACTAATATATAAGGATGTTATTTCATTATAATGATCAAATATTGTTTTTTTTAATATTATTTTACATTCTTTTTCATTATTATTTAATAAATAAACATATACTATTCCTAATTTAGTTCCACAAATTAATGTATTTTCTTTTCTATTTATTTTCATAACAATAATAGGAGTAAAATAAATTTTATTAAAATAAACAAAATTTTTTATTTCTTTTTCTTTATTATTAGTATAGTTAATTGAATAAAATTCCAATCTTCCATCCCAAAAACCCCCTTTTATAATTTGTTTATTATTATTAAAAATAATAATTGGATAATTATATTCAATAGACATTTTATAGTTTATTGCAAAATTATCCGAAAAAGAATTTATTTGAAATAATTGAGTTTCAGAAGGAGAAATATTTCTTATACTTGAATTTAAATTAATTATAAAATAAGAATTTAAATTAGTTAAAATTAATGTTTCTTCATTAGAAATATTTTTAATTTTAATAAATTTTGGAAAAACTTTTTGATTTATTTTTGTTTTTATATATGTTTTTTTAATAACACACATTTCATCATATTTTTTACAATTCAAAATATTATAAATAATTAAATTATTATTTTTACATTCACCTAAACTTTGATACATTAATTCATTATTTAACATAAAATTTTTAAAATTTATTCTTTTATCCAAATCATATGTAAATATTTGATTGGGTGTTAAACCCATTTCAGCTAATCTCATTATAGCATCTCTATTATCCTTATCTTTTATTTTATTCAAATCAACATTATCTTGATTAGTATTAGCCATAAAAATATTATGATGTTCTTCTGATTTTTTTCCCCTTTGACAACTTCCAAATATTAAATTAATCCAATAATTAAGATTATTTTCTTTTTCCAATTTTTCTCTTGAATATTGAACAAATGTTGTACTTATATTATTACACCATTGAGGAAGAATTACATTATGAATATATTTTATATTTATATCATTAATATTTTTATTTTCATTATTTAAAGTTATTTTATTTGTTTCATTTAATGATTTTTCTTCTTTTAATTCTTTCTTTGAGTTTAGATCTAATTTTATATATGACAAATTTGGTTCTATTTGATTATTTATTTCTTGAGTAATTATTTCTTTGTTTTCATTATTATTATCATTTAAAAAATTTACATTTTTACATTCATCAATTAAAGTTTCTTCTTCTTTATTTTTATTATTTATATTTTTATTACAATTATAATTTTCATTAATATTATTATTATTTTTAATTAACTCATTTTTTTTCTTTTCTTCATCAATTAAATTTATATTTTTATTTAAAATTTCATTTTCATTTATATCTTTTTTTTTATCATTTTTTTGATTTTGAAGAAAATTAAAATTATTAATATTTAAAAATATTTCAGGAAAATAATAAAATTCTGGAATTAATTCTCTTAAATCAACTTTTTGTGTTGTTGCACTCTCAAATGATTTTTCTAAAGAATAAAATAATCTATTAGGATCATCAAATTTATTTCCTTGAATTTCAATCATAATACAAGAAAAAGGGAACATTCTCATTAAAAAATGTGAAACATAAGTAGGATTACTATAATGACTTCCATAAAAATAAGGTCTTTGATTAATTTCAATTGGATTCATTTTTAAATTTTTATTATCATCTTCATAAACATCATTTTCATATTTTTTTTGATAATATTTTTCTCCTTCTTCTAAATATCTATCATAATCTAATCCCTTATTATTTTCTTTAAAATCATTTTTCATAGATTCATATATTTCTAAATAAGTTTCTTTTCTTTTTTTTGCATTTTCATTAAAATCCATCATTCCCATTGGTAATGATAAATTTCTTGTTTCATTTTTATTATTATGATAATCATTAAATAACCAAGGTAATATTGGGTATTGAGTTAAATCATTAAAAGATCTATTTGCAAAAATATTTAGAAGCATTAAATATCTTAAATTGCTAATTCTATAATTTTGCCATTTATTTATTATATCGCTTATAAAATATGAATTAATTTTATTTAATGAAAGATTATTATTATTATCTTCATTTTTTATATTTTTTATTAATGATTCATAACCTATTATTATTGCTTTTTTTTCTAATTTTAATTTTCGATATAATTTAATGTGAACTAATAAATCATTTATAAAATTTTTACAATCATCTTTTTTATTAAAATTAAAATAATAAGATTTATAATCATTTGTATAAATTTCTATAGCAGTTCCTTGATAAAAATATTTTCTTTTGAAAATAAATTTTATATTATCATAAGAAATTTTTAAATTAATTTTGTCTTTATCATTTTTTTTATAAATAAATGTTGATCCAAAACAAGTTTTCCTATCATTATCATAATTTATATCAATTTCAGAATTTTCATTTAAATTATTTGTATTATTTTTAATATTTAAATTTTCAGATTCATTAATATTAATTATAAATTTAATATTTTGTTTTTCAATTGAAATAATTCCTTTTATATGATGAGATAATTTAACTTGACAACAATTATAATAATTTTCATATTTTTTCATGTTTTGTTCATTAGATATATCTTTTTTACATTCTAAAATTGTATGGCTATCAATTAAAGAAAATTTAATTATATTAAAATTTAAAATTTGAATATATAATTTTAAATAAATATTCCATAATTCTGTTAAATTTACTTTATAAATAGATTCTAAATAATTAAAACCAAAATTATTTATATTAAAATGAATATTATTTAAATCTACTTCATAATAAAAATTTTCTTTATTTTGTTTTAAAATATTAATTTCATTATTTTCTTCAAATTCATCTCTTAATATATCATCTATATCTAAATTAATTTTATATTCATAATTATTTGAATTAAATAAATTTTTTGGATTAAATTTTAAAAATATTGGCATATAATAATTTATATCTAAAATAGGAGAAGTTAAAAATTTAGTAAAATCATTAGAATAAAAATTTTTAATTTTATATTTTATTAATTCTGGATGATTTAAAAATAAAAATTTATTTGACCAAAAATTATTCCAACTAAATAAAATTTTTTTTATTTTTTTATATTTATTTTTTTTTATTTTTTCTTCTATAAATGAATTATTTGAATATTTTTTTAAATCTAATTCTGAATTTTTAACTAATTTTTTTATTATATCAAATAATTTTTTTTTTGCTTCTCTATATTTTTTTGAATTAAATTTATTTCTAGACATATTAGGAAATAATTTTTGGAAAAAAAAATAAATTTTATTTCTTTCTTCACTAAAATCTTTTAATTCAGAAAATGTATCAAATTTATAAATATATTTATAAACTGAAGAATTTAGTTTAAATTTTATATTTATTTTAAAACCTAAAAATATATTTAAATTTTTTTCATTTTTATCTATATTATCGTTATTAAATTCATCATTATTATTATTATCTGTAATAACATTTATATTATTTAAATTTTTATCTATAGGTTTTTCAAAAGGTGGATTTTGTTTATGTTGTTCTAAATTATTTTCTTCATCTATCTTTTTTTTTTTATTTTTTTCATTTAAATCTTTAATTGGAATATCATATATGAAAAATATTGCACTATCGGTAATATATAAAGAATTAGTAAAAAGGAGTTTTTTCTTATTTTGAAATTTATTATTGTTTATGATTTTATCTATTAAAGGATTAATTATATATAACATAATTTCTTCATAATATTTTTTATCTTTTGTTTTTAAAAAAATTAATGAATAGCCTAAATAATAATGAAGAATATTTTGTATTTCATTATAATTATTAATTTTTTGTGATATATTTAAACTACAAAATATAATATATATAATAAAATTTTGATATTTTTGAATCCAAAAATTTTTTTCTTCCTTATTTTCTGTTAAAATTACTGCTATACTTAATAAAATAATAATTATATTCATTATATTATATTTTTTTATTATGTTATTATTATTATCTAAGTTTAATAAAAATCTTAAATCATCTTGTAAAATATTTCTGTTTTTTTTATCAAATGCAAATAAATTCAATAATTTTGATAATAAATTTTGAAAATTAATATCATTTATTTTTTCTTCATTTTCTAATTTATGATATTTTTCATATAATCTATATAAATTTGAAAAATCAAATACATAATAATCAATTATATTTTCAAATAATGAATAATCATTCCATTTTTCACGTAAAAATAATTTTTTGTTATTATTTATATTTTCATTATTTAAAGATAAACTTTTTAAAATATAATTTGGTATCATATTTTCTTCATTTATAGATTCAAAATCTATTGAATTTTTTTCAATTTCATCTATTATATTATAAAATGTCATATAATAAAAAATATTTTTTATTATATTGTTTTTTTGTAAATTATTATTTTGTTCTGTTAATAAATTATTTAATAACTTTCTAGTTATATTATTAATTATATTAATTTTTTCAGCTCTTTTTGAATCATCAATTTTAATTAAATATTTTAAATGATTTGAATATAAAATTAAATAATTAATTCGTTTATTGAATATTTCTTCAAATTTTTCACCTTTTTTATTATTATTCATAATTATATTAAATATTTTATTTGTATTATTTTTTATAAGTTCAATTTGATATTTTAAATCTTTTATATTTTTAAATTCTTCATAAATTTTATATTCGCTTTCAAATAAATAAATAGTTTCTAATAACCATTTATAAAAAATTTCACTTTCATAAAAATCTCTTTCTTCCAAAAAATAATTGAGGTTTAAAGAGGCTAAAATTTTAATTATAAATAATTCAATTAAATAAGGACCAAATTTAGAAAGTAATTTAAATATAATATTTAAAGCTTTATTATTAAATTTAAATTTTATTTCATTTTTTTGTTCGATTTTAATTATTAAAAATTCATATAATTCATCTAACATTTTATAACTATATTCATTATACATATTTTCATCATAATAATTATTTATCGGCTCCATTGAATCAATATTTATATGTTTATTTAAATATATAACTTTAAAAAAATTGTTTTTTAAACAATTTATTTCATTTATATTTTTTTCATTTGTAAATTCATTTTTTACTATTTTTTTTAATAAAATATTCTGTTTTTCAAATTCATTTTCTTTTTCTTTTTCAATTACATTATTATTTTTAATTGATAATTTTTGAATGAAATCATTTTTTATTTCAACATTTATATCATCAAATGTAATTTTTTCTTCAATAAATTCATAAATAAAATTTAAATCTATTTTATTATTTTTAATATTTTGATAATCTGAATATTTTGCAAATAAAATCATTTTTAATAATTTAATAAAATATACACGAACATCCATTAAACTAACACTATATGCAAATAAGCATATTTCTAATCCATTTTTTTCTAATATTTTATTTAACATAATTTTTTTATTTTTTATTGAAATTTTATCATTCTCAAAAAATTTTATTAATAATTTAATAATATTTTTTTGTAAACAAGGTGACAAATCTAAAATTAATAAATGAAATAATTTAATTGGAATATTAAAAAAATTATATTTTTCATTTTCATTATCATCTAATATTAATTCAAGTATTTTAAATAAATATTCTTCTATATTATTTAATGGTGGATTCATAACTTTCATATTTTGAAGATTTGTATTTGTATTTGTTTTAATAAATTTTTTATGTTCTTCACAACAATATTCATTGTATTTATTTAAATCAAAAAATCTTAATAAAAAAATAATTTTTGATATATCTAAAAAATTTTGTAATTGATATCTATCAGATAAATAAAATTTATATAAGCCTTTAAAAAATAAATTTATTGAATCAATTGAATATTTTAAAATAATTTTTTCATTTAATAATATTAAATTAATAAAACTTTTTTTTTTATGTTCATCATTAATAAAATCTATAGATTGAAAAAATATTTTTCCTATTTTTAAAAATAATTTCATTATATTATTTGAAAATAAATATTTAGGAAATTTTTCTAAAAATAAACTTAAACTAATAAAATAATTATTTTCAGTGGCATGAATAATATTGTTAATTTTTGCTTTATTTTTTTTATTATTAAAAAAAATATCATATAAAATTTTAAAATAAAATATTAAAATTTTTTCGGATAAAATATTTTTATTAATATTTTTATAAAAAATATTTTGTTGTTTTGAAATAGTACTATATAATAATTCCATAATAGGTAATAAATTATTAATTCCTCCTAATATAAAAATATTTTTACTATTATTATTATAATAATTAACACAATCTTCTTTTCCTAAATATCCTATATAATTATTGCATAAATCATCAATATAATTAAAGTTATCATTATATGTGAACGGTGTAAAAATTATAATAAAATTTTTTAAACTCTTATTTACTTCTTCTAAATTATAATTATTTAATATATTTTGTTTATTATCAAATTTATTTTTGTATTTATAATTTATTGAATTAAATAAATAATTTTTATTATTAGATAAAAGATATTTATGAATAAATTTAAGTTTATATAAACCATATTTACAATGATTAAAATCTTTTAATATATTTTCTACATTTTTTGTAAATATTATTACTGATGTTACAAGTCCATAAAAATTTTCAAATAAACTTAATTTATTTATTTGATAATCAAATTTAAATTTTCTTAATTTATTATTTTCATAAACTTTTGTATAATTTATAAAAAATTTTAAAATTTCAGATTTGGAAAAAGATTCTCTTTGAGTTAATAAAAATGTAAAATTATTCCATTCATTACTATTATAATTACTTAATTTTATTTCTTCAGATTCATCATTTATAATAAATTTTAAAGAATTTTTTGAAATTAATTTTACTTGAATTTTTAGTAAATTTTCATTTTCTCCCGAGATTATATTAATTAATATTATTTCTTTTTTATTATTTTCATTATATTCTTTATTTATTATATCAAAATAATTATCTATTATTTCATCATTAAATTTTATCCAAAATGAAATTGTTATCCCAATACCTAATATTGGAAAATCAGTTATTAAATTACTACTATTTTTATTTATATTTATATCTAATTTACTTTCAATTCCATTGAAATATATAAAATTATTTATTGTTTTTAATTCATTATTTTCATCATTATTTTCATCATTATTTTCATTATTATTATCTTTATAAAAGTTATTATTTCCATATAATAATTTAAATATTTTTAAATATTTAAACAATAAATTTTCATCTAATATTATTTCTTCTAAATTGTAAAAATATTTACTTAATTTTTGATAAATAAATTCAAATAATTTCTTATTTAAACTAATTACATTATAATAATATTTTATAAATTTAAATATAATCTTTTCTTCTTTAATATTTATATCATTTTTTAAATATAAATTTATAATTTCTTCAATTAATTTATTTTCTATTTTTTTATGAATATAAGGAATTAAAATTTCATTTTTATTAATTAATACAAATAATTCTTTTATAACTTTAAGTTTTTGAGATATTGTTATTTTTTGATCAATTAAAAAATTTATTATTATTTCAAAATGTGAAATATTCTTAAAGATCGGAACCAATTTAGAATTATCTATATTTAAATAAAAAATATTTGATAAAATATTTTCGTTAAAGTTGTTGTTGTTCATAATTAATTTAATAATTTTATAATATTTAAATATATTTTATTTATTTTTAATTAATAAAAAAAATTGAATTAAAAATAATTATTTAAAAAATTTTAAAAATAAATTAATTGGTTTATATTATCATATGGGGATTGGGGATTGGGGATTGGGGATTGGGGATTGGGCCCAATCC
>JAEEGL012814020.1_pt1 | contig 11540 bp, 6 predicted proteins | sample 9134231 | NCBI WGS metagenome assembly JAEEGL01 (sample SAMN16246548, study PRJNA631951) | gut metagenome | biome: gut microbiome; feature: rumen; material: fiber-attached | host: Bos | place: Iran: Karaj | collected 2018-10 | reverse complement strand
CAGGAGCTTACCTGGGTGAGTTCCAACCACTCGGTGGCCATCGTTTCTCCAACAGGTGTTGTGACCGGGAAGAAGATCGGCACCACGACCATCACCGCCCGCACTGTGGACGGCGGCTATACAGCCTCCTGCGATGTGACGGTGATTCCCAATGCTTCCTATGTTGACATGGGCAACGGCACCAAATGGGCGACGAAGAATGTCGGCGCCGACAGTCCGGAAGAATGGGGTGGCTTCTATGCGTGGGGAGAGACCCAGACGAAAACAGCATATAACTGGAGTACTTACAGATACGGCAACTCCTCGAGCAATGTAACAATATACACTGCAACAGACGGAAAGACCGTCCTCGAAGCCGGAGACGATGCGGCAACTGTAAATTTGGGAAGTAACTGGCGTATGGCTACGGATGCTGAATGGACTTGGCTGCTGGAGAATTGCACCTGGACTTATGCCGAAATGAACGGTAATAAGGGCTACATCGTAAAGAGTAACGTGTCCGGAAATAGTAGCAGCATTATATTCCTTCCGGGGGCGGGAATACAGATGAACAATCATGGCGCGAATGACAGATGCTACTACTGGTCTTCCAATGTGTCCACGGATACTTATTCGAAAGCCAAGTATGCCGTGATTTATGAGGAAGGCGGTAAGAGCATGAAAGAACAGTATCGTTGTTATGGCTTGCCCGTCCGACCCATCTGCGATCCCCATCAATTCATTGGCGGCCACGAGTGTGTGGATATGGGAAACGGCCTGAAGTGGGCCACGACGAACATCGGTGCGGACAGCCCGGAGGAGTACGGCGACTATTTCTCCTGGGGTGCGACGGCTACCCAGGCAAGTTACTTCTGGCTCTACTATCCATTCATGCAGTCCGGCAAGTCCGATGAGAATTACATTACCAAGTACACCTTCGCGGACAATAATAAGCTTGGCATTTGGTATGACGGAGACACGTTCATCGGCGATAATGGCGACGGCGTGGAGCATAAGGATTTCGCATCCTACAATTACGCTGACGATGCGGCCCGGTATATATGGGGAAGTACCTGGCGCACGCCGACTGACGCCGAATGGACCTGGCTCCTGGAGAATTGCACCTGGACCTGGACGACGGATTACGAGGGGACCGGGAAGGCCGGTGTGGTCGTAACGAGCAATGTCACCGGATTCGAGGGCAGCAGCATCTTCCTTCCCGCCGCAGGCGGCAAGTTCGATAAAGATCTCTACACTGATGGCACCATGGGGCACTATTGGTCTTCCTCTCTCGGCGAGAGCTTCACATCCAACGCGAGGGCCGTGAGCTTTTCTGCCAATAGTATGGGCAGGAACTACACCGAACGCGTTATCGGTCAATCGGTCCGTCCCGTCTCAAACTAATGAGATGCCCGATCTATGATCGGGGATGACCTGGAAAACAACAGCCCCGGAGCATTGCTTCGGGGCTGTTTTGTGTCCTGAACCCCCATTCCCGGGCCTTGTCCTCCAGCAGACCAGGTGCTGCGCTTCGTCCTCGGGGAGCACGCAAAAGCGCCCCAGCATCGCTGAGGCCGATTCGGAGCGCAGCGACGCAGGGGGTCTGGGGGATACGGCCCCCAGTCATAGGGGACCGGGAGCACAAAAATAGCCTCTCAGCAACGCTGAAAGGCTATTTTTGTGCTCCCTTAGGGACTACTTTGATGAAATGAGATGAAATGAGATGAAACGAAAATCGTTAAATTAAGGTATTCTAATGGGGTTTTGTGGTTTCTTGGTGTGTCGTTGCGTATCAAAGAATTTCACTATTTTAGGCCAAAAATAGGCACATCTGTTGTGAGTGTCAATTATTATGCTTATATTTGTTATAGGATATTAACAATTAACTACTTACGACATTATGGCAACATCATTCATCATCCGCACAACGAAAAAAATAGGCACAACTTGCATCGTTGCGCGCCTTCAGCGCCCCGAACTGGGCATAGACCTGCGGCAGAGCACCCACCTGGGGGTGGACATACAGAAATGGAACAAAGCCCGGGCCTCCGTCAAAGCTATGGAGAATCTCCGCGCATCCGAGCCGGAAACCTTTGCCCTCCTGGACGAGATCGAAACCGAACTCAACGCCCGCAGCAAGGACGGGATGGACCCCGAAAAGATGCGGGAGATCATAGGCAACATCGTGTACCGCAAGCAGCGCGAGGATGAGGCACGCAAGGCAGAGGAGGCGAAGAAGGAAACATTTATGCAGTACTATGCCCGATTCCTGGAGGAGGCCCGCACGGGGCGCATCGTGACGGAGAAGGGGACGAGATATGCAGAGTTAACAATTAAACACTTTAACCAGGGCTACAACAAGTTGCGGAAATACCAGGAGGAGCGGGGCGTCGTGGTGGATTGGGATAACATAGATTTGGCCTTTCATAAAGACTATACCGAGTTTCTGCACGGGGAGGGATACTCGCCAAATACGATTGGTAGCCGATTCAAAGAGATCAAGTTTTTGATGGGCAAAGCGAAGGACGAGGGCAAAACCACCTCCGACATAGCCTCAAATAAGAAATTCAAGGGTAACAACAACAAAGACACGGATAGTATTTATCTGACGCGCGAGGAGGTGGACCGCATCAAAGCCGTTAACCTTCAATTCCTCCCGGCTGGGTACACGATTGCCCGGGATTTGTTCCTGGTCGGCATCTACACGGCACAAAGGTGCTCGGACTATCTGCACATCGAGCCCGAGGACATCAAAACCAGGGTTGTAAAAAGGATTGAGGGGGACAAGATCGTCGAGGAGGAGCGGATGCATATTGAATTGGTCCAGCAGAAAACCAAATCCCGTGTGAGAATCCCCGTAAATAGCGATTTGAGGGCCATTTTAGCCAAGTATAACAACCATCTGCCCAATCTGTCCGAAGTTAATTTGAATAAGTACATAAAGGAAATCTGCCAACTTGCAGGGATAACGGAACTTGTTGAGGTGGCATCGGAGAAAGGGGGCATCTATACGACAAACCGGGTAGAGAAATACAAGTTGGTCCACTCGCATACCGCACGCCGTACCGGGTGTACTTGGATGTGGCTTGCTGGAATGGATGCCCTCGACATCTGCCGGATTAGCGGGCATACAACTACGGCAATGCTCAAAAAGTACATCCGCGCGGAGGGCCTGGAGGTCGTGGACAAGCTAACGGATGAATACGACTATTTCAAATAGAAACCCTAATGTTAGTTGTTAAGTTAAGTTGATTTGTAAACAATTGATTTAGCGATAGTTACAACTTAATAAAGCTAAACAAATGGTTTTGGATGGGAGCGGCGATCGTCGCTCCTTTTATTGTGCGTATGATCGGGGCAAGCCCGGCAGAGTATTCCAGGCGACTATGGGGAGGGGGTAAATTTAGCCTCAAACCCCTTGCACCTTGTCCCGGCAATTTGTTTTTTGCCTAAAAATCAGTGTTTTACATTTATTTTTTTGTCTTTTTAACTCGCTGAAATATCACGCAAATTCACAAAGTTGTTTCAAGTGAAACTTTTTTTTCTTGCCCGGTGTTTTTCATATTTATTTTGTCAGCGGACCGGGCCGGGGGCCGCAGTTGCGGCCACAAATCCCTGGGGAGATACGCTTGCACCTCGAGGGCCCGAAAAACCCGTCCGTAAACGAGGATGAGTAAAACATCCACCGCACCCGCACAAGTTCTCACCGCAGACGATGTGCGCGCCATCATTCGGGAGGAGTTGGCAACCTTCCACAACGCCCCCAGCCCGGAGGCGTGGACCATCAAACAAGTGTGCGACTATCTGCACATTTCCGCACCGACTTTTCACCGACTTGTGGGGGCCGGGGTGCTGCATCCGACGAAGGCCGGGCGGCGCACCCTCCTGGATCCCGCCGAGGTCCGGGGGATCGTCGAGGCGGGCACATTCGTAAAGTTCCACCACGACAAACGGAAATGAGATGGACGAGATGAAAAAAGGGTCCCGAAGGACCCCAGCCGAGGAAACGGCTATCACGCAGGACAAAGATACGGAAAACATTGCAAATGTGCAAGTTCCGTGTGCCGATTGTGCGCGTTTTTCTCGATGTGGCACGCCCTGGTGGCGTATGTGTCGCACCTTCCGGGAATGGTATGACGAAACGCATAGGAGGGCCGAGGTATGAACGCCGGAGTTAAGCGAATAAGTCTATTCAAGGGTGTCCACACAAATAGACTTGAATACGACACGACCCTGGGCGAGTGGGTCCGTTATTGCGCCGATCCCTCAACGGCTGCCATCCTGGAGCCTATCCGCAACGAGCCGGACGAAAAACGCCGGGCTGCGTTAAAGGATGAATTGCCCGCCGTCTCTGTTTCTGCGACATTCAGCACCCGCAACAGAGATGTACCCCTTGCCGAAAAGCTAACGAGTTACAACGGGGTTGTGTGTCTGGACCTGGATTCGCCCCCAGGCGAGCGGCGGCATATGACACCCGAGGAGGCCGCATATTGGCTCTCGCGAGTGCGAGAGTTGCCGTATGTGTGGTATGCGAATTTGTCCGCGAGCGGGCGCGGTGTATATGCCTACGCGCTGACCGATAACGAGGACTACACCCGGCACAAATTATATTGGCAAGCCCTTGCGGACGATGTGGGGGAGCGGCTGGGGCTGAAAATGGACGCAAGCACGAAAGATGTTACCCGTTGTCGTTACCTTTCGTATGGTCCCGCCATCGTGAATGACAACGCAGTCCCTTTTACCTTGCCGCCGGAGTATGAGATGCCCGAGGAACTCCCGGAGATCAAGCCTATCAAAACAACATCCCAACCCCTTGCCGATGTTGAGGCGTGCGTGGCCGAGTTTGAGCGGCGCGGGCTTGTCCTGGGGGATGGGACCTATCACACCCGTTACAATCTCGGGACGGCCCTAAAATGGCTCCCCGATGGTTTCTCCTTCTACCGCCGTTTGTGCTCGGGCTACCAGCATCCCCGCACACCCGAGGCGGAGTATAGGGGTTTTCCAGCACCGCCCACGGAGTTGCCCAAGCAGGAGCACAAAAACAACCTTATTGGCCTGGGGACCTTCTTTTATGAGATGCGGACACAATGGGGGATTGTCCCCCCGGAGCCTGAATACCATTTGCCCCTGGATGGGCTTGCACCTGTGATCCGGGGGATTGTTGAGGATGTGGCAAGTGCATACCAATGCCCCCCGGAGTTTGTGGTGGGGTCTATGTATGCAGCTATCGCGGGGGTTTCGGGCAAAAAGTTTTCGATACGCAACCAGGCATATACAAACCACGCGCAACTGTGGATTGCAAATGTGGCTTATGCTGGAGACGGAAAAAGCCCGCAGATGGCATATATGATGCGCCCCGTTGTTGAACTTGATACCGAGGTGGAGCGAAGATATGCCGCCGATCTTCTGAAATGGGAGGCCGGGGATAAGTCCACGCCGCCGCCGACCTGCCCGGCGTACATCATTTCCGATGCTACCCCCGAGGCCCGCGATATGGCCCTATACGAAAACCCAAACGGGGCAATTATGTATGTGGACGAACTCTCACAGATGCTTGCGGATTTTGGGAGATACAACCAATCCGGCGAGGTGGAGCGATGGCTAACGATCGCCACAAATGGCTCGTTGAAGGTCAAACGCAAGACGCAAAAAACCCTCATTATCCCGGAGGCCGTGTGCTCGGTTTACGGGGGCACGCAACCCGATACAATAACAAAGGTTTTCGGGGCGCCGCAGTACGCAAATAGGGGCTTTTATGGTCGTTGGCTATGGATATGGGCCCCGCCTATCAAACGCACCTACCAGGGCGCACACGCCCCCTCAGATGAAACGGGGAGGGCCTGGTCCCACATCATAAAGAATATCGCCAAATCGCCCGGGGCAACTTACATCCTCTCAGATGGAGCGGATGCCCTTTTTGGCGATTGGTGGAACGCAAACGAGGATCGGCGCGCCGCGCTGGGCAAGGCCGACCCGATGCGGGAGGTCCTGGGAAAAATGCCCATTCACGCCCTGCGCTGGGCCCTCATTACGCAGATTCTTGCGGGGGAGGGAGACAACCCCGAGATAACGCCCGGGGTTATGGAGCACACATTGCGATGTATGGAATACTTTGAGCGCAGCGCCCGCAAGATCGTAAAACTACTCCCGCGCAGGGGTAGAGACAATCCCGCCCGGCTGACGGACGAGGCCGCAATCCAGCACCTCGCAAAGTCGCACCCCGAATTGATGGAGCGCGGGAATGGCCGCAAACAACATTTTGCCGATGCGCTGGGCGTGTCCCTTGCGCATATCTCCCAGGTTATCAAGCGGGGCACGGCAAAAGCCGACACCGACGAGGAGTAACACCACCGGGGGAGCGCATCCCGTATGTGCTCCCCATTTAACAACCATTCAAAACAAAAACACTATGCTGAATTATACGCAACTTGTTGAAAATGAGGAAAAAACATACCTCTATGATGAAAATGCCGAGGGGCTGCGCCTCCGGCAGCTGGACGAACTTGCAGCGACCTATGTGTACGCCCGCGACCGCCTGGCGGGGGCAAATTACCCCTTCAATGCAAAATGGATTCTGACGATCGCCCGGCACGGCTCCGAGGGTCTGGCTCGCCTGGCCCGCTCCGATGCAAGGGAGGCCGCCGTCCGTATGCAGATGCCGCCCTACCTGGTCGACGGCTTTGTCCAGAGTGCCGCCGACGGGATCCCGGCAGACCTTCGTCGCGCTGCCGATGAGATCGCCTGGAGGGTTGGGCGCGCCTGCGACGGCCTGCCCCTGGCCCCTTCCGATGTCCACGCCTCCGAGGATGGGGAGCGGGTCGAGATAGACCGCCCCGCCGTCGTGGAACGAATCGCCCAGGCTTGCCGGGTTGAGGTAACCGGGGAGATGCGGGCCGCCGCCTCCGAGTTGCTGGAGATCGCCGCCCGGCTGCGCGAAATCGAACTCACGGGATTAAACGCCCTGGAACTTGTCGAGCGATGGGCAGACACGCCCGCCGCGCCGGATGAGTGCGCAGTCCTGGGGGCCGTGCTTCTTCGCCGCCATCCCGTCGGCACGCTCTACACCGCCGGACGCCGGATGCTGCCGACCCTGGCCGCCGGGGTTATGCCTCCGACACCCCCCGCCCCGTCTGCCGCCACGCCCGCCGAGCCGACGCCCGCACCCCAGCCGATGGGGGAGGGAGCCGTCCGTGCCAAAAACGAGTTTTTGAAAGAGCAGGGGCTATTATGAGACGCAGCAAGCCGACACCGGGGGAGATAGCCGCCTACCTTCGCCAACTCGCGCAGATGAAGGAGGGGCGCGTGCGCCGGGAGCAACCCCGGCCACCCCTCCCCCCTTCTTTCCCTCCACGCAAGTAATCCCGTTTCACTTGCGGAAACTAATTGTTTCACAAAGTGAAATAACTTATTGATACTTAATGAATTACTTGCAAAATTGCGTAAAATATACTACCTTCATAATCGGAATAAACACATTGAAAAATGATACGATCCGACTACGACGCGCCCCAGGGGCGCACCCTGAAACAATGGGAAATCAAACAACTTGAAGAATACGCGCAATGCATCCGCAATGCCGCCGATCTCCTGCGCGCCCTCGCGGGCAAATATGCGGCGGCGTGCGACCAGCTGCACGAGGCCGGGGTCCCCTCCAGGCTATCCCCGGACGATGCCTCAACAGCTTTGTGCGAAATGGGCGAATCGTTGGTAGACCTTGCCTCCCTGGAGTGCTACCTCGATTCTCGACGCAGTGAACTGGTTTTGAGATAGTCCATATCCGGCTCTTCAACCGCCCCCGCAGTCGAGAGATTCCGGGGGTTTTATGTTTGTATGGGGTGGTGGTTAAAAAAACCGCTCGAGTATCCACTCCGGGCGCTCTCCTTCATCCTTGAGCCAATGGTTTCTATAATACCCCTTGAATACGCCGCGCAGCAGCCGGGTGTCCTGGATCATTTGCTCGTAGCACGATTTTGAATTGCTATTGCCGTAGACCTTGATAACGCCCATAATGCCCTGGGCATCTTCCCCCTCAAAGGTGCGGATATAACCAATGAAAATACGGGTTTCGGCCCCTCCAGCGAGTTTTTTGTATCGTGCCTTGTCCTCCTTCGCAATGTAGCCTAATAGCCTCTGTTTGCCCGCATCGCTGATTGACATAATGCCTATCGCGCCCTTATCCACCGGGTTTGACTTGTCGGGAAAAGTCGCTCCCCGAATCATACCTATATCACGGGTGGTGCAATAGTGGGTTATTCCGGCTACCCGGAAATAATCATAACTCCAATCGTCATCGTCGTCCGTGCCCCAGGAGTTAAGAATCGTTGAAAAATACGCCTCCAGGTCGGCTTTTGCGGCTTGCGTTTGATCCTCCGTTGAGGGAATTGTGGAAGGCTCCTGGGCGGGTGCGGGTGCGGGTTGTTTCTTTTTCCAAAAGAGGGCCATAGATGATCGCTTTTTGCAAATATAGGCAATAGGGCAAATAGTTGTATAATACTCAACAATTTTCATCCGTTGCCGTCCTGGTGGAAAACAACCAACCCCCGCTCCAGGCATTTGTGGCGGGGGTGTGGATGGGCGGGGGATAGTGAGTGCACAGAGATAGTTTAAAAAAATAAAAGAGACTACTATTTTGACATAATCGCCCGATGGCCGCTATCCTCCCAGCGGTGCGTGGCGCGGAACGCAACCGGGAGCGGGCGGGGAATGGTTGAAACGGGGTTGTTTAGCGGTGTTAAGTTGCATTGTGCTATTGTCCAATTAGTTACGGCACAACTTAACTTAACAAACAAAAATAAGGATTCTAATTGTAGGGTAGATGTTGCGAATCTCCCAAAATCTGCCTACCTTCGCAATATCTTAGACCAATAGGTCGTAAGTAGTAAATTGTAATATTCTTGCACCCCTCTGCCGTGATGGTAGGGGGGTGCGTTTTCAAAATAGGCCAAAATTAGGCACATTTTAAAGGAAAAACGCCCTCCCAGCTATCTGAGAAGGCGTTTTTGGTGCTCCCTTAGGGGCTCGAACCCTAGACACCCTGATTAAGAGTCAGGTGCTCTACCAACTGAGCTAAGGAAGCAGTATTGTCAAACGAAAAAACTCGTCCACTTTCGTGACCCGTTCGGGGCTCGAACCCGAGACCCCAACATTAAAAGTGTTGTGCTCTACCAACTGAGCTAACGAGTCCTCCGTTTTGGGATGGCAAAGGTAGGCCAATCTTTCGAATTCTCCAAATTTTTCTTGAGTTTTTTGTGATAAAAACCTAACTTTGAAGATATGAAACGTCTGACCATTCTCCTTTCCGCCCTCGTGCTGCTGGCTGTCTCCTGTACGCCGCGGCACAATTCCCTGGATCTGTCCGGCACCTGGCAGGTGAGCCTGGACAGCCTGGCCTCCTTCCAGCCGATGCACCTGCCCGGTACGACCGACGACGCCGGCCTGGGGACGCCGAACACGCTGGAGCCCGCCATCACCGGTCCGCAGATCCAGCGCCTGACGCGCAAGCATTCCTTCATCGGCGCCGCCTTCTACAAGCGCGACATCACGGTCCCGGCGGCGATGGCCGGCAAGCCGCTCGCCCTCAAGCTGGAGCGCGTGATCTGGACCAGCGCCGTGTGGGTGGACGGCAAGCCGGTGGCCGGCGCCGAGGAGAGCCTGACCACGCCGCACCGCTATCTGATCCCCGAGGGCCTGTCCGCCGGCAGGCACGAGCTGATGCTGCGCATCGACAACCGCCAGCGCTACAACGTGAACCCCTCGCTGCTGGCCCACGCCTACACCAACGACACCCAGATCATCTGGAACGGCGTGCTCGGCGAGATCTCCCTGACGGCGCTGGAGCCGGTGGAGATCGCGCAGGTGGACGTGTATCCCGACGCCGCGGCCCGGAAGGCCCGTGTGCGCACCGTGCTGGTGCGCCACGACCCCAAGGCCGCCAAGGTCGCGCTGGTCTACAAGCCGCGCGGCGCGGCCTCCCGCCAGGAGGTGGCCCTGCAGGGCGACACGACGGTGGTCGAGTATACCCTGGACTGCAAGGACGCCAAGCTCTGGGACGAGTTCTCCCCGAACTTGCAGACCCTGGTCGTGCGCTGCGGCGAGGACTTCCGCGCGGTGCAGTTCGGCCTGCGCGACTTCGTGCGGGCCGGGGACCATATCGAAGTCAACGGCCGCCGGATCTTCCTGCGCGGCACGCTCAACTGCTGCATCTACCCGCTGACCGGCACGCCGCCCCTCGACGAGAAGGGCTGGGAGAAGGAGTTCAAGGTCTGCCAGGAATGGGGCCTGAACCACATCCGTTTCCACTCCTGGTGCCCGCCCGAGGCCGCATTCCGCGTGGCGGACCGCCTGGGCCTCTACCTGCAGGTGGAGCTGCCCGACTGGGCCCGCAACATCGGGCAGCCGGAGATGAACCATTTCCTCAAGTCGGAGTACGACCGCATCATCGCCAACTATGGCAACCATCCGTCCTTCTGCATGCTGACCTGCGGCAATGAGCTGGACCGCGGCTACGACTGGCTCAACGAGATGCTGCGCTATATGAAGAAGGCGGACCCGCGCCATATCTATTCCAACTCCACGTACTCGATGGGGGCGGGCCACAAGGGCTACCCCGAGCCCGAGGACCAGTTCTACGTGGCCTCCCGCACCTACATCGGCCAGATCCGCGGCCAGGACTACCTGGACAGCCAGTCCCCGGACTTCCGGAGCGACTTCTCCCCGTACACGGCCGACTTCGACTTGCCGATGATCTCCCACGAGGTGGGGCAGTACGCCGTGTATCCGCACCTGTCCGAGATCAGCAAGTACACGGGCGTGCTGGAGCCCCTGAACTTCAAGGGCCTGCGCAACATCATGGAATCCAAGGGCTTGCTGGACAAGGCGGAGGATTGGACGATGGCTTCCGGCCGGCTGGGCGCCATCCTCTACAAGGAGGAGGTCGAGCGCGCGCTGCGCACCCCGCGCCTGAGCGGCTTCCAACTGCTGGGCCTGCAGGACTTCAGCGGCCAGTCCACGGCCCTGGTGGGACTTGTGGACGCCTTCTGGGACAACAAGGGGCTGGTGAGCCCGGAGTGGTTCCGCCAGGCCTGCGCCCCCGTGACGCCGCTGGCGCGCTTCTCCAAGCCCTGGTGGGCGGAGGACGAGCTGTTCACGGCCAGCGTGGAGATCGCCAATTACGGTCCGAAGGACCTAACGGCCGACGTGGTCTGGAGCCTGACCGACGGCTCCAAGACCGTGGCCTCCGGCATCTTCAAGGACCAGGAGCTGTTCACGGGCGGCAATTCCGTGCTGACCGAGCGCATCGAGGTGCCCCTCAAGGGCTTCGCGGATGCGGCCCAGCTGACCCTCGAAGTGGGCCTGAAGGGCACGCAGTGGAAGAACAGCTGGCACATCTGGGTGTACCCTGACGCCGTGGAGGAGGATCCCGGCGAGGTCACGCTCGCACGCACCTGGGAGGAGGCCCTCCCGGTCCTCCAGCAGGGCGGGACCGTCCTGCTGAGCCCGGATCCGTCCAAGCTGCGGGGCAGCGCCGGCAAGTTCGTGCCCGTGTTCTGGAGCCCCGCCTT
>JAEEGL012625086.1_pt1 | contig 11540 bp, 9 predicted proteins | sample 9134231 | NCBI WGS metagenome assembly JAEEGL01 (sample SAMN16246548, study PRJNA631951) | gut metagenome | biome: gut microbiome; feature: rumen; material: fiber-attached | host: Bos | place: Iran: Karaj | collected 2018-10 | reverse complement strand
TTGTCAAAACGATTGCGAGAACCACCGATAGGATGATAGAAGTTTTTCGTTTCATCTTAAATCTCCCTTTTTTGTAAAAATTTATTTTGGAGGTGTAGTGTGAGGATAATCTATCCTTGGCTTCATTTTAGCACAACGGAGAACCAATATCAAGACCTTGACAGGAAAAAACAAAGTCTTGTATTAAGTGCACACATTGAATGAGCAGACTTTGTGCATAAAGACAATTGAAATTTCCGAACGAAAGTTATAAAATTGATGAAATAATGAAAATGGGAGGTAAAAAATGTACATTAGACGAAGAATAGAAAGAGTGTTGTTTTTGATTCTTGCTGTGTTAGTGGTAGCGTCGTGTAATAATAACCAAAAAATAAATGGTACAAATCCAACAAAGAACGATATAAACGAAATTTCTGGGATTTACGATAAAATAGATGCAACAACAGTCTTGACTGGAGTTTTTGAAGAATGCGAAAAATATGAAATCGCGAATAAGTATTACGAAGGAAAAGTGACATTCCTTGATAACGTGGAGCCATATTATAACATAGAATCGAATACATTAACTTTTATTGTGGAAGCAATAGGAAATAACAATATAAAAACAGATGATGGTTTAACAGACTTTATTTCTAATGAGAATCTAAAAAATGCTTTTCAAATCAATTACCATCTATTAGAAATGTCAAACGACGGCAAAATCGTCAACGACATTCTGCTTGATGTACCAGAAAACTCATGGTTATATGATGGGAAAATAACGGATCAAGACTTTTATATTTCCTATATTACTTATAATGATGCTGAACCCCAAAATCACATAATAGAAGTTCGTTATTTGAATGGAAATGTAGAATCAAAACTTTGCGTGGAAGATGTTTTTCCTGGAACCGTGAATGGCAAATTGAGAATAAGTTACAGCGCCAACAAATTAATAATCGCTTGCGAAAAAAATATTATTGTTCTGGACAATCAGCTAAACATTACAGAGCGCTTTTTCTCACCAAACACAATAGTTGATGTTGGTTTTATGAATGGAAATCAACCAAGTTGCATTTGCGTCGAGGGTCAACCAGATATGGAGGCGAAATACTCGTTATATTTATGCGATTCCAAAACAAATTCATTGCACGAAGAGTATGTTATTCCGGATGGATCTGATTTAATAGGATATTCCTATGGAAATTTCTATGTATATTTCCATAATAATATTTATGTTGGCGTGTTTGACGACAAAACCAATTCCGAGTTGATGAACTATCGAAACTCTTTGATACCTGGAAACATGAGTCTGTTGTATTTCTTTGATGAAAACTATGCGCTGTATCGAAACTCGAATAACGAATCAAATTTTCACCTCTTTAGGCACACGGAAGATATTGATATATCAGAAAGAAGTACAATCACAATAGCGACAACACAAACTCCAGATAGGAACACTGAAAGGATCATCAGAGAATGGAATCGACTACATCCGGAACTATATATAATATTAAATGACCTGTCCGATGAAAACGACTATACGATTGGCACGGATAAACTCTCATTCAACCTGGCCAATAATTTGTATACGCCAGACATTGTATTGACAACGTACAACAACACGGTGATTGACACCATATTAAAAAAAGATCTATACGCTGATCTCCGACAATTTATGGACTCTGATGATATGGCTAGTTACGAGAATGTTTTTCCTGCAGTAGTGAGCGCATTTACAGATTATGAAAACGGTTTGTGGGGAATAACGCCCGAATTTTCAGTTTATACCGTATTTTGCTTAAGTGATACACTTGAAAAATATAACGGAAATAACATGTGGACGGTTAACGACTACATCTCGTGTGTACAAAGTTTGCCCGCAGCCATTGCCCCGGGACGCCTGCTAACACAAGAGAATTACCAAGATTACTTAGGGCCTTCCGGTTTTAACAACTGGATAGATTACGAAAGAGGAACGTGCCACTTCGATAACGCAGATTTTTACGAATACCTTCACTTTATAAAATCTTTGCCAGCGGAAACGAATGAGTATATGGCAAAATTCCATTTAAACACAGAAGAATTTTATCGTCAAATCGTATACAACGAAGCGCTGGCAAAAGGGACAATCGCATTCAGTTATCAAATGTGTGGGGGGGTTTGCGGGCTTATAGAGACAGAATTTAAATTTGGAACATGGAATTCCGATCGATTATCGATGGCCGGTTTTCCCTCACTCGAAGGAAAACGCACAAACGCGTTATTTTCTGATAAGGTTTTTATAATTACTTCATTTTGCAATAGCAAAGAGAATGCATGGGAAATTATTAAATTATTTTTTGAGTCGAATCAAAACACAGAAGAATTTCTTTTGAAATATAGATTTCCAACTTTAAAATCTTCATTTCGCCTTATCGAAAATTATTTTAATGACGTTTCCGTATATGTGGATTCTTCGAACAATCAAATTAAATTCTTGAAAAATGATGAAATAAACGGCACTGAAAAAGTGGATAAGATACCCTCCTCATATTTATCCGATGTATTCGATATGCTATGCGACATGCCGATTGTTCCATACACTGCAAAAACACCTGAACCGGTTATTTCTATTATAAACGAAGAAATATCCGCCTATATTGGAAACGTCGGTGACGAGAAATCAACTGCCAGAAAAATACAGTCAAGGATTTCCATATGGTTATCTGAACACAATTAAATATGTGAGATTTTTGGAAAAATCAGACACTTGACCGATTGTTTCAGTTCATTGTAAATTTCAATTTCTCCCAAGTAACCAATCCAGAAAAGACCTCTTTCTTCTTTTTTGCAGAGGAGGATCATCATCGTCGTCATCGTCGGGAATGAACCAACGTCTTTCCTCCGGCTTTTCATTCTCTTTTTCCTGATCCGATCTTGAGTTTGACTCTTCCTCCTGTATGATCGGCGGAGCAACAGACTGAGCCTCCTGAAGCTGTTTCACTGTGGCCGCGTGAAGAGCCTGTGAAGCCTCCAGTGCTCGCTGTGAGGACTCTATGGTGCGCTGCGCAGTAACCAGGGCTTCGGTCATAGTCCCGAGCTGTTCGGCCAGCAGCGCGATCTGGCGATCCTTCTCTGCGAGCTGCACGTCCTTCGCTTCGATTTGTTGACGTAGTGCCGTCAGGGTGAAAGTAACCACATCCCCTGTACTTTCTACTTTCCGCTCACTTTCCGGTCTACTTTCCGGTTTTTGATCGCTACTTTCCGAAATACCGGAAAGTTGAGTTGTACTTTCCGGTTCACTTTCTGAAAGTAACTTTCCACTTTCCGGTCTACTTTCCGGTTTTTGACCATCACTTTCCAGTCTGCTTTCAGACCCGCTTTCCGCGGCTTTTATAATTTCTCGGATCCTATTCAGGACTTCCTCGGATACCAAGACCTGCCCTTTTTCGTTTTTCTTCAAAGGCTCGTCCAATGCCTTGAGGTGATACCGGATGCCAGGTTTTGTCATGCCGAGCAGATCCGCAGCTTCTTTAAGGGTGTAGTATTTTATGTCCATGACAACTCGTCCTTGTTTTGATGTTTCACTTATATTATAACCCATCAGAAGCATGCTGTCAAATTTTTCTTCAAACAGACCTGACAAAGGACAGCCAAGAGAAAAATATAACGAATTAGTTATTGACAAGGCCAGCGGAACGTGCTATAATAGTCCTGACACCAGGAATGGGGATGGCGGACATGGAAAAATATCGAGTACGGTTTTACAAGGATGCTGACGGGATAGAACCTGTGACAGAATACCTTGAATCACTCATAGCTACTCACACCAAAGATGGACGGATCAGAGCACGGAAGATACAGGATTACATCAAGCTCTTGGGAGAGCTTGGTACATACGCCCCTGACACGATTGTGAAGCACATCGAGGATGACCTGTACGAATTGAGACCTGGCAAAGATCGTGTCCTGTTCGTGGCGTGGTATAAGAACGGGTTCGTCCTGCTGCATTCGTTTCCGAAGAAGACGCAAAAGACGCCGGAGCGTGAAAAGGAGCGGGCAAGGCGCGAATTCAAAGACTTACAGGAAAGGGGATTGGATGATGAAGAAGAATAGTGCTATCGGACGGGACTGGGAAGAAGTGGAGCGCGAGCTCTTCACGCCGGAGGAAATCGCGGAAAGCAATCTGCGTGTTGCCCTGATGACGGAGATTATCCGGGCACGGCATGAGAAAGGTATCACGCAGAAGCAACTCGAAACTCTGAGCGGAGTGAGGCAGCCGGTCATAGCCCGTATGGAAAGCGGCGAGAGTGATCCCAGAATCGGAACTGTCATGAAAGCCCTGGCGGCCATCGGGATGACGCTGAAGGTGACGCCGATCCAGTGACGGCGCGCCAATTATACAAAATCCAAGTTTTGGATAATTCGGTGGCAAAGACTGGAAGAAAACAGCCCGTCTTTCCGTATAAACCGGGGCTTACGACTGCATATCGGTGCATACTGCAGAACAGATCTTTGAGATCTGCGACCAGCTGAAGCGTGATAAAATATCCAAATCAATATGCACGGTCACCGTCAAAAGCGGCCTGTGGGAGCGAACTGCGAAAAGAGGAACGTGGAATTATCGATCCTGACAAACTGGTGAGCTCCCAGAGCGCCTATTCCAGCCGAAGGCGTAGCTCTCCGAAGGAGATTCAAAGGGATTGGGGTGCTCCCCAACAAACATGAAATCCGAGATGTAAAATCCCGGATTTTCGCGTTTTACGTGTAAGACGCATTGCTTGCGAGTACTTCTAAAAACTGAGTGAGATATGGATTTAACGTCATAACATTTCTACTGCATTTTCACCTTTACTATCGTTATAACCAAGAGTCAGCGCAGGATAAACTCAATGATAATATTCGATATTAGCGGGTGAAATGCTTCCACCGAAATAAAGATACGGATCGTCTCCCACTGAGTGTCGGTACAAACCCGCTTTTCCCCATTTTGACTCAACAACAAAAGTTCTCCTACTGCGCGGATAATCCGTATACGAATAAATGATAGAACTATGACTGATACCTGTTTCTCCAGAATCTATAGGATAATAATAAACCAGCCGATCGCCTACCGAAGTATTTAATTTTGTCACTTGACTATAGCTTCCATCAGACATATAAAGAGAAGGGTCGTCCATCCACCTCACATTCGACGTTGATTGACTGTACCACGCATACGAATGGCAGTTATATTTTTTTGTTGGGTTTGAAAGCTTTGTTGCATTTGGATATGCCGCAGCCATATCGTTGTTTATAAGATTTATCTGTGTGGTATTAAAGTCGACATCGGAATTCGTCCACTTATATACAAGCACAGGACTCCCATTCGGCGTATACACATATTCGTTTTGTGTTCTTAAATTCTCGTCTGAATCAATTATTTTTTCGATTACTCCACTCTTCCCGGTCTGATAGACTGTGGGTGATTTTGACTTAATAGTCTCTTTATAATGTAAAATATCCAAAAGAGCTTGTTTCTGTGTTGTTGTCATATCTGCGATTAGGTCACTATATTCTAATAATAGTTCTGTTTTCCAAAGGATAGAATAATTCTTCTCGTTTATCGCGCTATTGATTGTGCGTGGAACGGGGATTTTTTCATAAAACGATATTATTGATTCAATTGCGTCATCGCGTTCCATAAATGCTTTTAGTGCGCAGCATTCTGAATAAACGCACGAATATCCAACAAGCATATCATCATAGGCAAATATATCTATGAAAAAAGGAAATTCAAGCACTGCCAGCAGTAATTCGCTTGTGGAAAGTTCTTGTATAATCATACCCGTGAGTTGACATGCAGCCATTCTTGCAGGACGACTCATTGTTTTCCACGCACTTGTTTCCGTTGTTGAATACACCGGGGAAACAAGGTCTTGATATCTTTCAGTATAATTTATCTCATTCTCGTTATATAATGAATATGCATTAGTTGTTCCAGGAAAAACAACTAACGACACTATCAGAGAGGCACACAAAAACGCTAATATTTTTTTCATCGTTTACTCCTTTGTTTTTTGTCTACTTAACTTGTTCCTCGTTTAAATAGTTATAAACATCGATCAACAGTTTGTGAGCGCATAATCATTGTATCTTCTGTGATTATGCGCTAAAAAAGCAATTTCATTTTTATTTTCCAAATTGTGAAAGGCGATAAACTCAAATCGCATATTTGCACACGTAGAATATTGTTGTTGTCGTTGTTGTCTTCGACTCGCACGGTGAACTACCCCCTTTGATTATATCTGTTTTCTCTGGACGGTCAAGACCACAATTAGCGTAAGACTGCTTTTCTACATCGTGAAATTGCTTTTGACTGTATCGGAAGACAGGGTAAGGATGAGAAACTTCTCTGATTCTGTCCAGTTGGCCATGGTAATTGCTTTTTTGGATAAGTATTACGAGAACATCCAACCTTTCATTTTTTCTCTCGCTGCCCCTTTGCGAAATTAGCTTCACACATTTCTGCTTTTGATTCTACCACAAAACCATGAAAAAGTCAACATGGAAAATTTGCGCTGCTAAAACAAAGAAAAGGATCTGACGGATTTTCTGTTCTCGATTTCGAGAGGCGAGCAGAGCGTCCGGCTATCCGCCTGCCAGCTGCTTCCATCGGGTGAACCCGAACCCCTGCATCCTTCAGGTAAGCACGAAATCATTCAAGGCGGTTTTCACTACAAAACTAAACATCGAAATGAAAGAAATGGGAGACCGTTCCTTTTTTCATGCCCCCACGTCGTAATCCATGCCAGGCGTGTTGCCGTATTCTTGTCTTGACTTGTCTTGGAGAGCGAAAAAAGGAGCCTTTTGGAGGTTTTCGATTTTCAAGCAGGAATAAGCGTTGCCGTCACATCAGCCCGCAACAGCGGACAGAGGAGGCGCAAAACCGCTTCGTTTCACGGGTTTGACGGTTCTCAAAAAAAGCTCGTTCAGAAAAAACAGGGGCTCGGTTTGCCGTCATGATTTTTTGCGCTTGTGGTAGGGTGTGGTAAGCCGTGGTAGGTGTGGTAAGCACATTGTTTTTTTGCTGATAAGACGAAGAAAAACAAGCAATCCAGTAATCGTGTGGTAGGCTGTGGTAGGTTAGATCATCATTCTCCTATTTCTCTTTCTAACCACCTCCTACCTCTTTTTTATCAATTATTTTTTATGAAATATGGTTACCACACCTACCACAACACGCTAAAAGTGTTTTAAATAAACAGTTTCAAGCGTGGTAGGTTGTTTTTGAGTGAGGTACCACGTGGTTACCACACCCTACCACAGCTTACCACGCTGCCGCGCGGGGATAAAAGAATCACAGGCCAAAATCAGCCTGTGAACAGAAAAAAATATGTGAGTTCATGAAAAATGGGAACACAAAACCAAGCCCGACCTCCAGTTCGTGCTTTACGTTTATAGATGTATGTTCTGGAAGGGATTACTCGTTAGGACCGACGACGGAAGAGGTCTTGGTGAACACCCTCGAGGGGAAGAGGTAACAGTTCACGCCGCTTTCCCCTCCGGCGATCCTGCGCTTTTCTCTCTTGATTCCGAGTTTGTTCAGGGCCACTCCGATCTGGATCGCGGAGTACTTGCCGAGCTCGTTGGTGTACTCATTGCGGATCATCGTCGGCGTCATGTGTTTGCTTTCGTACTTGCGGAACGTCTCAATGGTTCCGTCCGCTTCTGCGAGGATGGTCTTCAGCTCGTCAACGGCGGGAATTTCCTTTTCATGCTCGCCGTTCCTGTATTCAAGGGCACTACGCTCTTCTGGCGTCAGTCGGAAGGACTGCAAACCATTCATTTGAAGGATCAGCTTCACCTGCGCCCAGAGCTGCCGTGTATCGAAGGTCTCAAGCGTATCAAGATCGATTTCGCTGACCGGAACGGACCACCAGCGGCGGTTGCCGGTGGGATCAACCAGATAGCGGTTATCGTTTACGGTTCCGATAAAAGCGGTGCGGCGCAAGACTTTGACGGCGGATCTGGCATACGGGAGGCGGTACTCGTCCACTTCCTGCGTGATGAACCGTTTCAGATCGGCGGCATCGGAGCGTTTGAGCGTGCCGTCCAGTTCGCCGATTTCCGTGATCCATGTGCTGGTGGCCTGAATGATGGTATCCTTGTCTTTGGCGTCGATCAACGCGCCTTCCTTGAAGAATCCCATTGCCATCTTGCGGGCAAACATGGTCTTGCCGATGCCCTGGGGGCCGGTCAGGACAAGCGCACCGTCCGACCCGAAGGGGCTGTCCACGGAGTTCTGCTGCAGCGCGAGACACTGGCAGAACCATTTGCGGATCAAAGTGCGGGAGAGCTGGTCGGCAGGATCAAGGTGGAGCATGGCGTAGATCTGATCCAGCCTGTCCATGCCGTCCCATTCAATATTTTGAAGGAGATCCAGAACGGGATTATATTCGTGCCGGCCGGCGATGACGCCGAGAAGATCCTCAACAAGGGAACGGGTGCAGCGAAATTCCGCTTTGACACGGTCATGAACCAGAATGCCCGCCTGTTCCGCTCGAAGCTCCGGGGAGTTGAGGTTGTCAGGATCGAGGCCGAGAACTTCAACCGTGTGGTTCAGGACATTCCGCCTGACGGTGATCCCCTGGACTGCCAGGAACGTTTCAAGGTCGCTCAGCGTAAGCTCCGGGCGGGGTGCTTTTTTCGTCTGTTCAAAGGGCAGCGGCTCGCGGTTGTGGTAGGTTTTGTAGATCTTCTTGGCTGTCTCCCCGTCGCCGCAGTCGACGAGAAGCTGATACATACCGGGGATAGAGATTTGTGCTTTCGCACGTCGCTGGACAAAACAGCGATACCGGGAAGCGGCGGTTCCATCGTCTTCGCCGAGCCGTTTCAGAGTTCGCTCGCACTCGTCGAAAGCAAGCAGGAGTTCAGTTCGCTCAGCTACGGATGAATCTGACTGCTGTGTTTCCTCTTCAACCGGATCCTGGGCGAAGAATCGAAGCGAGGATCTTCCCGGAAGTCGGAAGGGAGCGAACGTGGCCGGGCGCGGAGGATGGGTGGCGCTGATGTCGGACATGTAGGTGACATCCTTTCTGATTGAGATGCAGCGCCAAAGGAAAAAGAGGAAGCGGCAAGCTCACAGCATGCGCATCCTCTCGTACACAGATCGACTATAACCCTCACGAAGGAAATATCAAAAAGTTCTCGAAAAAAATCAGAAACCTCTTGATTTTCTCTGCGGGATAGGTTATAATGTAGGTGTCTTGAATAGAGAATGCCTGCTAAGCATTCCACCCTTGCCGTTCGTGCTGCTAACGCGACCGGCATTTCTTTTTGTCTTCGGGCTGGTGGTATTATAGCATGAATCGGGAACAAAGTCAAGATTATGAAGAAAAATATTGAAGAATGAGGGAAAGTGTTTTTTGCCCGCGGAGCAGAAAATACGGAGAGCAAGATTCTACCGCGGGCCCAAATTTCGGCTGACCGCCTTATTTTTCCGCGATCTTGTTGGGGAGTGCCTTCCCCAAACCCTGGCAAAAAGCAATCAACAGAAAGAAAAAGGCGGCACATCGAAGCACCTCCTTTTTCCCGGGATTATTGTAACGCGGTATAATATAATTTCAAGAATATAGTATGATGTGTAACATGTCCCTTGATATGATCTGTTAACTGACCACAAATAAATTATTCGATCTCAGATTTGTAAAAACAGCTTATTCAGTTTCTTCGTCAAAAACCCCAAAAGGAGATAAACCACAGCAATTGCCGCCACCATTACATCTGATTCTCATTGTTTTTGTTTGCGAATAGCCACACCCACTGCAATCCCAATAAGTGTATTCGTATTCGTCATATCCAGACGACAAATGAACGGCAGAGGTCAGACAATTACGAGCGATCGGATCATGCTCTTCTGTTTCTCCTTCAAAACATCCGTAACCGAAGTCGTTATCACAGTGATCACAATGATAGTGATAATCCTCGGCATACCAGTGATAATTTTGATCCCACGATGTCCCCGAGTGATCCACAACTTTACGTGCTTGCCAATGGCACCCCGGGCAGTAGTAGGCAGCACAGACCGTCGTTGTCAAAACGATTGCGAGAACCACCGATAGGATGATAGAAGTTTTTCGTTTCATCTTAAATCTCCCTTTTTTGTAAAAATTTATTTTGGAGGTGTAGTGTGAGGATAATCTATCCTTGGCTTCATTTTAGGGAACCACTGAATAAATCAGTATAGAAATCAGGATCAAGAAGTGGTATAATAGAGTCAACCGAAATCTCCACCGGGAGGACGACATGAGCCAGCTCAGCTTCAGCGACCAGGAATACAGCGGAAGGAAACGGACCACAAAGCGGGAAGAGTTTCTGAAAACGATGAACGGGATCATTCCCTGGACGGAATGGGTGGAGAAGATCCGTCCGTTCTATCCCTCCGGGAAACGCGGCCGTCCCGTGCGCGGAATCGAACTGATGCTTCGGATGTACCTTTTGCAGATCTGGTTCGGCCTTTCCGACGAAGGTACGGAGGACGCCATATACGACAGCTATGCCATGCGGAGCTTTCTCGGCCTGAACTTCATGATGGAGCAGGTTCCAGATGCGACGACGCTGTTGAAATTCCGCCATCTTCTTGAGGAGCACGACCTCTGCAAAGCTCTGTTTGAGGATATCAAAGCCCGTCTTGAGAAGGCCGGACTCATGATGCACGGCGGCACCATCGTGGACGCCACGATCATTCAGTCCACCTCTTCCACCAAGAACAAGACCGGCGAGCGAGACCCTGAGATGCACCAAACGAAGAAGGGGAACCAGTATTACCACGGCATGAAGGCTCACATCGGAGTGGATGCCGGTTCCGGATACGTTCATTCATTGACAGGGACAGCGGCCAACGCACATGACATCACCGAAGCGCACAATCTGATTCGTGAAGACGACGAAGTGATTTACGGCGATTCCGGGTACACAGGGATCGAGAAGAGAGACGAAATCAAAGAGGACAAACACCTTTCGCAGATTGAGTACAAAATCGGGCGCAGACCCTCCATGCTGAACGTAAAGAAGGACTACGCGGGCATCGACTGGGAGCGGGAGATCGAGCACAGGAAAGCGTCCGTGCGATGCATGGTCGAGCATCCGTTTCTGATTGTCAAGCGGCAGTTCAGATTCTCCAAGACTGTGTATCGCGGGATCCGGAAGAATCTGAACCGCCTCTATATGCTGTTCGCCAGCGCCAATATCCTCATGTGCGCGCGGGCAGGCCGGACGAAGAAGTTCCGAAAGGTCTGCCTTGGGTGAGGTATGCCCTTGAGAGGAAAAAGGCGGATATTCGGGAAAGGTGATGTTCCCGGAAGCCCTTGAAAACGGACGTTTCCGCTGGTTTATATCTGTTTTCTTCTTGATTTCCTGAACAGTCACTCTTGTGACGTCTTTTATTCAGTGGTTCCCTAAATCTATGATTTAGAATGGAATTTGTATAAACAGACGAAAGGAAGTCATCATGTCTCAATTATCGGAAAACATCGCGGCGGCGAGAAAGGCCGCGGGAGAGACCCAGACCGCGCTGGCGGAAGCCCTCTCGATCTCCA
>JAEEGL017242581.1_pt1 | contig 11541 bp, 6 predicted proteins | sample 9134231 | NCBI WGS metagenome assembly JAEEGL01 (sample SAMN16246548, study PRJNA631951) | gut metagenome | biome: gut microbiome; feature: rumen; material: fiber-attached | host: Bos | place: Iran: Karaj | collected 2018-10 | reverse complement strand
TGACCTTTCAATTTAAGACTATTGGTGTTGTTTGTTTTGACCTACTACTCTACTTATGCTTATGATAAACCGAGCTTAAAATGATGTCAAGTGGATAGAATAAAAAATAACCCACTTGTGGGTTAATCTTGGTCGGGGCTACCAGGATCGAACTGGCGACCTCACGCCCCCCAGGCGTGCGCGCTACCGCTGCGCCAAGCCCCGAAAAGAAAAAACGGAAGCGAGAGGATCGCATAATCGAAAGCTTCGCTTTCGATAACGAACCTTAGGCTCGAGCCCTTCCTTCTTCTGTGAAGAAGTCATTGCAAGCATTCCTTCGGAATACTTTCCATGACTTCCTGGCGGAAGCGAGAGGATTCGAACCTCCGAGACATTGCTGCCCACACGATTTCGAGTCGTGCGCCTTCAACCACTCGGCCACGCTTCCGCAGACTATTTTATCATATTTCTTACCAAAATCTAGCGAGCAAGGTGCCGTTTATGCGGCTCTTCTCTCTTCTGATTCACCCGCGGCAGATCCTGCCGGCTTTTCTTCTTTCTTCTTTATCTCGTCCCATCTCTCTACGCGTTTTTTTATTGTAGCTTCTGATTCTGGTTTGATCTTCCTTGCAAATTCATTCCAATAATAGTCGCGTATTTCACCTGCTTCCGCATCTGATGTTACATGATCAGGAAATCTAAACGAATGTTTTTCAGTATCGGGTATTGCTGCCTCGAGAGCTTGTTTAGCGATCCTGGCGTATTCTTCGTCGTCCATTCCTTGAATCGCGTTTATGGCTTGCTCTTCTTGTTCTTTGCTAATCGTAAAATCTTCTACATTTCTCAGAGCTTCGACAGCTTCACTTCCTCCAGATTGTTGAGCTAAGAAATAAGCAATGAATCGACGTTTGTCTCTTGCTCTAAGTCGCTCTTCATATTCGCTCATTGTTTCGAAATCATTGTTTTTTGCGTCTAGGTGCCTAGCCGTATCGAAACTTGCTTGTTCAAATCTAGAAAATGGTAGGTGGGTTTCACCAATATCGACACCAGCATCTTCGCCTGGTGCAAGTTTGGTTTTCAAATCTTCATACTCTGCTACAAAACGTGGTATTTCTTCTTTGTGGGTTTTTAGCCAGCCGGTGAGTTGAGCCCATTCGCGCGGTGCTCCATCAGCCCCAGTATGCGCAAGTGTCTCTTTATTCCAATCGCCTTTCTTAACCGACTCACTGAGTGAAGTTCCTTCAACCCTGGCACGTTCTTTTAGTAGTCTGGAAACAAATTCGCTTAAGCGTATTGATTCTCCGTCGACTTCGACTTGAAGAGGCCCCGGTTTCGATGTTTCAGTTTCAGGTTTTTTATCATCCGTCGATTCTGGTTCGGGCGCGGCATCTGCGCTGTTTTCGGCAGGAGGTGTTTCCGGCTTTGGTGCGTCTGCTGGATTGTCGGCTCCGTGAAGGCGTTCCATTCTTCTTTTTCTTGGCGATGGTGTCTCGACTGGGGGGATACCTGAATTTGTTGAATCTCCTTCTGATTTTTCGGTTGGGATGCCTTCTGGTTTAGGCACGGCACCTGCGCCGTTTTCGGCAGGAGGAAGATCAGTTGTTGGGTTTTCAGTTTTTGGTGCTGCTGGTCTTTCGCCTGTTCCCGAAGGAACGTTTAGCCCTGGTATTTCAACGCCTTTTGGTGGCATATAAATACCTGCGTCTCCCGATGGCGCTGGCGCTTCTGCTGGATTATGAACCCTACGATCACGCCAAATGCCACTGTATTCGCCCCGCGCTGGGACTCCTGTCGGCGCAGCGTCTAGACTATGGCGGAGAACGCTTGTGCTCCTTGGCGATACCGGTGGCTCAACTGGAGTGAACTCGTCAGAGTGACGAAGAACGCTTGTACTCCTTGACGATGCTGGCGTTATGATCGGCGCAGCGACTTCAGGATGGTCACCTTCTGCGTTACCAAAGAAATGACCTGGTTCATACTCGCGAGAATAACTAGTGCCTTCCGCGAAGTATCTAGGGTGTCCCGTACCAGAATATCGAATAGGCTCAGCCCCCCATCTAGACGAAGAACCTTCTTCAAAGCTATCATAATCGTCGGTAAGTATTCCTTTGACTTTCCCCATGAAATCTTTGGCTTTTTGCACGAGTGCACCAAAGCCTCTAGTACGGCATGCGTATTTTTGTGACCTATAACGACGAGTCATTTCACTAGCGGAGAGAACTTCGACGTTTGATCCACTTTCTATTTGTTCGTAGTGGCCACCTAAAACATTTGGAGCAGCTGACATTTCGAACGTTTCCGGTGCGCCAATTTCTTCAGCGAACCCGGCTTCTGCTTCTGCGGCCATCTCTTCTCCAGCCATCGCTTGGGCTTCGAGCCATAAATGATCAGCAAACATCTTAGCAGCATCTCGGGCTCTTTCGCCTTCAAATACGTCAAAAATCGCATTAATTCTGCGATCGTATTCGTCGCCTGGCATATTAGCGACAGCATAGAGTATCTCTCGCTTTCGTGCCCTGCCTACTTGGTAGTCACCGTCGTTTTCTATAGCGCTCCTCATTCCATCTGCGCCCTCTGTTTCTGCTCTCAGAAGGCCTACAATAAACTTACGCTCATCGCGCGCCATCTCTCTTCCTGCGAAGGACTCATCGGTTTCGTCAGGAGCTTGTGGCCTAAACTCACGTTCCTCGAATTTCGAGAACGTTAAATGTGTTTCTCCAAAATCCATTCCTTGGTCTGGAGCGTCTTCAAAAGATTCCGGATTCCTCATGGTTTCATTCTATCACGCTTGCGTTTTTCTTACTAGGCCTAAGCTAAATAAACTTTGTTTTCTCTCTACCAATTTATCATTTTTGTGATATAATTGTTGTGTCAAGCTTGTCTTGATGATCTTTTAATTTCTAGGTGGATGTCGTAACGAAGTAATTTCGCGAAAATATCCACATGTGCCCGTAGCTCAGATGGATAGAGCGTCAGCTTGCGGAGCTGAAGGTCGCACGTTCGACTCGTGTCGGGCATACCATATAACCTAGAAATGCGGAAAGATTCTCTTCAAGAGAATCTTTTTTGTGTTATAATGACGTCATGATGGAAAATTCTAAGATCGACCCGAAAACCGAAACGAAAAAGAAAACATCAGTCAAGTCCAAACTTCAACGTACGCGCGCAAAGCTTTTGTCGAATTATTACGGCAACCCTATTCGCGATATGAAGTTAATTTGCATCACGGGCACTTCTGGTAAAGCTACGGTGGCGCATTTCGTGCATGAAATTCTTCGTTCCGCTGGACAGCACGTTGCTGTTCTCGCTTCGGATAATCCAATTAAACTTTCCACATTACATAAATTCTTGAGTGAAGCTTGGAAAGCTGGTTCATCTTATGTAGTCGTTACGGCTCCAGCCGAGTCACTAAGGAATAACGTTTTCTATGGTTTGCCTATTCACGTTGCAGCATTAACTAATTACATCCCATCATCCCTCGGAGCTCCATCCGCCGAAGAATTCGCAGCGTCCGAGTCGACCCTCTTCGCCATGAAGCCTGAAATTGTCGTCTTGAATGAGGATGATGCCAACTATCCTTCCTTTGCTAATTTTACCGGTAATACAGAAACATTTACTTATGGCACCACTAGAACGTCTACGCTTCGCATCGATAGCGCAAAGCTATACAAAAAAGGAACTGAAGCTAACTTATCCCTTGGCTCGTCTCGCTTTTCTGTTGCAAGTTTTCTTACTGGCGAGCCGATCGTATCATACATGACTTGCGCTGCAGCGATCGCAGCCTCTCTTCGCGTTGCAAATGACGTCATCATTGATGGCATCGCTAACTATAATCCGGACCACATTGAATAAACCTGTTATTTAGCACTCTTGCTTTTTGACTGCTAGTTTTGTATAATGTTCTCATGTCTAAACGTGATTACTACGAAGTACTTGGAGTCTCAAAGTCAGCTTCAGATGACGAAATAAAGAAAGCCTATCGTAAATTAGCGATCAAATATCATCCTGACAAGAACCCTGGCAATAAAGAGGCGGAAGAAAAGTTCAAGGAAGCTACTGAAGCTTATGAAGTTTTGAACGACAAACAAAAACGCGCGCGCTATGATCAATTTGGTCATGCTGGCGTTGGTGGTAATGGTGGCAATCCATTTGGAGGAGGTAATCCGTTTGGTAATGGTGGAAACTTCAACTTTAATGGACAAAGCTTCCAGTTTGATTTTGGATCTGGAGGTGGCCTTGATGATATACTCGGCGATCTGTTTGGGTTTAGTGCTGGAGCCCGACGTCGTCGCGCTGCACGTGGGCAGGATTACGAGACCCAAGTTGTAGTCGACTTTAAAGAAGCGGTATTTGGTACTACGTGTGATGTTACCCCTCCGAATTCTGATCATAAATTGAAAGTGAAGATCCCTGCAGGCATTGACGATGGCATGGCAATTCGTCTAGCTGGAAAAGGTGGTCCCGCACCGAGCGAAGGCGGAGAAAAAGGAGATCTTTATGTTCGCGTCAGAGTCAAACCAGATAAGAACCTTACGCGCGAAGGGCATATTATCCTCTCTGAGGCAGTCGTTTCTATGGTTGACGCCGCGCTTGGTTGCGAACTTGATGTCGAAACTGTCGATGGTAAGGTGACGATGAAAGTCCCGGCCGGAACCCAAAGCGGAACGCCTTTCCGTCTTTCTGGACATGGTGTACCAATGCGCGCCGACGGTGACCGTGGCCCACATATCGTAACAATTATTGTCGAGACACCAAAGAATCTTTCCAAGAAACAGAAAGAGTTGTTAGAAGAGTTTAAGGATCCAAAAAACAGGAAGCGCGGATTCTGGGGTTAATGTCTTAAAAAACAATTTACAAAATACCTCCGAGGTGATAAGATGTAAAAAACTTTGGAGGTATTTATCTATGGAATTAATCCGGCAAATGTTACTGCGAAATGGGCTAATCGCGAATGATGGGAGCTATGTCACGGATGCGTTAGTCAGCAATTCGCTTTGCATTTGTGATAAGCATGGCTATGTCACTCACCGGATTGAACGTGCGGCAAACGGAGTCGACCTCGTTGTGCGAAACGTAAAAACTCATTTGGTCGATTGCAGACTGAAGTTTAGTTAACTTGACGCGATAGGGGGAATAGCGTATTATATATGTTATTGTGGTACCGTAGCTCAGATGGTTAGAGCGTGGGACTCATAAGCCCAAGGTCACTGGTTCGATCCCAGTCGGTACTACCAGATTTGTATTGGATGCCGCATCTCGGCTTTTTTGTTACCATGATATAATCATCATACGTATGCCGACCGATAAACAAAAGATGGCGTTATGATCAAAATATGGATAAAAACAATATAGCAAAACCGACCGAAAACAGAGAAGTTAAGGACATAATTATTAATTGTTTGCTCGTCTTTGCGGTTGTTGTGACGTTTTTTGCATATTTGTTTTTAGCCTGTTCGATTATTGCCTACATTAACAGCAAAAACACTATTGCAAAAGTAGAGATCGGAACTGATGCCAAAATCGCAATTGAGGAAGAGACTAAGGCAAGAACAGAAAACAAGACCGAAGCTAAGACAGAAACAGGAACAGAAGCCGAAACCGAAGAACGAGATCTGCTTCCTGATAAAGTCGATGCCCAGCCGGTCATAAATTCCTGGGTTAATTCTTCGTCCGGTACTAAAGCTGTTATGGTCTACGATTTAGACCGCGATGAAGTAATTGGCGAATATAACTCGAAAAAGTATTTTAATATTGCGTCTCTATATAAGCTATTTGTTGTTTTAGAGGGATATCAAAAAATAGAAAGAGGTGAGTGGGAAGCTGACGAGGCTGCTGGTTACACTGGGCATAGCATTATAGAATGTCTAGATCTTTCTATTCGAGAATCTGATTCGACTTGCGCCGAAACATTGTGGGCCATAATTGGATACGCGACACTAGATGATATTATAAAAGAAGAATTCGGGATTGCCGGCACTACCGTTTCAAGTATTACTTCAAACGCAAGTGACATTATGAAAGTCATGAAACTGTTTTACGAGCACAAGGACATTAAAGATGAAGCTCTGATTGCTCGAATGAAAGATTCTTTTCTTAATCAGCCGGCTACTACTTATGATTGGCGTGAGGGTATTCCATCTGGTTTTTCGGATAAAACTAAGATATATAACAAGACGGGTTGGGATTACAATACCGACGAAGAACATTGGAACGTTCATCATGATGCAGCCATTGTTGAGACGGAAGCAGGCAGACATTATATTATTGTGCTCATGACAAGCCAAATCTCCCTGACGGAGATCAGGGAGCTTGGCGCTGAGCTTGAAGAAATATTGTAGGATTGCCGCTTTCGCGCTACGACGCCCTACAACTCTCCATCGGCTTCTAATCTGCGGCGAAGCTCAATGGCACGATCAATCGTAGCTTTGTTTTCTGGGCTAAAGAATTTGTCGTTATATTCTTCGTTGGCTCTTTCTTGATACTCTGGATCCTGACTGTGTTCAGGGCTGAGTCTGTGATGGCCATAACCATAGTCTGGAGAATAAGCTTCTTCGAGAGCTTTTTGAAGACGTAAATCTGCATCGAAAGTAGCTCTTTCGGCTGGGGTGGAGGCGCTTTCGAGTGCGGCTTCGGTTAGTCTTTCGTGCCTTCTTGGCATGAGAGTCTTACGAATACCTCCGAGAGCACCACCTTCGAAGTCTTCCAATTTCTTTCTGTCTCTTTCTCCGGCGGCATGCAGCGTTTCTTCATCTTCGATTGTGGTATCTTCCCCTGCCTTGCGCCAGTCGGACTCTGCATGAATGATTTTATCGGCAAGTTCCATGCTCCATTCACGATCAAGATATGGGTCTTCGTAGTGTTCGATCCCGTCAGGGCCTTCTTCGCCGCGTGGATATTCGTGCATATAGGTATATTTTTCACCGGTTCTTGCTTCCCAGAGTTTAGCGACAACACGTTCTCTGTCGCCGCTATATGCACCGCTCGAATGCCTGACGGCTATTTCGCCGTTTTCGTCGGCAGAAAAAGCATTACGGCTGGTTTTCCCTTCTGCACTTTCAAAGCCTTCTGAGAGATGATAGAGTAAATCGCAATACTCTTCTGCGGCTTCTTGGCGACTTAATTCGCCAACCGGTTTTTGGTACTCTTCTGATTCTGGAGTTTCTGGAGTTTCTGGAGTTTCTATGGCGGATTCTAAAATGTTTCCACTGGGTTCTGTTTCTGAACTATCGTCTGGACGCGTTTCGGGTTCTTCACTTACTGCATCTCCGGCAAATTCAACTTCAGCTACATCTTTCCAAACGTCTTCTGCAGCGTTTGGCTCTGGATTATCGTTTAAAGTTTCGTTCATGGAAATCTCCTTACATTTTGCTTATGGTCTTATGTGTTTATTGTAGCATATGGTTAGCAACAATATAAGGCTTTGATAGGTCTTCAGAGGGACGTTATTCGCAAAGTAGTTTAATCAGCTACGCAGCGGACGGTTGCGCCCAAGGACTTTGCGGTGTAAAAACCAGGATCTACGATCTTATAGTTGATATGATTATGATTATAGAATACATCTGCATTTTTGGCAGAATAAGAGTTGGATGACCAGAGGATACCCGTCTGGCCGCGGTTATTAATTTCCCCGCCAGTTGCTCTGCCTGCAAGAACAATATTGTTCGGGTAGGCACGGAATACATCGGACATTTCCTTCCCAGTCGGAGTAGAAGCGAAATCCATTGCGGAATCTAAACCACCAAGGGCGGTGCTTAAGCTAGCAAATTCGCCGGCGTAGCCGCCACTCGGCAAGTGCCAACCAGACGGACAAAGAGACGTAGTGACTGCGCCAGATGTATAGTCGGAAGTATCAGCTATGGCGGCGGCCCAAGTATAGTAATTGCCGTAGCCATAGAAAGCCCCGTAGCCATTAGCGCTCGTACCGCGGGAAGCAGTATTTTCGTTGTTATATCGAGGGAAGCGAAACCTTAAATTGTTGCCAGTGATGTTATTTATACTGTAAAGGCTATTGGGTGATTCTACTCCGATTCCGCTGTCCGATACAAAATTAGACGCTTCTTCTGGTTCAGCAAGACCAGTAAAGACACCGCCGAAAGAGCCGTTGTTGCTTTGAGTGTTTGCTGTTGTTATATTGGCGTTATAGTCGAGACGAAGATTCTCAATCATCCAGTAATGACCGTCGGCGAGCTTAGCGACGGCATAGACATCATTATCACGAGTATCGCGAAGTGCGGTGACGTAGCCATTGTTTTTGCTGGCAAGAGTAGAACCATCGGACAACGTGACGCTAGTGAGATTTGCCGTTTGGAAAGTAAGCTCGTTATTATTCTCATCAGTAGCGACAGGAACCCAGACTGCGTAGAAGGTGATGGTATTGTCATCGCCTGAGTAGGCGGGTATGCGATAAGTCTCGTTAGGCCCATAGATAGTGCTAGCTCCGTTCACAGTGGCATTTGGGTCAAGACTCCACCCTGCGAAGCCGTAGCCAATACGAGAGTAATTTGAAGCTGTTAATGTCTGAGGGCGGTATTCAGCTGTGTTTACGGTCGGCATAGACCCCTCATCAGCTCCATTGCCGTCGTAGGAGATGACGACACGACGACCCCATACGGCGTAGAGAGTAACAATCTCATTGCCGTTTATGCTAGCAGGTGCCCTGTAGGTTCCAGTATCCTCAATATCTACATAATTCGTAGATGGATTGAAGCTCCAACCAGAAAAGATATAGCCGTTCTTAGTATAGTTATTTTTGGGAAGTGTAGCTTGAGTGTCCTGGAAAACTGGTTTGTCTGGCATAATTCTTGAGGCGTCGATGCCAGCAACTCCGCCGTTAGCATCGAATTTGACTGTGACATATGGTGACCAAATTGCACGAAGCGTGTTGTTGAGGTAAAACACGGTAATATTATCACCTGGTTGATATTCTGCAGCAGAACTACCATTAAGCGCCCAACCCATAAATGTATAGCCAGGATAGGCTGGTACTTCGTTAGGAATGGTAAATGTATAGCTTCGATTGGTCGAAGTGCCTGTCTGAGTGGTCATAATGTTTGTACCACCAGTGGCATTGTTGGCGTTATACTTTAAAGTAAAGGTTTCCGACGCGTTGTTGGCGATACAACGTACGGAATAGCCATTTGAATGCCTGAAATTATTATCGTATAGGCCCGGCACAACCGTGTCGCTACTTATTGCCATTGTGTGAACGCTGTCGTTCGCGGAAGGTCGAGAAGTCCAAAACCTACCGTAGACATACTGTGACCTTGCGCTAGTTCCTGAATAATCGCCGGAGAAAACAAAGTTGTTTGGAATGGATCGAAGAGTATTAGATATTTCTGCTCCAGTTGGGTTGGTAGTGTCATCCATTTCGCTGTCTAAGCCCCCGACAGCGGCACTCAGCACACTAAATCCACCGTCAGTAGAATTTGAGTCTGGCAAATGCCAGCCCTTAGGACAAATGTCGCCCCCTGTTCTATTCTCTGTATCAGGATTATTTGCATACGTGCCGTTTCCAGCTGTAGCCGTATACCAGTTATAATATACGCCGTAAGCGTATCGCGAATTCGAGCCTTGCGCATAAGCTGTATTGATATTGGTAGCATTGAAGAGAACTTGGTCAAAACAGGCACTATTTCTTTCGGCGCAAAATGTATTACTGGATGACGGATGAGCATTTGCCGTTGTAGAAAAAACCGTTGTAGGATTGTTGGTATTGGCGCTATTGATGTTTACATCGGTATCGGAAAGATCAAGGCGAAGATTCTCAGTCATCCAGAAGTTGCCATCCGCAAGCTTTCTTACTGTGTAGACCTGCCCGTCTCTTTCGTCTTCTAGGGCAATAGTAAATCCGGTGGTTGCCGAAGAGTAGTCAGTGGCGTCAAAATTCTGCATTGTGACATTTGTTTCCTTTTCTTGCCAAATAGCGTAGAGAGTTATCTCGTCTTGAGAGTCACCCGTTGCAATGGTTTGGTTCGGGCCGTACATAGTACCAGACCCATCGGCGGCAGTATTCCAACCGACGAAGCCGTATCCTTCGCGGGCGTAATTTGGAGCATAAAGGACTACAGAGCTATTTGGGACGGCTAACTGAACATCCACATCGTCCTCGACATCGTCTGCATTTGGCTCATAAATGATTCGAGTACCGGACCCGTTAATACAACGAACATACATGCCCTGAGTTTTGTTGTAATATGCAAAATTGACCGCTCCGCTTGTTATCTTGAAGCGATAAGAACTATCTGCATTCCATGCCGTCGCTGTCCAATAACGACTTTCCTTGCCGCGAATATAAGCCGAGCTTTGTTTGTACTCGCCGGAGAAAACCATATTGACTGGATATGCTCTGAGACCAGTAGAATTATTAGTGCGGCCAGAATTCGTTGCGACGTTAAGTGCGTAGTATTCGCCGTTATCTCCACCGGTAGGCAGGTGCCAACCGGAAGGGCAGATACTGCCAAATGCATTCGCTCCATCGACTGAAAACTCAAAAGTACCATTTCCGGCTGTGGCCGTGTACCAGTTGTAGGCTACACCATAAGAATACCAAGAGCTTTTGTTATTATTTTCGGTCGGAGAAGCGGTCAGACTACGGTTAGTATTGTTGGAGTTGAATTGAATCTGATTAACGCAAGTACTGTCATCAATACTGCAGAACGTATTGTTTGATGTTGGGTGATTGTTCGCGCTAGTAGAAAAGCTCGATGTGGGATAATCGGTGTTACTATTACTAATGCTCGTATTGGAATTAGAAAGGTCAAGCCTAAGATTCTCCGTCATCCAAAAATGTCCGTCAGAAAGTTTAGCAACAACATAAACATTGTTGTCGCGAGTGTCGCGCAGGGCGATTTGGAAATCATTGGGTTGCGACGAATAGTCGGACGGATCGAAATTTTGCATAGTGACGTCAGGGTCTGCAGCGAGCCAATTAGCATAAAGTTGAAGTGGACCGTCCGGCATGGTAATAGTTTGATTTGGTCCATAGTTGGTGCCAGTACCATCGGCAGCGGTATTCCAGCCAGCAAAACCATAATTTGCCCTGGAGTAATTAGGGGCAACGAGTTGAACGGATGCGTTAGCAGAATATTCGGAGGCCTGTAAAGTAGAAGTCACCATCTCTCCCGCATCAGCCCCATTGCCATCATAACAAATATAACCATTAGCACAAGCCCAAATTGCATAAAGAGTTATCTGATTATCTGTTTCCGGGTCAAGAGTAAAACTACCAATGCCATTACTTGTGTAGGTTGGTTCAGTAGCAGCTTGGTCTTCGTCCCAGCCTAAGAAGAGATAGCCAGTACGAGTAGGTGCTGGGTTGAATGGAAGAATAATGTCAATGCCGGATAGAGAAGTAGAAGATGCGTTTGGCATGTTGGTGACCGTTTCGGTGCCAGCGTTAGCATCGAAGGCGATGCTATAAAGAGTATCATTCGCCACTGCAGTCAGCATATAAGAATTGCTATATACTCCAACTGGAGTAGTATCGTTCACTTTAGCACCAAAAGTAAGAGTGTATTCAGTACCGGTAGTAGCGGAATCTGTATTGTCTAGTTCATCACCATG
>JAEEGL016255813.1_pt1 | contig 11541 bp, 9 predicted proteins | sample 9134231 | NCBI WGS metagenome assembly JAEEGL01 (sample SAMN16246548, study PRJNA631951) | gut metagenome | biome: gut microbiome; feature: rumen; material: fiber-attached | host: Bos | place: Iran: Karaj | collected 2018-10 | reverse complement strand
TAATGACTGGCCGGATAGATCGCCACATGGTTCAGGATGCGGGTCGGCGTGCCGGTGACGGCGTTGATCTCGCTGATGCGGTCGACCTCGTCGCCGAAAAACTCGACCCGGATCGCCTTGTCGTAGGAATAGGCCGGAAAGATCTCGATCGTATCGCCGCGCACACGGAACATATTGCGCTCGAATGCGATATCGTTGCGCTCGTAGCGGATCTCCACCAGCTTGCGGAGCAGTTCGTCGAAGCTGCGCGTTTGACCCGGTCTCAGCGAGACGACCATATTGGCGTAATCGATCGGGTCGCCCAGACCGTAGATGCAGGAAACGGAGGACACGACAATGACGTCCCGTCTCTCAAAGAGGCTGGACGTGGCGCTGTGACGGAGGCGCTCGATCTCGTCGTTGATCGAGCAGTCTTTTTCGATAAAGGTATCCGTGTGCGGGATATAGGCCTCGGGCTGATAATAGTCGTAATAGGAGACGAAGTACTCCACGGCGTTATCGGGAAAGAACTCGCGGAACTCGCTGCACAGCTGAGCGGCCAGCGTCTTGTTGTGCGCGAGCACGAGCGTCGGTCTGTTCAGACGCGCGATGACGTTGGCCATGGTAAAGGTCTTGCCCGAGCCGGTCACGCCCAGCAGCACCTGCTCGTCCAAACCGTTTTCGATTCCCTGTGTCAGCAGATCGATCGCCTCCGGCTGATCGCCGGTCGGCCGAAAATCGGATACCAGTTTAAAACTGTCCATAAGCTACACCCCATAATATTTCATGTTATTATATCATCTGGCGTGTGCAATGACAAGAAGCAGTCTTTGCTCCGGGCAGCAACAGTGACGTGAAAAAGCGTGGACTTCCGAATCGATCCGTGATACAATATGTCCAGAAAGAATAAAGGAGCTCGCATATGGAACTGACTGCAGCAGCCAACTGGCTCAACACAAGCTTCGCCGCCTTCGACCAGACGGTGACCGGAGCCGTCCATCGTCTTTACGACAGCGCCGGCTGGTTTTTCTCCCCTTTTCTCCAGTTGATCTCCATCCTGGGAAAAGGAGGCGCTTTTCTGATTTTCCTTTCGATCTGTCTGATCTTCGTGAAACGGACGAGGCGCTTCGGCACGGCCATGCTGCTCGGCCTGACGCTCGGCGCGCTGATGACCAACCTCTTCATCAAGGTCGTCGTTGCAAGGCCGAGACCCTATGCGGATGAAAACGGATTCTATTATCCACTGTGGCAGCTGATGGGCGCGCACACGGAAAGCGACAAAAGCTTCCCCTCCGGCCACACGACGGCTGCCTTCGCCTCAATGGTGCCGGTCTTTCTTCTCGGAAAAAAGCGCGTCAGCTGGACGGCTCTGATCTTTGCCTTTCTGATGGGTCTCAGCCGGATCTATCTGGTTGTCCACTATCCCAGCGACGTGATCGGCGGCCTGATCATCGGCACGATCGCCGGCGTGATCGCCACACTCATCTCCGAGAACGTGATCCCCAAACGCTTTTTTTCTCTGAATTTGATCCCCAAAAAGAAAAAGAGAAACCTCGGCGCTCATGAAGCGCCGCCGCAGGAAGCATCCGTTGAAGAATAAAAAAGACGACAGGTTGAAAGACCTGTCATCTTTTTTGTCTGAGCCGCTGCTCCAGGGCTTCATCCGGCTGGACGATCAGCGTTTTATAGTCGGTGTAGATCACCTTGCCAGGCAGAGAGCCGGAGGGCTTTCGCACAAAGCGGAGCATCGTATAGTCGACCGGGATCTTGCCGCCGTCCCGCCCATGAGAATGATAGGCCGCAAGACAGGCCGCCTGCTCGATCGTCTTCTGCGGCGGTTCTTCCCCTGCGCAGCGGATGATCACATGGCTGCCGTGGATCTTTTGCGTATGCAGCCAATAATCGGTCCGACGGGCTTTTTTCGTCGTCAGCTCGTCGTTCTGCAGATTGCTGCGGCCGACCAGGATCTCAAATCCGTCGTCGGAGAGATACCGCAGCGGCTCCTGAGCTTTTACCTTTTCCGGCTTTCCCTTTTTCTGTTTTTTCAAAAATCCGGTCTCGGTCAGCTCACGGCGTAGCTCAGCCAAGTCTTTTTCGCTCTCGGCGCGTTCGATCTGATCCAGCACGCTTTCAACGTAGTCCAGGGACTTTTCGCCCTGTTCGAGAAGGACGGACAGATGTTCCGCGGCGGCCTTGCGTTTGTTGTAATCCTTAAAAAGCGCGGCCGCGTTCTGCTGAGGCGTTTTCAGGGGATCGAGCGGGATGCGGACGATCGGGCAATCCTCCTGAAAATAGTCCTCGCATTCCAGTTCCCGGTCTCCTTTTTTCATGCGGTACAGATTGGCCGTCAGCAGTTCGGCGGTCTTGCGCAGTTCCTCGCGGCTTTCCGTTCGGCGGAATTCTTCCCGCTGGATGGTGAGCTTGCGCTGCAGCCGGTCGCGGATCGTACGTACGGTCTTGAGCAGATCATGGCTTCGTCTGCGCCGGCGCTGCTCGCGTTCCCGCTGGGCGTAAAAAGAATCCAGAAGCTCGGAGAAGCTGTGGAAACGGCGGCTCTCCATACGCGGTCCGTACTGCAGGATCTCCATATAACTGAAATCTTTCGGCGCACCGTCCTCCGTCAGCATCGTAGGATCGAAATCGGCTTTGCGGATACGGTCAAGCAGCAGCTCAAGCTGTTCCGGGAGACGTTCATAATCCTCGCCGCAGCGGTAAGCAAGCTCGCGGCAAATGAGCGGCGACAGCCCGGAAACATGATCCAGCAGCCATTTATCCACGGGAAAAGAACGATCCGCCTTTTCGATCCGCTCGCGGAAAACGGCAGGATCGACGTCAAAAACGTCCATCTTGTCCTGCCGCGGGGGCAGCCGGTACAGCATGCCCGGCAGCAGACGCCGCAGCTCGTCGCCGGCGAAGTCCATCCGGCGCAGGCAGTCGATGATGCGGTCGTCCGCGCCGACCAGGATCAGATTTGAACTGCGGCCGATCAGCTCCGCGATCAGCGTTTTTCCGGCGCTGTCCCCCATCTCGTCCCGGGCTTCCAGCTCGATGCGGAGCAGACGCTCATGCTCCGGCTGCGCGACGGAGAGGATGCGCGCGCCGACGAGATGCTTGCGCAGCAGCATGCAGAACATCGGCGGCTCGGTGGGGTTTTCCATGCTCTCCCGCGTAAAGTGGACCCGGGCGCTGCCGGTGCCGGCGGCGATCAGAAGCTTCTGATTTCCGTTTTTCGTATGGACGCTCAAAAGCAGCAGATCCCGTTCGGGCTGCTGCACTTTTTCGATCCTCGCTCCCTGTAGGGCCGACGCGAGCTCCTGTGTGAGCGCGTGGAGGCATACGGCGTCAAGCGGCATCGCTCAGCCCTCCATGATCCGGCCGAAAAGCTCGGAAACACGTTCCCGGCGACCCAGGAGGTAGAGCCAGCCGAAAAGGGCCTCCAGCCCGGTCGCGCTGTGATACTCGGCGACGCTCGCGTTCTGCGGAACGCCGTGGACCTTCGCGTTGCGGCCGCGGCGATAGACGGCCAGCTCCTCCTCGCTCAGAAACGGGATCAGGTTTTCCGCCGCTTCGGCCTGCGCCTGGGCGTTGACGAAGCGCACCGTCTCGCGGTGCAGATCCTGGATCGCCTGATGTCCCTCTGTGCACAGCATGCTCCGGACGAGCATTTCGTACACGCCGTCACCCACATGGGCAAGACCGAGCATGCTGATCCGGTTCACGTCCTCCGGGTCCATATGCGGATGGAAATAATCTTTCATAAGCAGTCATGAGAAAAGGGCGATTTAGCGCCCTTTTCTTTCAGTAATCCATATTGTCGTCTTCGTTCATTTCCCGGGCGAGCGCCAGGTCTCCGGCATCGGACATGCCAAGCCTGGCCTGGATCTCCTGCCAGCCCGCGCGGTCGACGATCACGCTTCTGGGTTTGGCCCCCTCGTAGGGACCGACGACGCCGAGCTCCTCCATCTGGTCGACGATGCGGGCCGCGCGCGAGTAGCCGAGCTTGACGCGGCGCTGCAGCATGGAGACCGAACAGGACTTGGCCTCCAGCACAGCCTCCACGGCCTGCGGAAGCATCTCATCGTAATCGCCGGCGGGACTCTCATCCGCAGCGTTCTTGCCGCTGTCGCCGTTTTTGTCCTCGGCGGCCTTGTTCATGTAATCCTCGATATCGGGGTTGGCCTGCGTACCGGAGGCGTTCTCCTTGATGAACTGAACGACCGCCTCACGCTCCTCGTCGGAGACAAAGGCGCCCTGGATGCGGATCGGCTTGCCAACGCCGACCGGGGAGAAGAGCATATCGCCCATACCGACCAGCTTTTCCGCGCCGCTCTGATCGAGGATGATGCGGCTTTCCATCGCGGAGGAGACGGCGAAAGCGATCCTGGAGGGGACGTTGGCCTTCATGAGGCCGGTGATGATATCGGCGGAGGGACGCTGCGTCGCGATCACGAGGTGCATTCCGGCGGCACGGCCCATCTGAGCCACGCGGCAGATGCTCTCCTCGACCTCTTTGGCGGCGATCATCATCAGATCGGCCAGCTCGTCGATCACGATCACGACCTGGGGCAGCGTCTGCTCGCCGCGCGAAGCGCTGAGCGCGTTGTAGCTTTCCAGATCACGCACGCCGGCCTCGGAGAACAGGCGGTAGCGCTTGAGCATTTCCACGACGGACCACTGCAGTGCGCCGGCAGCCTTCTTCGGGTCGGTGACGACGGGAACGTAAAGATGCGGGATGCCGTTGTAGATGCCAAGCTCGACCATTTTGGGGTCGATCATGATCAGCCGCACTTCATCGGGTCTGGCCTTGAAGAGCAGACTCAGGATCAGGCTGTTCATGCACACCGATTTGCCCGAACCGGTCGTGCCGGCGATGAGCAGGTGAGGCAGCTTGGCGATGTTGCCGATGATCGCCTCGCCGCTGATGTCCTTGCCGAGCGCGAAGCTGATCTTGCTTTTGGCAGTCGCAAACTTTTGCGTCTCGAGGATATCGCGAAGATAGACCGTACTGACAAGCTTGTTCGGGACCTCGATGCCGACGGTGGAAATCTTGTCCGGAATCGGCGCGATGCGGACGTTCACGACGCCCAGCGCAAGAGCCAGATCGCCGGCCAGATTCGTCACACGCGAAAGCTTAACGCCCTGTTCGAGCTCGATATCGTAGCGTGTCACGGTGGGGCCGCGGATCACGCCGACGATGGCGGAGCTGATGCCGAAGCTGTGCAGCGCGTTTTCCAGGCGCTCGCGGTTCAGGCGCACCTCGTCGCGGTAATCGACATTGGCGCTGACGCCGCCGCGCAGGAGAGAAAGCGGCGGGAACTGGTATTCGATCTTTTCCGTCTGCTCGGATACCTTCTCTGCGACGGATCTGGCCTCCGCCTCCACATCGATTTTGGGGGCTTTTTTTGGCTTGGGAGGATCCTGGATCTCCGTCGCGGCGACGATCGGGCGAATTGTCTGGGCAACCGGCTTCGATTCACGCTGCAGCGCGATCCCGGCCAGGTCGGCGGCCTCGTCCAGATCCATCGGATCGACGCGTTCGGTCGGGCTGACGGTCTGAACAGAGGGCGCAGTCCCTTTCTTGCGGACCTTTGCGCGTTTCGGCTCGGACTCGCGTCCCTCGTCGCCGAATTCACGCACCGGTATAAACTCTTCGTCGTCGCCAAGGGGAAGATCCATCTCTCTGCCGTTGCGGCCGAGCGGACGCGGAAAGCTGTCCTGTGCCGTCGTTTTTTTCTTTTTTGAGGCGCCTGCTGTCCGGAGCGGACGATCGATCTCAGGCTCGGGCTCGTATGGACGCGTCGCCTGGTCCTTGATCTTGTCCGCCGCTTTGCCGAGGTCGAACTTGGTCCCGACAATCAGGAACAGACCGAAGATGATAAGCAGGACGATAAAGGAGCCCGCCTTGCCGACGGCTTTGAACAGTGAAAAGCCGAAGAGCCCGCCCAGCACACCGCCCGAGGCCATAAACTGGCCCGTGCGATACAGATCCGCGGCTGCCGATTTGAATTCAAAGTCTTCGGGCGGCGCGCCGACATTCAGCACATGGCACATGGAGGCGAAGAGCAGAGGCAGCATCAGCACGCAGAAGACGCGGAACGCGACCGGTCTGCCGTGGTGGAAGAAAAGGATCGCGGCGCAGAACAGAAAGGCCGGAGCCGTCAGCCAGTAGCCGTAGCCGATCAGGCCTTTGATCAGTTTGGAAATGAACTGGATCAGCGTGCCGTCGGAATTGAAGAAACTGATCACCATAAAGACCGCGGCAAGGAAAAAGACCAGGCTGAGGATCTCCCTGCGCTTGGGCTGCGCGGGAGCTTTCGCCGGCGCTTTCTTTTTGGCGCTGCCGGAAGAACCCGAGGTCTTTCTGGCCGTCGAGCCGGCAGTGCTTTTTTTCTTTGTCGTCTTTTTGCTTGTTGCCATGGGAGTTCCTTTCCCCTTTTCAGAAGATCATCGTGAGAATAATGGACAGCGCGCCGAAGACCCAGCAGTAATACGCGAAGCCGCCGAAGCGGCCGCTGCGAGAGATGCGCTTAAGCAGGGAGATCGCGCCGATGCCGGTGACCATAGCCACGGCCATGCCGACCAGATAAGCCGGCATGCTGGCCCAGTCGACGCCCTCGCGGGCCGCGTCCGCGATGCTCAGGAGATTGGCGCCGAGCACAGCGGGCAGGCTCATCAGGAAGGCAAACTTCACGGCGAATTCCCTTTTCAACCCGACGGCGAGGCCGGCGGTGATCGTGGTGCCGGATCGGGACAAGCCCGGGATCGTTGCCACACACTGGCAGACGCCGATCAGCAGCGCATCCAGCATGCCCATGTTCTTTTCCGTTTTGCCGCCCTGCACCATTTTATCGGCAACGTACAGCATGAAGCCGGTCAGGATCAGCATCACGCCGATAAAAATGCTGTCGTAATACAGGTTCTCCACCATGTCCTTAACAGGCAGGATCAGGACCAGCGGGAGCGTCGAGAGAACGATCATCAGGAAAAGACGGGCGGCGGGATAGTGCTCCTTTTTTTGTCCGGCGCGGGGGCCGACGTTGATAAAGCCCAGCACCTCAAAGAACATGTCGACGATGTCCTGCCAATAGACCACGCAGATGGAGATCAATGTGCCAAGATGGAGAAGAACGTCAAAAAACATATGTCCGTTCTCCGCCGTGGTCATGTCAAACAGATTATTCAGCACGGACAGATGTCCGGAGCTGGAGATCGGCAAAAACTCCGCCAGGCCCTGGACAAGGCCCAGTATGATCGCATTCCAAACCGACAAGGATGATTCCTCCCTCTCGAACAGTTAACATAAGAATTATACCATATCTTTCCCGCTTACGCAAGCATAAGAGGAAAAGAGCGGCGCCGTGGGATTCAGGATTGTTTGGACAGCAGCTTCAGGGCCTCGATCCCATGTCCGTTGATAAAGGCCAGAAGGGCGTCGAAAGACATGTTTTCACGCCCGATGAAAATCTGGAGCGAGCGAAGCGGCGCATCCAGCGTGGAGTTGAGCGCCATTTGAAATTCCGGGCTGTCCCCGTCATCGGTTTTCTTCCGCATGCCCCTCGCGATCAGCAAGGAAAGCAGCTTTGCGGTCAAAGAATCCTCTTTCATTTCCGTAAGAGTGTTGTCCATCGTGTAGCTGCCTTTCCGCGCGCGGATCTCAGCGGCGGGACGGCCGAGCAGATGCTCAAAGGCCGTATGCGTCGGCGCGCCCTTCGGATCGAGATACCAGGCGGGCACACTGTCGCCCTTCCACTTCACCCCATTTTTCTCGACGCAGCCGTGAAGAGACAGGTCCTTGAGTCCGCCGCCGATATGGACGCCATACCTGCCCTCCGGTACGATCCAGGCGCCGTCCCAGACGGCGAAGCAGCGATCGTCCAGACGAAAACATACTTCCTTCGACTCTCCCCGCTTCAAAAAGACCTTCTGAAAACGCTTCAGCTCGAACGGCGCACGATAGGAGCGGCCCTCCGGCGGCGAGACATACAGCTGCACCGTCTCCGCGCCGTCGGCTTTACCGGTGTTTTTGACGCGGCAAGTGACCATATCCGCCGCGATTTTCAGGTTGGAATATGCAAAAGTCGTGTAGCTCAGGCCGTAGCCGAAAGGATAACGCACTTCCCTGCCCGACTTTTCATAGTACCGGTATCCGACATAGATCCCCTCTCGATAATGGGCGTCCTTATGTCCCGCCGCATAATAGCCGGAGGACACGCAGTCCTCATATCGAAGAGGCCAGCTCTCCGCCAGCTTGCCGCAGGGATTGGCCTTGCCGAAGAGGAGGTCCAGGATCGCTTCGGCGCCCGCCTCGCCGGAAAGACCAGCAAAAAGGATCGTCTTGACCTTATCCGCCCAGGGCATCTCGACCGGGCTGCCGCAGCAGAGAACGACGACCGTATGCGGATTGACCTCGGCGACGGCATCGATCAATTCCACATAGCCAACGGGCATTTTCATGCTTTCGCGGTCAAAGCCCTCGGACTCGACGATATCGGGAAGGCCGAGGAAAAGAATAGGGATCCCTGCTTTTTTTGCCGCCTTTTTCGCCTCCTGCAGCAGCTTTTTGTCGCTGCTGCCGTCCAGCGGACAGCCCTGCACGAAGGGGATATCGGGCCGAAGGCCGCGGATCTGACTGAGGCTGAGCGGATTGATGTGGCTGCTGCCGCCGCCCTGGAAGCGGAGCTGCTCGGCCATGGGGCCGATAAACAGAACGTCAGTTTTCTCGGAGATCGGCAGGATACTGTCTTTGTTTTTCAGCAGAACTGCGCTCTCGGCGGCAATGCGCCGCGCCAGCGCGTGATGCGCCTGAGCATCATAGGGCGGCCGTCCTTTCTGCACAGCCTGTGCGCGATCGGCAAGCCGCAGGATACGCTCGGCCGAGCGTTCGACCAGGCTTTTCTCCAATCTGCCCTCTTTGACGGCTTCCGCCGTCTCCTTCTCCTGGTAGGCAGAACCGCCCGGCATATTCAGATCGCAGCCGGCCTGATAGCCGAGCACGCGATCGTTCATCGCCCCCCAGTCCGTGACAACCATGCCGTCAAAGCCCCATTCCTCCCGCAGGATATCGGTCAGCAGCTTTTTGCTGTCGGAACAGTGCTCGCCGTTCAGCTTATTGTAGGCGCACATGATCGCTGAGGGTCTCCCCTCCTTCACGGCCGTTTCAAAGGCGCTGAGATAGATCTCGCGCAGTGTACGCTCGTCTATCACGCTGTCGGAATTGAAGCGCTTGTATTCCTGGCTGTTGCAGGCAAAGTGCTTCAGACAGGCCCCAACGCCGGTGCTCTCCACACCTCGGATAAAGGCGGCTGCGAGCTTACCGGCCAAAGCCGGATCTTCGGAAAAATATTCGAAGTTACGCCCGCAGAGCGGATTGCGCTTGATATTCACGCCCGGACCGAGAAGAAGCCCGACGCCGTTGGCCGCGGCTTCCTCGCCGATCGCGCGGCCGAGTTCCTCCAGCAGCGCCGGATCCCAGGAACAGGCGCTCAGTACGGCAGTCGGAAAACAAGTAGCGGGCACGGATTTATTGTTATTGGCCAGCTCCGTATCGTCAACAAGCTTGCGCAGACCGTGCGGGCCGTCGTTCATCTGAAGAGCCGGGATCTCTGCCGCCGGAAAGGCCTTCGTATGCCAGGCGTCCGCGCCGGAGCCGAGCGCGATCTGCTCTTCCAGCGTCAGTTTTTTGATTCTTTCCATGTATTTCACTCCAAATCCGATCAAAAGCGTATCCGATGGAACACTTCGCCATCCGTCGTTTTCCATTCCGCGCCGTCCTCGTCAAGGAGAATGCACGCGTGCGGTGTGCCGTCCTTCGGGATGGCGACCGAACCCGGATTGAGAACGAGCACGCCCTTTTCGCTGCGCTCCCAGGAAGGAAGATGCGTGTGGCCCTGTACCAGGACGTCGCCCGGAGAAAGGTTGGGCAGAATGTGGCCGTGCGCGGCGACGATCAGACGCGAGCTGATAAACAGAAGCGCGTAGTCAGCCATGATCGGGAACTGCAGCACCATCTGGTCGATCTCGGCGTCACAGTTGCCGCGAACGGCGAAGATCCTCCCCGCACGCTCATTCAGCATGGCGGCGACCTCCATCGGCGCATGACCCTCCGGCAGCGGATTGCGGGGCCCGTGATACAGGACGTCGCCCAACAGCAAAAGGCGATCCGCCCCCTCCCTGTCGAAGGCCTCCAGCATACGGCGGCACCAGAAGGCTGAGCCGTGGATATCCGATGCGATCATCAGTTTCATGTCCGTCACGCTCCTTTTTTCTTTGATTATAAACGCCGCAGAGCGATTCTTCAATCAAAAAATGCACAGGCGCGGCCGTGTTTACTTGACAATCGCCTGCCGATCGATGATAATCAGCCTGAAAGGGGGCGAAGAGATGGCCGCAGAGCGCCAAACCCTGTCTCACGGCTTCGGGCCTTACTTTGATCAAGACTCGCGCATCCTGATCCTGGGCAGCTTTCCCTCTGTCAAGTCCAGGGAGGCGGCTTTCTTCTACGGGCACCCGCGCAACCGCTTCTGGGCCGTGCTTGCCGCGCTCTTCGGCGAGGATACGCCCGGCGATCTCACGGAGAAAAAGGCCTTTCTTTCGCGGCACCGCATCGCCCTGTACGACGTGATCGAAAGCTGCAGCATCGTCGGCAGCTCCGACACGAGCATCCGGAACGTGGTCCCGGCCGACCTGAAGCCGATCCTCTCGGGATCGAAGATCGAAGGACGGATCTTTACCAACGGACGAAAAGCGTCGGAGCTGTATGCCAGCTACATCGAAAAGGATCTCGGTCTGCCAAGCGTCCCGCTCCCCTCCACCAGCCCCGCCAACGCCGCCTGCACCCTGCAGACGCTCATCGAGAGCTGGTCGCATGCGATCGTTCCAGTTCTGGCGGAAGATTCGGCGGAACGTGAAAAAAACGGCGCAAAAAAAGCTTGAATTGTGTTTTGGTCTATGCTATACTGTCAAAGCTTACATGCTGTACCATATCGAAAGGATTGAAATACATGAGCACTCTGAAAATCATTCTCACGATCCTGCAGCTTCTCTCCGGCCTGGCCGTTACCGCCGTCGTTCTGATGCAGAGCGGCAAGAGCGCCGGTCTCTCCGGCGCCATCTCCGGCGGCGCTGAGACTTTCCTCTCCAAAGGCAAGGCCAAGACCTGGGACGAAAAGCTCGCGAAGGCGACCCCCTGGTTCGCCGGCGCTTTCGTTCTGATGACTTTCCTGCTGCATTTCGTCTGAACCAAACAAAAAAACACCCGTTCTGTGAACGTGTGTTTTTTTATTCCCATGTTTTCCAGATTTCGGGGCAATAGCCGACGGTCGCCTGTTTTCCGTTGCGCACGACCGGCGTTTTGATCAGGTAAGGATCCTCAAAAAGCTTGTCAAGCTTTGCCTGCTCGGTCGCCAGATAGCGGATCAGAGGATAATCCTCGTCCTTCGTATCGATCAGCGTCTCAAGGCCGACGGCGTTTTTCACGGAGCTCAGTTCCCCGCGGCTCATGCCGTAACGCAGCAGGTCGATATACTGATACTTGATCCGGCGCTCCTTGAACCAGCGCTCGGC
>JAEEGL016174637.1_pt1 | contig 11541 bp, 12 predicted proteins | sample 9134231 | NCBI WGS metagenome assembly JAEEGL01 (sample SAMN16246548, study PRJNA631951) | gut metagenome | biome: gut microbiome; feature: rumen; material: fiber-attached | host: Bos | place: Iran: Karaj | collected 2018-10 | reverse complement strand
ATAGCCTCGCTCTTTGCCCGCTTCAGCGTATCCTCGATCTCACGGATCGGCGACACGGCTCCCGTTTCGTTATTCACCAGCATGAGGGAGACGAGAACCGTATCCGGCCGCAGGGCGGCCTCCACCGCCTCCGCCGTGATGCGGCCCGCCCTGTCCGGAGCGAGGAACGTGATCTCATACCCCTGATCCCGCAGGCGCTCCAGCGGCCTGCGCACGGCGTCGTGCTCAGCCGCGGAGGAGATGATGTGCCGGCCACGGTGGCGCATATTGTATACGCCTCCCAGTATGGCCCAGTTGTCGGATTCGGTGCCGCCGGAGGTGAAGAAGACCTCCCCCTCCCCGCAGCCCAAGGCGGAGGCGACCTTTTTCCGCGCTGCCGACAGCTCCGCTGCGGCTGCCCGGCCCAGCCCGTGGGTAGAGGACGGGTTGCCGTAGTCTTCGCACATGAGACGCACCATCAGCTCCGCCGCCTCCGGCCTGACCCGGGTGGTGGCCGCGTTGTCAAAATAAACCGTCATAGCGAATCTTCCTTGCAAATGGAATTAAACTACGATATTATATAATGAAATAAGCAAAATGACAAGGGGGCCTGTCTTTGAGGTTTTCCATTGAGACGCTGGGCTGCAAGGTGAACCAGTATGAATCCCAGGCGCTGGAGTCCCTGCTGCGCGCTCGGGGCCATGAGCCGGCAGAGCCCGGCGGCGCCTGTGACGCGGTGATCGTCAACACCTGCGCCGTCACCGCTGAGAGCGGACGCAAGTCCCGGCAGGCAGTGCGGCGGGCAAAAAAGCAGTATCCCGGCGCCGTTGTCGCCGTCTGCGGCTGCTGGTCCCAGATCGAGCCGGAGGAGGCCTCGGCGCTGGAGGCGGACATCGTCTACGGCAGCGGAGACCGCCGCGCCCTGGTGGAGGATATCGAGCGGGCGGTTGAGGAGCGGACGCGGATCACGAAGGTGGATGAGGCGCTGCGGCGCCGCACGTTCGAGGAGCTGCCCGTGGGGAGCTACTCCGGCCGCACCCGGGCCATGCTCAAGGTCCAGGACGGCTGCGTGAACTTCTGCGCCTACTGCGTCATCCCCTACGCCCGCGGGCCTGTGCGCTCCCTGCCCGTGGATCGGGCGGCGGAAGCGGCCGCGGGGCTCTGCCGCAGCGGTTTCAGGGAGATCGTCGTCACCGGGATCGAGATCTCCTCCTACGGCGCCGACCTGAACGGGCCGACGCTCATCGATCTGTTGGAGCGGGTGGCGGAGGCCGCGCCCGGCGTTCGCATCCGTCTCGGTTCTCTGGAGCCCCGGATCATCACGGAGGAATTCACCAAAAGAGCCGCAGAGATCGGTACGCTGTGCCCCCACTTCCACCTCTCCCTTCAGAGCGGCTGCGACGATACCCTCCGGCGCATGCGGAGGAAATACGATACCGCGCGGTTTTATGAGTCTGTCGCCCTGCTCCGCGGCGCTTTCCCCGGCTGCGGACTGACGGCCGATCTGATCACCGGCTTCCCGGGCGAGGATGATCGGGAGTTTGACGAAACCCTGGCCTTTCTTGAAAAATGCGCTTTTTCCTCCATGCATGTTTTTCCATACTCCAGACGTCCCGGGACTCCGGCGGCTTCCATGCCGGACCAGGTGAAAAACGCCGTAAAGAAGGAGCGGGCCGCGCGGGCGTCCGCCCTGGCGGAGCGTATGGCGCAGGATTTCAGGAAGCGTCTTGTGGGCAGCGTGCAGCAGGTGCTGTTCGAGACCGAAAAGGACGGCCGTTCCTTCGGCCACACAGGCAGCTACGTGATGACAGGCGCGGAAGGCTCCGGCCTGCGGAACTGCATTCTTCCTGTACAAATAAACGCTGAAAAAAACGGGATACTTTGTGGCAAAGTCCTACTTCCTGATGTTTGACATATCCGGCGCACGGGACTATAATCTACATAATAATCAGGTCATACTCTGCATTACATAATCATTCATCATAACAAGGCGGTGTAAATAATCATGAACGATCGCATCTACAACTTCTCAGCGGGTCCCTCGATGCTCCCCCTGCCCGTGCTGGAGCAGGCGGCGGCGGAAATGACGAATTACAGGGGAAGCGGCCAGTCCGTTATGGAGATGAGCCACAGGAGCAAGGTCTATCAGGCTATCTTCGATGAGACGAAGGCCGATCTGAAGCGCATCATGAAGGTGCCCGATACCCATGAGATCCTGTTCATGCAGGGCGGGGCCACCCTCCAGTTCGCCGCGGCTCCCCTGAACCTGATCGGCGCCACCGGCAAGGCGGACTATGCCGTCACCGGCAACTTCTCCAATCTCGCAATGAAGGAGGCTAAAAAATACGGCGACATTCGTGTCGCCGCCAGCTCCGAGGACCGCGACCACTGCTATATCCCCTCCCAGGATCAGCTCAAGGTCGACCCCGAGGCCTCCTACTTCTATTACTGCTCCAATAACACCATCTACGGCACCGAGTGGAAGTACGTGCCCGACACGGGCAAGGTGCCCCTCGTCTGCGACATGAGCTCCGATATCATGTCCCAGCCTGTGGACGTTTCCAAATACGGCGTTATCTTCGCCGGCGTGCAGAAGAACATGGCTCCCGCCGGCATGGCCGTGGTGTTCGTGGACAAGGCCCTCTGCGGCAAGGCGCTGCCCATTACCCCCAAGATCATGGACTACCAGATCATGATCGACAAGGATTCCATGATGAACACGCCTCCCTGCTACACCATCTATATGCTCGGGCTCGTGCTCAAATGGGTCGACAAGCAGGGCGGCATCGAGGGGCTGCAGGAGATCAAGAAGGCCAAGGCAAAGCTCCTCTACGACGTGCTGGATGAGAGCAGCCTGTTCAAGGGCCACGCCGACAGGGAGTCCCGCTCCGACATGAACGTCACCTTCCGCACCGGCAGCGAGGAGCTGGACGCCAAGTTCGTCAAGGAGGCCACCGAGGCCGGCTTCGCCAACGTCAAGGGCCACCGGAACGTGGGCGGTATGCGCGCCTCCCTCTACAACGCCATGCCCATGGAGGGCGCCAGGGCCCTGGCCGATTTCATGCGCGAATTCGAAATCAGGAATAAATGAGGTCATTATCATGTATACTGTAAAAACGCTTAACAAGATCTCCCCCACCGGGCTCAACGTGCTGGACCCGGAGAAATACACCGTGGACGATAACGCCCCGAATCCCGACGCTATTCTGGTCCGCAGCGCAAAGATGCACGATATGCAGTTCAATCCCGAGCTTCTGTGCATCGCCCGCGCCGGCGCAGGCACCAACAACATCCCCTCCGACCGCTGCGCGGATGAGGGCATCGTGGTCTTCAACACCCCCGGCGCCAACTCCGAGGCGGTGAAGGAACTGGCCGTATGCGCCCTGCTCCTGGCCTCCCGCGACGTAGTGGGCGGCATTGAATGGGTCAAATCCATCGCGGACAAGGGCGACGAGGTCGCCGCCATGGTGGAAAAGGGCAAGAGTGCCTTCGTCGGGCCTGAGATCAAGGGCAAGAGCCTGGGCGTCATCGGTCTGGGCGCCGTGGGCGCGAAGCTGGCCGCCGCCGCCGCCAACCTGGGCATGAAGGTCTACGGCTACGATCCCTATATCTCCGTGGACGCCGCCTGGCATCTGTCCAGCGCCGTCATCCACGCCACCGACCTCGACACCATTTTCAAGACGTGCGATTTTATCAGCATCCACGTGCCGTACATGGAGTCCACCCACCATCTGCTGAATGGCGACGCCTTCGCCAAGATGAAGGACGGCGTGCGCATCCTGAACCTGGCCAGGGCCGAGCTGGTGGACGATGAGGCGATTCTCGCCGCGATCGGCAGCGGACGGGTTGCCTGCTACGTCACCGACTTCCCCAACGGCGCCGTTGCCGGCAAGGACCACGTGATCGCCATCCCCCATCTGGGCGCTTCCACCCCCGAGAGCGAGGATAACTGCGCCTTCATGGCCGCCCGGGAGATCCGGGAGTACGTGGAAAACGGCAACATCATGAACTCCGTGAATATGCCGGCCGCCGTGCTGCCCCGCACCGGGGACTGCCGCGTCTGCGTCATCCATGAAAACGTGCCCGACATGATCGCGAAGATCACCTCCGCCGTCTCCTCCAAAAAGCTCAACATCGAGAACATGGTGAACGCCGGCACCAAGAACAGGAAATACGCCTACACCATCATCGACATCACCGGCTCGGCCGACGGTCTCGCCGAGGAGATCAAGGCTATCAACGGCATCATCCGGGCACGCGTTCTGTAAAAAGCCCGATCCTTTAAGGAGGACAGTAATGCTGAAAAGTCTGATGCTCATCGTCAATCCCTTTTCCGGCCGCGGCAAGGCGAAGGAATTCCTCTATGATATTCTGGAACAGTTCTGCCACAAGGGCTATCTTGTCAACGTCTTCCTGGCGGGCGGGCCCGACAGTGTGGAGGAGTTGGCCAGGAAATACGCCGGCGGCTTCGAGATGGTCGTCTGCGTGGGCGGTGACGGCACTCTGTCCGATACCATTTCCGGTCTCATGTACAGCGAGGTCCGCCCGCCCGTAGGGTATATCCCCATGGGCACGGCAAACGATATGGCCTCGACCCTGGACCTCTCCCACAACCCGGTGGAGGCGGCAAAAAGGATCGTGAACGGCACCTCCTTCCCGCTGGACGTCGGCGCGTACAAGGATCGGTTCTTTACCTATGTGGCGGCCTTCGGCGCGTTCACCGAGGTCAGCTACTCCACCCCCCAGAATGAGAAGCGGGCGCTGGGCCACCTGGCGTATGTGTTCCGCGGCATCAGCAGCGTGGCCTCCATCAAGCCGAAACACACGGTCGTGGAGTACGACGGGGGCGTGCTGGAGGACGATTACATCTTCGGCAGCGTCACCAACTCCACCAGCGTGGCCGGGATGGTCAAGCTGGACCCCAGCGACGTATCCCTCAGCGACGGGGAGTTCGAGATCATCCTGGTGAAGCAGCCCATGAATCTGGTTGAATTCAGCGACCTTGTGGACAATGTCACCCATCAGAATTTTCAGTCGGAAAACCTGAAGCTGCTCCACTCCAAAAAAGTCAGATTCACCTTCGACGAACCCGTGGACTGGACACGGGACGGGGAAAACGGCGGGCGCCATCAGGTCATCGAGATCGAAAACCGCGCCAGCGCCATCCAGCTCATTCTATAAACGATCACTGCGGGCATGGTTCACATGCCCGCAGTGGATTAACGGGAGAATACTATGTCTGTGAACATCCTGGCGGTAGGAGACGTCACCGGCTCCTCCGGGCTCAAATTCCTCTCCGCCAAGCTCAAAACCCTGAAAATGCTCAAAAACATCGCCTTCACCGTTGTGAACGGGGAAAACGCCTCCGGCGTTGGCGTCACGCCCTCCCAGTGCGAGGACATCTTCTGCGCCGGGGCTGACGTGATCACCCTCGGCAACCACACCTGGGGCAGGCGGGAAATAGAGCCCTATCTGGACGACTGCCCCTATATCCTGCGGCCCGCCAATTATGCGCCGCAGGTGGCAGGCCGCGGCTTCGGCGTGTTTGACGCTCCCTTCGGCAGCGTGCTCGTCATGAATCTGATTGGCCGGTGCGGCATGGCCTTCGGGCCGGACAATCCCTTTTTCGCGGCGGACCGGATCCTGAAAAATGCGGAGCCGCGCGTCATCCTGGTGGATATGCACGCGGAAGCTACCAGTGAAAAAGCCGCCATGGCCTACTATCTGGACGGTCGGGTCAGCGCCGTGTGGGGCACCCACACCCACGTGCAGACCTCGGATGGGCGCGTTCTCCCCGGCGGCGCGGGCTTCATCACCGATCTCGGCATGACCGGCCCGGTGGATTCCGTCATCGGCATCACGCCGGAGCTGTCCGTTTCAACCTTCCTGGGCAATCCCCCCAGGCGCTATGTGCAGGCGCCGGGCCCCGCCAAGCTGGAGGGGGCCATTTTCGAGATCGATGAGAATACCGGCCGCTGCCTGAGTGTGGAGGCTATCCGTGTCACAGATTAGGGGGTACGTATGAAAGCGCTCATCACCGGCGCCTCCCGGGGTATCGGCCGCGCCTGCGCGGAGGCATTTTCCGCCGCCGGGTATCAGGTATCCGGGCTCTACCTCTCCAGCGGAGAGGCGGCGGAAAACCTCGCGGACAAAACCGGCTGCCGCGTCATCAGGGCAGACGTGGCCGATGCGGAGGCGATCCGCTCTCTGCCCGGGGACGTGCTGGATACGGACGTGCTCCTCTGCTGCGCGGGCATCTCTCTCTCCGGGCTCGTCACCGATCTGACGGACGGGGAGATCCGACGGCTGTTCGACGTGAACTTCTTCGGTACGCTCCACTGCATCCGCGCCGTCGTGCCCCACATGGTCCGCCGGAAATCCGGCGTGATCCTCACCGTGTCCTCCATGTGGGGGCAGGTTGGCGCTTCCTGCGAGTCCGTCTACTCCGCCTCCAAGGCGGCGGTCATCGGGCTGACCAAGTCCCTGGCCAAGGAGCTGGGTCCCAGCGGCATACGGGTCTGCTGCATCGCCCCCGGTGTCATCGACACGGACATGAACGCCTCCCTCTCCGCGGAGGAGCTGGAGGCGCTCCGACTGGATACCCCGCTGGAGCGCATCGGAACGCCGGAGGATATTGCGGAAACGGCACTGTTTCTCGCTTCCGACAGGGCACGATTCATCACCGGACAGGTGATCGGCGTCAGCGGCGGCTTCGTGATCTGAATCGAATTTGGTTATAAACGCATACGAACGTTGCATTTGACAGCGGGGACGTATGCGTTTATACTTTTATCAGGAATTCTGAATATCAAGACTGTGAGGTGCTATGAAATGGATAAAAGAGAACTGATCCAGGCCATTATCGACTTAGAATGGCCCATGTTCCACAACGTCAACGGGGAGGACGCTCCCAAGGCAGACTGCCAGAACGACCGCGCCACCTTCACCGGCATGCGCACCGGCCAGTTCGCCGCCTGGGACGAGGAGACCCTTGCCTCCTACCTGGAGGATCTGAAGGCCGCCGTGGCCGCCGGGCGCAATCTCGATACCGAGAAGTATATCCACATGATGAAGACCACCTCTCCCAGCAAATACGAGCAGCTCTCCAAGCGGTGCGTATTCCCGGATGAGGAGGGCCTCGCCTACGCCCAGAAGATCACCGACAAGATGATCGACCAGACCGTTGCCCTGTTCGACGCGTACCCCTACGTGGCGGGCAGCGGACGTCCCCTGCGCAGCCAGGAGGACTGGAGCGGCGTCACCTCCATCGAGGCGTAGCAGAAGGGCGAGCTCTACACCTATTCCACCAAAACCCTGAAGCTCCTGTGGGCGCATATGGAGAAGCTGGAGGCTGAGGGGCTCTCCCTGGCCAAGCTGATCCTGGAGAACAGCGTCCGGTACTACGGCTACAAGGATCTGGAAGAGGCGGAAGCCGGCATGAAGAAGTTCGCCGAGTCCCAGCCCATCGAGTTCTCCTTCGGCTGCGGCTGCTGCAGCGACGATGACTGCGGCGACGGTGGCTGTTGTGGCTGATACCCTGAACGTATTCTTTGACCGGCTGGACGCCCTGTTTCAGGAGGGCGACCAGCAGAAGATCGAGCGTTTCCTCCACCAGACGATGGACGGCTATGAGATCGCCGGGATGCGGCGCAGCGCCGAATACGCCACGGTGGAAAACGAGCTGGCCTGTTTCCTCCGGGGCGTGAGCCGTTACGAGGAGTCGGAGCGCGCGTTTGAGGACGCCCTCGCCATCCTCGAGGAGCGCGGCCTGCGGGGCACCGTGCAGTTTGCCACCGTGGTCATCAACCGGGCGGGCCTCTGCCGTCTCCGGGGCGACCACGGCCGCGCGGCGGAGCTGTTTCTGGAAGCGAAGCAGCTTTTGGAGGAGATCGGCGAGACCGGGCACTACGCCTATGCCAGCGTCCTCAACAACCTCTCCCTCGTCTATCAGGACACAGGCGAGCTGGATAAGGCTCTTGAGATGACGAAAGCGGCTTACGAATACTTCCGGGACAGGGACGCCTCCGAGCATGAGCTTGCCACGTCCCTGGTGAACATCGCCGCCGTATATCTCCGGATGAACGACCTGGAAAACGCGGAGGCTTACTCCGACCGCGCCCTCGCCATGTACGACGCCATGGAGGAGGAAAACGTGCACCACGCCGCCGCTCTCACCGCTTCCGGCGTCATCCGGTTCCGCGCGGGGGACGGCGAGGCCGCTTTGGAGCGGTTCCGCCGCAGCCTCGGCCTGACGGAGCACTTCTTCGGCAAAAACATCGAGTATGCCGTGACGGAGCACAACATCGCCTCCGTGCTGCGGCAGCTCGGCAGGACGGCGGAAGCGCTGGAAACCCTTACGGCAGCGCGGTCCGATCTTGCCAACCTGCTGGGCGGCGGGCACCCGCGTGTCCGTTCCTGGGACGAGGAGATCCATGAGCTGGAGGCGATGGCCAAATGAACGGACTCGAGCTCTCAAGAGCGTATTTTGAAAACAGTGTAAAGCCCCGGCTGAGGGCGGAATTCCCGGAGCTCTACGATCAGCTCGCCGCCGGGCTTGTGGGCAACGGCTCCGAGTGCTTCGGCTTTGACGACGAGTGGAGCCGGGATCACGACTGGGGCGTGGATTATTTCATCTGGGTGCCGGAGGCGCTGCGGGACAGGATCCCGGAGCTCTCCGCCTTCCGGCTTAGCGTATTTGAAAGCGATCCCCCTCTCTTCTCCCGGACCCGCTCCGAATACGGCGCGCGGATCGGCGTGATGACCGTGGGCGACTTTTACCGTTCCCTCATCGGCTTCCCCCGCGGCCCGGAGCAGCTTCTTGACTGGAGAAGGGTCCCGGAGGAGAATTTCGCCATGGTGGTGAACGGCAGCGTCTTCATGGACAACGCCGGGGAGTTCACCGCCATCCGGGAACGGCTCCTGAAATTCATGCCCGAGGATCTCCGCCGCAAAAAGCTGGCGGCCAAGTGCATGGCTCTGGCGCAGACCGGGCAGTATAACCACATGCGCATGGCAAAGCGGGAGGACTGGGTGGCCGTGCGGGCATGCCTCAGCCGCTTCAGCGATACGGCCATCGCGGCGGTCTTTCTCCTGAACAAGACATTCCGGCCATATTACAAGTGGGCCTTCCGCATGATGTCCCGTCTGCCCATCCTGGGCGACGAGATCGGGCCCCATCTCACCGCGCTGGCTGTCTCCGGCCTGAACGGCGAGGAGGATCTCCGTCTTCAGCAGGAGCATATCTCCGCTGTCTGCCGGCTCATCATCGGGGAGCTGCGTCGACAGGGGCTCGCCTTCTCGGACGACTGGTTCATGACCACCCACGGGGAGGAGGTCCAGGCCTCCATCACCGACCCCACCCTTCGTTCCCTGCCCACACAATACGAATGAAAGGATGCCAGACATGAAAAAAGTTCTGATCATCGGCGGAAGCTATTTTGTCGGACGCGTGTTCTGTATCCAGGCTTCCCGCACCGAGAATTTCGAGATCACTGCCGTCAACCGCGGCCGGGCGCCCATCAACAAGCCCCACGTCCGTGAGCTTGTTTTCGACAGGAACGACGGCGAGGCCATCCGGGAGCAGCTTCTCCCCCAGCTCGGGGACGAGAAGTTCGACGCCCTGATCGACACCTGCGCCTATGAGCCGGGCCAGATCCGCAACGCCGTCGAGCAGTTCGGTGACAGGATCGGCCAGTATATCTATTTCAGCACCGCCAGCGTCTACTCGACCGACGACCTCACCATGCGGCACGAGGGCGACCCCGTCATGGCGGAGCCGAAGGTCCGCACGGAGATGAGCGACTACGTCTACAAAAAGCTGCTGCTGGAAAATGAGCTGATCGAGGAGTGCGGCAAGCGGAACATCCCCTATACGATCCTTCGGCCGACCATCATCTTCGGCCCCCTGAACTACACCCCCAGGGAGAGCAAATTCATCGAGCTCATCGCCCGGGGCCATGTGGTGCCCCTGCTGGTGGGCGCCCCCGCCAAGTTCAACATGGTTTATGTCATCGATATATCCCGCGCCCTCCAGCTCATGGTCGGGGACGAGCGTGCCTACAACGAGATCTTCAACCTCTCCGCGCCGGAGATCATCGACCGTCCCTTCTTCTACGAGAGTCTGGAGCGTTTCAACGGGGAACCCTACCAGAAGCGGGAGTACACCATCGAGGAGGCGCCGGGCCAGGATATCCCCCTGACGCTGCCCACAGTGTACGACGAGCTCTACAGCGGCGAGAAGTTCGCCAGGACCTTCGACTTCAAGTACACTCCCTATGAAGACGCCATGAAGAACACCTTCGATATTTTCAAATCCCTGTACACCTCGTAAGCAGGACCGCCGGGATCCCGAAAGGAGCTGCCCCCAAATGACAAGAGAAGAATTCCTGGTCTACATGAACCACTTCAACAACAAGGAGTACGACGCGCTGACCGATTACTTCGCGGACGACATCGTGGTGGAATACTTTGACAGCTTTTCCACCGGCGCCACGACCCATAAGGTCCTCCGCGGAAAGGCCGAATTCGTGGCCTCCTACACGAATCTCCACAAAAACCTGCGGGAGTTCCTGGACCTCGGATTCTGCCTTTACGACGGAAAAAACCTTCTGGTGGAGCTCTACACCGAGTTTCACGCCCTGCACGACACCACGTTTATGGCCGGCCCCATCAAAAAGGGCGAGATCCTGGCGGTGACCAACTGGGTGTGCTACGATTTTGACGAGAACGGCAAGTTCAGCCATATCCGCATCGCCCATTTCATCTGCCATGACCCCGCCGAGGCACGGTTCAAAGACCGCGAATAATGCCGGGACCAGGAAACGATCTGCATCAGCATGCCCCGCCCGTGCGGGGCATGTTTTTTTCTCCGCGGCATGATAATCAATTTTAGTCATTGCGGTCACGCCGGTTATGTAGTATACTATCTCCATTAGGTATTTTCTTGCAATTCTTTAGGAGGAATTACGGAATGGAACATGCAAAAAAACTCAGCCGAAAGGCGCTCATCATCAACGGCGTCCAGCGGCACGTGGTCTACGACAGCGAGAAGGACAGCCTCGCCGTCGTCCTGCGGCGGATGGGCCTCACCGGTACGAAGATCGGCTGCGGCACCGGCGTCTGCGGCGCGTGCAGCGTGCTCGTCAACGGGAAGGTGGTCCGCACCTGTACACTGAAAATGAGCCGTGTGGAGCCCTTCTCCGACATCCTCACCATCGAGGGGATCGGCACGCCCCAGCATCTGCACCCGCTGCAGCAGGCGTGGATCACCTACGGCGGCGTCCAGTGCGGCTTCTGCTCCCCCGGATTCATCGTCTCCGCCTACGGACTGCTGATGGAGAATCCCTCCCCCACCCGGGAAGAGGTTCGGAACTGGTTTGAGAAGCACCGCAACATCTGCCGCTGCACGGGCTACAAGCCCATCGTGGACTCCGTCATGGAAGCCGCCGCCGTCATGCGCGGCGAGAAGACCATGGACGACATCACCTGGAAGGCCCCCGCGGACAACGAGCTCTACGGCTCCTCCATGCCCCGGCCCGGCGCCCTCTCCCGGGTGCTCGGCCT
>JAEEGL016006213.1_pt1 | contig 11541 bp, 9 predicted proteins | sample 9134231 | NCBI WGS metagenome assembly JAEEGL01 (sample SAMN16246548, study PRJNA631951) | gut metagenome | biome: gut microbiome; feature: rumen; material: fiber-attached | host: Bos | place: Iran: Karaj | collected 2018-10 | reverse complement strand
TTTTCAGAGGTATTGAGTTCTACAGCCTGCACAACATGCTTTCACCCGACAGTTATGGACAACCTTTATTGTGGTCACAGGCATTCCTTCGTGGTATCTGGTTTGATAACGTCGTGGCATGCTACCTGCTGATTCTTCCCCTGGCAGTAGTCTTGCTGCCGGCATGTATTGGTTTCTATCACTCCGGGTTACGACGTTTCGCTACCATCTTTCTCAGTGTTTTCTACTGCATCGTCTTTGCCGTATCCGCAGGCAACATACCTTATTTCCAATATTTTTTCAAAAATATCGATGCCACGATCTTCGGTTGGTTCGGCTATGCAGGAACCACTGCCGGCATGGTATTCGGCGAGACAAGCTATTGGTTATATATCTGTCTATTCTTTCTTTTCTGTCTCCTTTTCATACTCCTCTGCCGATTCATACGCCGACGAACTGACAAGAAAATCGCTCATACGATAGCAGATAAAAAAGGAGGGCTTGTCATCTGTGCTAAACTGCTCATCACTCTCTGCCTGATTGGGTTGTGTGTATTTGGCATCCGTGGGCGTACCGGCTATAATCCTATTAAGGTGAGCGAAGCATACTATTGCAAAGATCCTTTCCTCAATCAGTTAGGTATCTCACCGACATTCAATCTTCTGACCAGTTGGCTCGACACCCGACGGAAGGAAAACCGGGAGTTGCGACTGATGCCATATAATCAAGCTATCAGTGAGGCAAGGAAATGGTTCGGGCTCACCGACCCCGTTGACTCTACCTGTGTGCTGCGACGTGATCTAGTTGCCGAAGATACCTCAGCAATACGTAAGAATGTGGTCATCATCCTCATAGAATCCATGTCTGCCCATCTGATGCATACATTCGGACAGGAAAAGACCCTGACACCCGTCATGGACAGTCTTTACCAACAGTCTTTAGCCTTCAGTCATTTCTATTCCGCCGGTATCCATACCAACCATGGACTCACTGCCACTCTCTGTTCTTTCCCCGCCATGATGTTCCGTAACTTAATGAAAGGTACTATCACACCACATCGGGCAGGTATCCCCTCCGTACTCAAAGCGAAAGGCTATCATAATCTGTTCTTCATGACTCATGAGGCACAATATGACAATATGAACGCATTCCTTTTGACCAACGGTTATGATGATGTGTATGCGGAAGAAGACTATCCACCTTCTGAGCGAGTGAACGCCTTTGGCGTGAGTGATCATTTCCTTTTCGAGTTCGCTCTTCCAAAGATCAATACCGTAGCAAAAGGAAACAAGCCTTTCATGGCTACACTACTGACCATCAGCAATCACCCACCCTATGTCATCCCCTCGTGGTTTAAGGCTAAGTCTAAAGAACCCGAAGATCAAATCGTTGAATATACCGATTGGTGTATAGGTGACTTCTTAGAAAAGGCAAAGAAACAACCTTGGTATGACAATACGGTCTTCGTTGTATTAGCCGACCATGGCAAGTTGGTAGGTCAAAGCGATTCAGAACTGCCGCAGAGCTATAATCACATACCATTGATGTTTTTCGGGAAGGATATCACACCTTATTTATATAATGGGCTCGGCACGCAGGTGGATGTCATGCCAACATTACTCGGGCTCTTGGGTATAGGTTGTACATACGATGGTTTTGGTGTAAATCTGTTGCAACGTGAACGCGACATGGTATTCTATACCAGTGACCGACATCTCGTCGCCCGTGATTCCACGGCATGCTTTATCTATGAACCGGCAACAGAGAAGTCATCCTACTATCAGGTATTACCCGATGGTAGTTTGCAGTCTGCCCAGCAGTCTGTCCGTTATGACCGTCTCCGTAATTATGTATTCTCCATGATACAAACCGCAGAATATATGGAAAGGATGTCTGCGATAATAAAATAAGAGAAGGCAATAATGCTGAGAACGAAGCAGGACCCGTCTCCATCACTTCTTTTCATAAAATCTTAACACCTGAGATAAATAATTATTCATTAGCTTCTGTTTTTACAAAGATTTTTTATAATTTTGTCTTCGACGAAATAACCTCATAAATGATCTTTCTAAATATGGCAGCACACAATGATTTGGGAAAATGGGGAGAGGAAAAGGCGACCCAATATCTGATAGACAAAGGATATAACATCCTGAGACGCAACTGGAGAGCCCGTCATCGGGATCTTGATATTGTAGCCATAGATGGTGATGAACTTGTCATCGTGGAGGTGAAGACACGACGTAATCAGGTTTTCACAACTCCTGAATCAGCCGTTGACTGGCGGAAAATCCGTTCTCTGACATTCGCTACACATCAGTTTCTCAAGGTAAACAGAATAAACGCGAATATCCGTTTTGACATTATCACCGTGACAGGTACTGACGATGAGAACTGCACGATACAACATATCAAGGATGCCTTTCTGCCCGCAAGAATTTAAAGAATGAAGAAAAGATATATCTATATAGAAGAAGTTGACAGCACAAATCATTTCCTTCGTGACTATCAGCCAGAGGGTGAGGAGATGACCATTGTGTATACCGATTATCAAACTGCTGGCCGAGGACAAGGTACTAACCGCTGGGAGTCGGAAAGGGGGAAGAACATCACGTTCAGTATTCTTACCCATCCCCATGAAATACCTGTCACCAAGCAGTTCTTGCTCTCAATGGCCGGAGGTATGGCTGTGAAAGATGCTTTAGACTGTTATTCAACAGGGTTCTCAGTGAAGTGGCCGAATGATATCTATTGGTATGACAAGAAGATCAGCGGCACCTTGATAGAGACTGCTATCAGTGGGAAATGTATCAATGACTGTATCTTCGGCGTGGGTGTAAACATCAACCAGCAGCGCTTTGTGAGCGATGCCCCCAACCCGATATCGCTCTTCCAGATACTCGACCGAGAGACTGACCGTATGAAGATTATGCATCAGATCGTAGAGTGTTTCGACCACCACCTATCCATGTTAGTAGAGGTAGGATATGACAAAATAAGAGCGCGATACCTCGGAATGTTATATCGCAGGGAAGGTGTTCATGAATATGTGGATAGCGAAGGATGTTTCCAAGCCCTTTTGAAGACAGTGGAAGATGATGGGCATCTGGTATTGGAACGCACTGATGGCGTGCTGAGGCGCTATGCATTTAAGGAGGTACAGTTTGTAGTATAAATGTATTTATAACCATAATCATTATTTATATGAAAAGATTTAATCGTATATTACTGAAGTTAAGTGGTGAGAGTCTGATGGGTGAACAAGGCTATGGTATCGATCCCCAGCGACTCGGCGAATATGCCAGTCAAATCAAGGAGATTCACGACATGGGCGTTCAGATCGGCATCGTGATAGGTGGCGGAAATATCTTCCGTGGTCTGAGTGGCAGCAAGAAAGGTTTCGACCGTGTAAAAGGTGACCAGATGGGTATGTGCGCCACCGTCATCAACTCGCTGGCCTTAAGCAGCGGCTTGGATGCCGTCGGCATCAAGAACAAAGTACTTACTGCTATCCGCATGGAGCCTATCGGAGAGTTCTATACCAAGTGGAAAGCCATTGAAGCTATGGAAGCAGGTCTTGTTTGTATCTTCTCTGCAGGTACTGGTTCTCCCTACTTTACTACAGATACTGGTTCTTCACTGCGAGGCATAGAGATAGAGGCAGACGTGATGCTGAAGGGCACACGTGTAGATGGTGTCTACACCGCTGATCCTGAAAAAGATCCCACCGCCACCAAATATTCCGATATCACTTATGATGAGATATACAATAAAGGACTGAAGGTGATGGATCTTACGGCTGTCACGATGTGTAAAGACAATAACTTCCCTATCTATGTCTTTAATATGGATAAGGTAGGAAACCTGAAGAAAGTGATTGAAGGTGAAGATATAGGAACGCTCGTTCATCTGTAAGAACGGCAACAAGGTTTATATTGTTTACGTGAGAATGTTCAGGTTTCACTCTCAAAGTCAACATATTCTCCTTCATCCTCAGAAATAATCTTTCTGGAACGTTCATCAGCATTACGAGGATCAATGACAATCTCTTGATCTTCGTAATGAGATTGTTGATGATAAGTCTCATTAAAACCTTTACGGAATTCGTTTTGGGCATTCTTAAAGAATCCCCAGATACGAAAGCCTGTGACGAGTAAGCGTATTACGACACCACACACTAAAACGGCCAACAGAAATCCCAATAAAGACATAAGCAATTATTAGTTGGTATTCATCTCTCGATGATTCAAGAAAACAGACAAGATGATATACCAGACGATGATGATAGAAAAACCAAACACATGGAAGAAAAGTAAGATCAACAGGCTCGTAATGAGGAAGAAGATACGTACTTCATTTCCTTTAAACGTCCAGTGTTTGATCTTCAAAGCAAACATCGGAACCTCGGCAATCATGATCCAGCAACTCAATAAAAGCAATACCACCAGTAGCCAGAAGATATGAGGGGAGGCATACAAGCGGTTGCCTGCACCTACAATCAGTGCACTCCAGAATAAGGCATTGGCAGGAGTGGGAAGGCCGACAAAAGAAGATGTCTGACGCTCATCGAGATTAAACTTTGCCAATCGCAAAGCTGAGAAAGCAGCCATAAGGAAGGCAATGTATGGAAGAATACTCCGCAAGCCATTCAGGAACGAAGGACAATCCATCACAGTAAACTGATAGAAAAGCATAGCTGAAGGAGCCACTCCAAAGGTAACGATATCGGCTAATGAGTCGAGTTCTTTTCCGATGGGAGAAGAAACATTCAACAACCGGGCAACCATACCGTCAAAGAAATCAAAGACAGCACCTAAGATGATCCACAGCATAGCCATACGCATATCACCGGCTAAGGCGTATGAAGTAGCAATGCAGCCTGATATCAGGTTACAACAAGTAATGAAATTAGGGATGTGTTGGGTCATTCTTCTCTTTTCTTAATATTTATTTCAATCGGGCAATAACTGTCTGGTCTCCAGTTGTCGATTGCCCCATCTTTACACATATCTCTGTTCCCAAAGGCAGGTAGACATCTACCCGCGATCCGAATTTGATAAAGCCGAGATGTTCATCAATATAACAGTCTTCACCATCCTTAGCATAGGTAACGATACGACGCGCCACAGCACCTGCTATCTGGCGCACCAGCACCTCTACCCCATCGTCTGTCTCCAGCATGATGTCGGCATGCTCATTCTCCTCACTGGCTTTTGGCAACCATGCTTTATGGAAATTACCATTTTGATGACGCACGAACAGCACCTTGCCATCAACGGGGAACCAGTTGGCATGCACATTAAACAGACTCATAAAGATGGATACCATGATACGTTTGTCATGGAAATATTTATCTTCTTCCACTTCTTCTATGACCACGATCTTACCATCTGCAGGAGCCACAACGATTTTTTCCGTCTCCCCGTTAAAATAACGGATGGGACAACGGAAGAAGTTAATCATCACGCAATAAACTATGATAGCCAATATCAGAAAGACATTGAAGATGATACCGTTACCTGCAATCCAATAAAGCAATCCTCCCACCAACAGCAATGCCAGCAAGGCATATACCAAGGTGTTCGTTCCTTCCCTGTGCAAACGTATGTTTTTTATTCGTTTTATTCTCTTTCCCATGGTGATAGAAGAACTGTTATCTGCAAAGATAAAAGCATATCTCCGCCAATTTAGCGGCAAAGTTACGAAATAAAATTGATTCGAGCAACGCGTATTAAAGAAATTTCTTTATAAAAGTTATTTTACCTGATTATTTTGGTGATATTACAGATTATTATTAACTTTGTGACCACGAAATAAGGAAACTCCATGGAAGACTTTATACATTTGCACGTCCATACTTATTATAGCATACTCGACGGACAGTCGAGTATTTCCAGACTGGTTGACAAGGCTATTGGCAACGGCATGAAAGGTATGGCTGTCACCGACCATGGAGATATGTTCGGCATCAAAGAGTTCTTTGACTATTGCAATAAGGTTAACGGCAATAGGAAGAAAGAAGGTCTGGAGCCTTTCAAGCCAATCTTTGGTTGTGAGGTATATGTAGCCAATAGAAGAAAAGAGGATAAAGAGAAAGAACAAGGTGACTTGCGCCGTTACCATCTTATCTTATTGGCAAAGAACTACCAAGGCTACAAGAACTTGATAAAGATTGTCAGCAGGGCCTGGGTAGACGGTTACTATATGCGTCCGAGAACAGACCGCTATGACCTTGAGAAGTTCCACGAAGGCATCATCTGTTGTTCAGCATGTCTGGCTGGTGAGGTGCCTGCAAAGATTCTACATAATGATATTGCAGGGGCACGTGAGGCTATCGAGTGGTATCACCGCGTTTTCGGGTATGACTATTATCTGGAGTTGCAACGTCATGAGGTGAGAGATCCAAACATCAGAGCAAACAGAGAAACCTATCCTCTCCAACAACAAGCCAATAAGGTGATCATCCAGCTGGCACGTGAATATGGCATCAAACTGATATGCACCAACGATGCTCACTTTGTGGATCAGGATAATGCCGAAGCCCACGATCACCTTCTTTGTCTGTCAACAGGCAAGGATCTTGACGACCCTACCCGCATGCTCTATTCCAAACAGGAGTGGTTTAAGACCCGTGAGGAGATGAACGAGGTATTCAGTGATATCCCTGAAGCACTCTCCAACACTCTTGAGATTCTCAATAAGGTGGAGATGTACAATATCGAGCATGCACCTATCATGCCCTTCTTCCCTATCCCAGAGGATTTCGGAACGGAAGAGGATTACCGGAAGAAATACACTCCTCAACAATTATACGATGAGTTTACCTCCGATGAAAATGGACAGAACCAACTATCGAAGGAGGATGGCGACAAAAAGATCAAGAACTTAGGAGGTATAGACCGTCTGTATCGTATCAAGTTTGAAGCCGACTATCTGGCAAAACTTGCATACGAGGGCGCTCGTAAACTCTACGGAGAGAAGCTCTCTGAAGAGGTTAAGGAACGTATCAACTTCGAGCTCCATATCATGAAGACGATGGGATTCCCTGGTTACTTCCTTATCGTACAGGACTTTATCAATTCGGCCCGCGACAAGTTAGGGGTGATGGTTGGTCCTGGCCGAGGCTCAGCAGCAGGCAGTGTTGTGGCATATTGCTTGGGAATCACCAAAATCGATCCTATCAAATACGATCTTCTTTTTGAGCGTTTCCTTAATCCTGACCGCATCTCCCTGCCTGATATAGATACCGATTTTGATGATGACGGCCGTGGAAAAGTATTGGAGTGGGTGGAAGATAAATATGGCCACGAAAACTGTGCCCATATCATCACCTATGGTACAATGGCCACAAAAAACTCTATCAAGGATGTGGCTCGTGTGGAGAAAGTGCCTCTGGATGTGGTCAACCATCTGTGTAAACAGATTCCCGACCGTCTGCCTGACAATCTGAAGATGAACCTCCCCAATGCCATTAAATGTGTGAAAGAGTTGCGGGATGCAGAGGTATCTACTGACGAGCGGCTGAGCAACACCATCAAATATGCGAAAATGCTGGAGGGAACCGTACGTGGCACAGGTATCCATGCTTGTGGTTTTATCATCTGTCGTGACCCTATAAGCGACTGGGTGCCGGTATCCGTGGCAGAAGACAAAGCCGATCCCGGACATAAGTTGCACTGTACGCAGTATGACGGACATGTCATAGAGTCAACAGGACTGATCAAGATGGACTTCCTCGGATTGAAGACTTTATCCATTTTGAAAGAGGCCGTGGAGAATATCCGACTTACCACTGGCACAGAGATAGACCTCGACAACATACCTATTGATGATGCACTGACATATCAGTTATATTGTAAAGGACAGACCATCGGCACTTTCCAGTTTGAATCGCCGGGCATGCAGAAGTATCTGCGTGAGTTACAGCCCAGTGTCTTTGAGGACCTTATCGCTATGAATGCCCTCTACCGACCCGGGCCCATGGACTATATCCCATCCTTTATTAACCGTAAGGCGGGGAAGGAAACGATTACTTATGATATCCCCTGCATGGAGAAATACCTGAAGGAGACCTACGGCATCACTGTTTATCAAGAGCAGGTGATGCTCCTTTCACGACAGTTAGCCAATTTCACCCGCGGTCAGAGTGACTCCCTGCGTAAGGCCATGGGTAAGAAGAAAATTGCCGACATGGAGAAATTGGAGGTACTCTTCTACCAGGGAGGTGAGAAAAACGGGTATGACAAGAAGGTTCTCAACAAGATCTGGGAAGACTGGAAGAAGTTCGCTTCTTACGCTTTCAATAAGAGTCATGCCACCTGCTACTCATGGGTAGCCTATCAGACAGCTTATCTGAAAGCCCATTACCCTGCAGAATACATGGCGGCAGTGATGAGTAGAAACTTAGATAACATCACTGAAGTAACAAAGTTGATGGATGAGTGTCGATCTATGGGTATCAGCACGTTAGGACCTGACGTCAATGAGAGCCGCAGGAAGTTCAGTGTAAACAAGAAAGGTGAGATACGTTTCGGGTTAGCAGCCATTAAAGGCATGGGTGGTGCTGCTGCTGATGCCATCATCTCCGAGCGAGAAAAAAACGGTCCTTATAAAGATGTTTTTGATCTGGTTCAGCGTGTTAATCTCTCCTCATGCAACCGCAAATGTTTTGAAAGCCTAGCCCTAAGTGGTGGCTTCGACAGTTTTAATATCATGCGCGAGCGTTACTTCGGTGTAAACAACCGCGGTGAAGCTTTCCTGGATACACTACTCAGATATGGTCAACGCTATCAAGCAGAACAGCAAGAGGCAACGATGTCGCTATTCGGTGGTATGGACAGTATTGAGATTGCCACTCCTCCCATTCCGCAGAATGAGGAGTGGAGTATGATAGAAAAACTCAATAAAGAGCGCGACCTTGTGGGTATCTACCTGTCAGCGCATCCTCTGGATGAATATAGTTTTGTTCTCCGTGGATTATGTAACACCCGTTGTAATGAATTAGATGACAAGGCAGAACTGGCAAAGAAAGATATCATCACAGTTGGTGGTATCGTTACTAACGTGAAAGAACGAATTGCAAAGAATGGCAACCGCTTTGGTATAGTAACGATAGAAGACTACGACGATAGTGGAGAACTGGCTGTCTTCGGAGAAGACTGGGGTACATGGAAAGGGATGTTATCCGAAGGAAATACGATTTTTATTACAGCCAAGTGTACTCAACGGTTTCGTGACAGCAATGTATACAATTTTAATATATCTGATATCAAATATCTGCAGACTGTGAAAGATCAGCAGATAGATCGTATCACTATTGGCATACCCGTTGAGAATCTCAACGAAGAGATGGCAACGGATTTGACTACACTTATCAATAACAACCCCGGTAAGACAGAACTGTGTTTCCGCTTTTATGACTCTTTGGGGCGCCAACCGGTACTTGTCAGAAGTAAGAACCATCAGGTGGACATCAATAAGGAATTATTACAGTATATCAGTGATCATCCCTTTATGAGTTTCAGCATCAACTGACATATTGCCATGCATGCTGTCATGGCACAATCTTTGTATAATAATTATCAAACAATAATCAATAGAAAGAATTATGGAAGTAACAATCACAACTGAGAATTTCGAGAGTCTGAAGAATGGAGAATTGCCATTAGTAGTTGATTTCTGGGCAACATGGTGTGGACCATGCCGTATGATTGCTCCTTATATCGCACAGCTGGCTGAAGAATACGATGGTAAGATCGTTGTCGGCAAATGTGATGTAGAAGAGAACGATGATATCGCTATGGAATTTGGCATCCGTAATATCCCTACTATTCTCTTCATCAAAGATGGCAAGGTCGTTGACAAGCATGTAGGTGCTGCCACCAAGGCTAAGTTACAAGAGAAATTTGAGAAACTGCTCTAATAGAAAAGGCTTACCATTGAGTAAGCCTTTTTTATTTATTATTTTTTCCTCGACCTTAAGGTAATCAACGGTATCATCATCTCCTCAAGTGAGATCCCTCCATGCTGGAAAGTGTTGCGATAGTATGATACGTAATAGTTGTAATTGTTCGGATAGGCGAAAAACGTGTCACCAGTCGCAAAGACATATGATGTACTAAGATTAGGCGATGGCAAGTGAGCCTTCTGCGGATTCTTGATACAGAACACCTCCTTGGCATTGAAGTTCAGGTTCTTTCCCAGTTTATACCGCAGATTAGTATTGGTATTTCTATCGCCGATAATCTTAATGGGTTCATTGGCACGTATACTGCCATGGTCGGTAGTCACAATTACCGTATAATCTTTTTGTGCCAACCGTTTAAAAAGATCCTGCAATACCGAATGGCGGAACCAACTCAGCGTGATACTGCGGTATGCGCTTTCATTATTTGCCAGTTCACGCACCATCTTCGATTCTGTACGAGCATGAGAAAGCATATCGATAAAATTGATTACCAACACATTGAGGTCGTTATTCTCTAATTGTGGTAATAACTGCATGAACTTCTCTCCACCTGCAGAATCATAGATCTTATGATAAGAGAAAGTGTCATGCCGACGAAAACGGCTAATCTGTGTCTGGATAAGCGGTTCTTCATTCAGGTTCTTACCCTCTTCTTCATCCTCATCAACCCATAGCTCGGGAAACATCTTGGAAATCTTATTAGGCATCAGTCCACTGAAGATCGCATTGCGGGCATACTGCGTGGCTGTAGGAAGGATACTCATATACAACTGTTCGTCAATCTCAAAGAGATCAGCCAGTTCGTTACTGAACACCCGCCACTGGTCATAACGGAAATTATCAATTACAATCATAAACACCTTCTGCTTATTGTCAAGCAAGGGGAATACAACATTCTTGAAGATCTCAGGACTGATCATCGGACGTTCTTTCGATGAGACAAAACGATCGTACTCATCCATCCAATCCAAATAGTTTCTTTTGATAAACTTACCGAAACCATTGTTAGCCTCAGCTTTCTGCATCTGGAGCATCTCTGTCATATTGCTGTCGGTACTGCTCAGTTCCAATTCCCAATGTACCAACCGCTTATAGAGATTCACCCAATCATCCCAGCAGCGACAGTTGTCTATCTGCATGCTGATCTCCATGAAGTTCTGTTGATAACCACTCTGTGTTACCTCACTCTCGATTTCCTTACGGTGGATATTTTTCTTCAGTGACAGAAGTATCTGGTTGGGGTTGACGGGTTTGATAAGGTAATCGGCAATCTTCGATCCAATGGCCTGGTTCATGATATCCTCCTCCTCACTCTTTGTCACCATCACCACTGGGGTTGCCGGTGATACCTCCTTGATACGCTGCAGGGTTTCCAGACCTGTGATGCCAGGCATCATCTCATCCAATAAGATAAGATCATAGGTACGCTGCTGACACCGTTCGATAGCATCCATGCCATTATTGACAGTCTCCACCTCATAGCCTTTCTTTTCCAGGAAAAGGATATGTGCCTTCAGCAGATCCACCTCATCATCCACCCATAGTAGTAAACCATTTGTCATATCTTCTGTCTTTGATTAAAAACCTTCCAATTC
>JAEEGL015313191.1_pt1 | contig 11541 bp, 10 predicted proteins | sample 9134231 | NCBI WGS metagenome assembly JAEEGL01 (sample SAMN16246548, study PRJNA631951) | gut metagenome | biome: gut microbiome; feature: rumen; material: fiber-attached | host: Bos | place: Iran: Karaj | collected 2018-10 | reverse complement strand
CATAATTAAACAAAACTTATTTATTGTTTATTATATTAACTTGTAAATAATAATTAATTATACTATAATTATAAAGAGGTGATTATATGAATATAGATTATTCAAATTTAATATTTAAAGAAAATCCTAATATTAAAAACAATATTATACAAATAAAAGATAAATTATTAAAAGTAAATAAAGAAAACTCCAACCTAACAGGTTGGATTAATTATCCAAATGAAATAACAAAAGATGAAATAAATAAAATAAATGAATATGCTAAAGAAATACAAAATAAAAGTAATGTATTAGTTGTTATTGGAATTGGTGGATCATATCTAGGGACAAAAGCAATAATAGATGCTTTAGATTATTCATTTGATAGAAAAGATAGAATTGAAGTAATTTATGCTGGTATGACAATATCTAGCTCTTATTTAAATGATTTAGTTAAATATTTAGAAAACAAAACATTTACTATAAACTATGTATCCAAATCAGGAACAACTATAGAACCAGCAATAGCATTTAGAATTCTAAAGAATCTATTAATAAAACAACATAAAGATAAATTCAATGAATATATTTATGTTACAACATCAAATGGAACAGGTAATAGTTACAAAGAAGCTATAGAAAATAATTATAAACTATTATTTATTCCTGATAATATTGGTGGTAGATATTCTTGTTTTACAGCTTGTGGATTACTACCAGTTGCTGTTAGTAATATTAATATAGAAAACATACTAAATGGTGCTAAAAGTGCAACAAGTGATTTTATTAATAATGATTTTAATAATAATATTGCTTTAAAGTATGCTTACGCAAGAAACATATGCTATCAAAATAATAAACAAATAGAATCTTTATGTGTATTTTCACCAAGACTTAAAACATTACTATCATGGTGGGAACAACTATTTGCAGAAAGTGAAGGGAAAAACAAAAAAGGATTATTACCAGTTGGAAGATTATTTTCAACAGACTTACATAGTATTGGTCAAATGATTCAAGATGGTCCAGAAATCCTATTTGAAACAATGCTTGAAGTAAAAGAACCTCTAGAAAATATTACAATTCCTGAATCTAATAATAATTATGATGAACTAGATTATTTAATTGGTAAAGATGTTCACTATATTAATAATCAAATGCTTAATGCTACATTAAGTGCTCACAATCAAAAAGGAAATGTTCCAGTAGTTCTTCTTTCAATAGATAATCTAAATGATTATAACTTAGGCTATTTAATGGAAACATTTATGTTTAGTTGTGCAATATCAGCTTATAATATAATTGATGATCCATTTAATCAACCAGCAGTAAATGAATATAAAAATAGAATGTATAAACTACTAGGTAAAAAATAAAAGTGCATTTTAAATGCACTTTTTTAATTATATTTATATGTTTCAACGATAGTAGAAACAAACATTTTAATATCAGAAGATTCATCGTAACATAATTTCTTTAATTCTTCTAATTGTTTATCAAACTTATCATAATCAATCTTAATAGGTTTACCAATATGAATTAAATTATTTGGAGTATTTTTCATTCCCTCTTCACTCATAAGTAATTCTTCGTATAACTTTTCACCAGGTCTTAAACCTGTAATTTGAATCTTAATATCGACGTTTGGTTTATAACCAGATAACTTAATTAAATTATAAGCAAGATCATAAATCTTAACTGGTTTACCCATATCAAGAACAAATATTTCACCACCACTAGCATAAGCTCCAGCTTGTAAAACTAAACTAACAGCTTCTGGAATAGTCATAAAATATCTAATAATATCTTTATGTGTAACTGTAACAGGTCCACCTTGTTCAATTTGCTTTTTAAATAGTGGGATAACACTACCATTACTTCCAAGTACATTACCAAATCTTACAGCAACAAAATCACAACTACTAGTCTTAGCAAACTTTTGAACAATCATTTCACAAATTCTCTTACTAGCACCCATTATATTTGTTGGATTAACAGCTTTATCAGTAGATATTAAAATAAATTTATTAACATTATATTTGTTACAACAATAACAAGTATTATAAGTTCCAAATACATTATTCTTAATAGCCTCATGAGGGCTACTTTCCATTAATGGAACATGTTTATGAGCTGCAGCATGGAAAACGATAGATGGTTTATATTCTTGAAATACGCTCTCTAACTTCCCAAGGTCTCTAACTGAACCTATAATAGCCTTAATATTAACATTGGGTAAATTCATCTTTATTTCTTGTTCAATATCATAAGCATTATTCTCATAAATATCAAATACGATTAATTGTTTTGGATTATGTTTAGCAATTTGTCTACACAACTCACTACCAATACTTCCTCCACCACCAGTAACCATTATAACTCTATCTTCAATATAACCAATAATGTCTGATAAATTAACAACAATTTCTTCTCTACCAAGTAAATCATTAATCTTTACATCACGCACTTGATTTAAAGATACTTCACCATTAATTAAATTACTAATACTTGGTAATATTTGAACCTTGCATTCAGTTTCATTACAAATATTAAGTATTTCTTTTAAATTAGTTTGATCAATAGATGGAAGAGAAAGAATAATTAAATCAATATTTTTTTCTTTAGCAATTCTTATAATATCATTTCTATTACCTAATACTTTTATGCCAGAAATAGTTTGATTTAATTTATTCTCATCATCATCAATAAAACAAATAGGATTAATGTAAAGTTTTTTATTACTATATATTTCTTTAATAATTGTTGAACCGGCTTCTCCAGCGCCAATGATCATTAATCTTTTTAAATCTTTAGTCTTTAATGTATTTTTGGCATTATATAATCTAGAAAGTCTAAATACAAATCTTGGAACATGAGCAGATAATATAGAAAATACAAAACTTACCCAAATCCAACTAATATGTAAAAATTTAATATCTAACACTTTAAAGATAGATAATAATATTAAGTTTGTTGCACAAACAATAAGATTTGCATAAACTATCTTTAGGCTTTCACTAATTCCAGCAAACTTCCAAATAGTATCATATAAACCAAAAACCTTATATATAATTACAGTAAATAATGAAACACCAATACCATAATATAATAAATTAGAACAAAACTCTGATAAAATATTCCCATCATTATTATATACAATAAGTATTGATAAAAAAGAAATAGCATAAATTGCTACAAAATCATATAACATTAATAATAATTTATTTCTTAATTTAATAATCATTTTTTGATTTGTCATTTTATTCACCTGTACTTTTATTATTATATCACATATTAATACTATAAACAATTAATACATAAAAAAAGTTAGTAGATATTTCTACTAACTTTATTTTGCTTCATTTAATCTTTTTTGTTTGCACTTTTCTCTTAATTCATCAATCTTATTAAAATCAAGAACAAGATTAACACATATACCAATAAGTAAACTTATAATGAATGCAACAGCAATCCATAAAACTCTATTAATCTTATTAACTGTAAGTACAATAGTTGTATAATAATAATAAACAGAACTATTAGATTCAAATACTTCAGATTCAATTCGTTTTAATTCTTTTGTTGCTTCAACTAATTGTTGTTTATAAGATGTTAAAGTACTATTAAACTTTTGAACATTATCAATAAAATCTTGATCTGTTTTACTATTTTCATAGTTATTAATCTTAATTTCAATTAATCTTATTTCTTCTTCAAAGTCTCTTATTTCACTAGTTAAACGAATAAGTTCTTTATTATAAGATTCAATTTCAATAGAATATAATGTTCCAGAGTTTTGTAATAAAGTATCTCTTTGTTGAGTCAAATCATCATACTTTAATTCATCAACATGTTTTTTATTTTCAAGATTAGTCTTATTATCAATTAAAGTATTATAATAAGTTGTATAATCTAATACATAACCTCTATTATTTAACTCTGTTTCAATTTGTTCAAGGTTATAGTTTTCAAATATTTTATTAGTAATAGTCTTAATTTCTTGTAACTCTCTACCATCTTTAACAGTAATATTACCAAAGTTATCTAATAATTCATCATATCTTGAATCGATTAAATTAAGTTGTAATCTTAAATAAGTAATCTTATTTTCAAAAATTGTAGATGAATCAAATAATTGAATATAATAATCATAGTTCTTTTCATCAATTAATTGATTACTTATAACATTAGGTTCTTTAGCAATAGCTTGTAATAAATCTTTTGCTTGAACTAAAGAAAAATAATGTTTCTTTAAAGTAACTTTAAAACCTTTATATTTTACAACATAATCATTATCTTCTTCATTCATCTTAGCAACATTTTTGTCATATAAAGTATCCCATTCAATAGATTCAATAGCACCTTTATCATATAACTTAGCCATATCAAGCCCTTTTAATGACTCATATTGTTTTTGATACTTATTTAAAGATTCTAAACTAACTAAATCACGATATTCAAATTTAGTACCTTCATAATAATATCCATTTTCATAACAATCAATTGAGTATGAAAACATACCTTCATATGTTGAATTCAATTTATTATGAAAATAAATTCCAATTGTTGCTAAAATAAATAAACCTAAAGTAACAATTAATAATAATTTTGTTCTATTAAAAATAACTCTTAATAAATCAGTAAAAGTTATAGTATTTTCATTTTCGTTCATTTTATTCTCCCTGTATTATATTATTAACAATTTCATCCATTAAATCTTTTTTATCTATCATATCTTTTGCTAACTTTAATTGACATCTAGCTCTGAAATAATTTTGTCCTGGATAATATATTCTAAAATATACATCACCATCAAGATAATCTGTAATAAATCTAACAGCTACTTCTGCTGTCATAGTAATAGCACCTAATGTTAATGTATTAATTTCATCTTTAGTTAAACTATCTTTAACATTTTCTAAAAATCCAGTTGAGAAAGATTTAAACTTATCAAAATCTAAGAATACTTTCTTTAAATTAGTTTCATCTTCTTTACTATTATTACAAGAATATCTAATAGCATCACCATAATCAAATCCAACAAGACCAGGCATTATAGTATCCAAATCAATAACAGTCAAATACTTTAAATCATTTTTTGAATATAAAACATTATTACACTTTGTATCATTATGAGTAACTCTAGTTCTAAGACGTCCTTTTTGTTGCATCTTAGTCATAGTTGTTACAATATCTTCAATTGCAAAAAGTTCATCACATAACCATTTAACTTTTTTATAGCGTTTATATTTATCTTTTCGAATACTTTTTCTTAATAAATTATATCTGTTAATTGAATTATGAAAGTTTGGAATAGTTATATATAAATCCTCAACCTTAAAATTATTTAAATAATTTTGAAATATACCAAATGCTTTACCACATTCATTTAATATTTGTAAATCATTAGGATTATCAAATGTAACAGAATCATCAATGAATCTATAACATCTCCAATATTCATGCTTTTCATCAATAGTATAATATTCACCATCAAGTGTTGTTAAATAATGTAATACTTTATTTTTACTAGTAGCTTCAGTCTTTTTAATTTCATTTCTAATATACTCAGTAACTTTAGAGATATTACTCATTACTTTATCAGGATGTTTAAAAACAAATTTATTAACTTTTTGGACAATATATTTTTTTTCAACACCTTCTCTTAAAAAAGAGACAAGGAAAGTCGTATTAATATGCCCACCACATAGAATCTCACAACCTATATAATCCCCTTTAATTTGAAAACATTGACATATTTCTTCAATTAACATTTTAATCCTCTTATTTTAAAATTCGTTTCTTTTGATGATGTAAAACTTTTAATAAAATGTACCAAACAATATCACATACTTGAAGTGGTATACCAACAATATAAACATACCATATATCTTCAACGTTTATAAACTGCAAATGTATAGCAAGACATAAAGACCATAATAATCCAGCAACAATAAAAGGATTTAATATAGCTTTACCTAAAACACTATTTAAAACCAAGTAAACAATAAATGAAACAGGAATTGCATAAATAAAAACTAAATAATTTGTATCATTAGATCCAAACCAAGAAAATGTAACAAATAATATAGTTGCAACAACCCATACAACAAGTATTGATAACATTATTATTAAAGCATTTTGAAATGCTTTAGACATTTTAGTTCCTTTAACAACTTTTTCTACTATCTTTTCGTCATCAGTTAATAAAGTATCAATGCTTACATTAAAAAGTTTACTTAACTCATATAGAATCTCAACATCTGGTAAAGATTCTCCTCGTTCCCATTTTGAAATTGCTTTATCAGAATAATTCAATTTATTAGCAAGATCTGCTTGAGTTAAATTCATTGCTTTTCTAAATTTTATTAAATTTTTTGCTAAAACATTACGAATATTTTCCATAATACTATTATATAATATTTTTTTTCTTTTTTCAACAACTACTTTTAACTAACTCTACTCACAGTAGAAATCAAAAAATAATCAGTAGACATAGTATATATATAGTGTAGGTAGGTATTTTTAATATCATATTGTATAATAATAATATATAAAGAAATGATTTAGGAGGATTATTATGAAAGTATGTATTACAGCTGAAAGTACTATTGATTTACCTATTGAATTATTAAACAAATACAATATTAAAACTGTTCCATTTACTATTAATCTAGGAGATAAAACAGGTCTTGATGGTGAAATCAAAAGTCGTGAGATTATTGAATATGTAAATAAAACAGGAATATTGCCAAAAACATCTGCTGTTAATGAATGTCAATATACTGACTTTTTTAAAGAGATTTTAACTGAATATGATGCTATTGTTCATATTTCATTATCAAGTTATATAAGCTGTGCTTATCAAAATGCAGTAAATGCTAGTAAACAATTTGATAATAAGATATATATAATTGATTCAAAAGAATTATCAACAGGAATTGCTCTTCTTGCAATTTACGCATCAAAACTAGCAAATAATGGTATGAGCCCTTTTCAAATAGTAAACTCTGTAGTTAAAAGAATACCAAACAATCAAACAAGTTTTGTATTAAAGCGAGTTGATTATTTATATAAAGGCGGTAGATGTAGTTCATTATCATACCTTAGTGCTGCTCTTCTTAAAATAAGACCACAAATAGTAATGTCTAATGGAACAATGATGTCAAGAAAAAGATACGTTGGTAAAATGAAAAATTGTATTGAAAAGTATGTTAAAGATACTTTAGAACAATTTAATACTCCAGATTTAGATACTGTATTTATTACTTATTCAACATGTGAAGAAAGTGACCTTGAAATGGTTAAAAATCTTCTAAAAGAAAGAGGATTTAAAAATATCTATCCAACAGAATCTGGAGCAACTATAACTAGTCATTGTGGAGAAGGTTGTCTTGGTATACTTTACCAAAATGATGGTAATAGTGAAGGCGTCTATATTGAAAAATAAAACTGTATTCATAGAATACAGTTTTTATTTACCTTTAAATATAATATTAAATACTGGTATAAACAATAAAACAATCCAACCAGGATGCCATTTATCAAAAATAAATCCTATACATAAAAATAAAATAACAATTAAAATAGTAATAAGATTTTTAATCTTATTATTTTTTGTATATAAAATAATTGGCATTAAAGGTATTAGCAAAAATACAACCCATCCTGGATGCCATTTATTAAATAAAAATCCTAGAATCAAAAATGCAATAACACATAATAATGGTGTAATTTCCATTATAGTATTCTTTACTTTATAATTCTTTTTAAATATTTGATATTTATCATGTATACTAACAACTTCTGGTATTTCTTCTTTTATTGTTTCAATACCATCTATCTTATTTAATTCATCAAAATCTAAATCAACTTCAATCCCTTTATTATTTACTTTTATTTTACTCATAACACACCTAAAATTTTACTATTTCTTTTACTTGAACAAGATTTGATAAAATAAGTTTTTCTTTAAACTCTATTACATCAACGATTGTATTTCCTTTAATTGTCAAGTATTCACCGCTAACTTTGTATAAATTCATGTTGTTTAAAGTAATATCAACTCCATTTATACTACTTGCATCTCCACTAACACTTGGATTAATCTTTATTATTTCACAAGATAAGTTCTTTAAATCAATTTCTTTACCTTTAAATTGAAATATTTTACAAGAACAAATCCCATTACTATGTAAATTACCTTTTGTTAATAATTCAACACATTGACAATCAGCCTCAAAACTTGCTGAACCATTAACTTTTATAATATTAGCATTAATGTTTCCATCTATTTTAGATAAACCATTTAATGTAACATCACCTGTACAATTAATATTTCCTAAACATTTTAATTTTCCATTTACAACTAATTCATTACAATTAATGTTTCCATTAATATGACAAGATCCATTTATTACAACTGAATCATAATCACCATTTTCAATAGTACCTGATCCATTTATTTTTATATCTTTTGCAAACATATAAACCTCTTTATCTATTTAAAATCAATCTCAATATTTAACTTTATATAACTTATATCTTTATACATCTAACTATTAAACAATCCATTAAAAAAACAATAATAAATCAAATAATAGGCTAAATATAAAGATTTAATAGTATTCTATTCTAAAATATCACGTGTAGCAACAATATCTGAATTTAATCCCAAAACATTTTTAATTAATACATCACCAACTCTAACAGGAGCTTTACATTTAAATTTATTAATTTCATCCATAATTAAAAATATCTTTTCTTTTGGAATAGGATTAGATGTTTTAATAGGTAATCTTTTAAAACTCACACTATCAATATAAACAGTCGATGTAATAGTTCTTTCAGGATTAACAGCTTCTGTTTTACCATACTTTATTCCTCTATTACAACTATTCCCAGTTACATTTAAATTATCATCAACTTTAAGATGACAACCTCTTGGACAAATTATACAAATAAACTCTTTCATTCAACCACCTCGAATGATAATGTTTTGCTTCCTTCTTCTTTTTTAATTAAATCAAATTCACTTTCATTTAATCTTAAAGAAAGATTTTCCATTTCAGCAGGTAATAAATATAATTTTTTAAATGATTTAATTACCTTACCATTTAATAATACATTAATAGTACATTTATCAAATGGTTTTTTACATCTAAACTTAACATAAATATCATTTAAAGAATTAATATGACTTGTTGCAGGGACAACATAACCAACGTTATTTCCAGACATTAAAGTAATAACTTCACTATTATCATTTAGTTCATCTTTAATATATTTACTAGCATTCTTCCCAGCAATACGAGCTTCACTTGTAACATAATCAACAAGATCATGGACATGTAAACTATTACCACAACTAAAAATACCATGAATACTAGTCTCTAAATATTCATTAACAATTGGTCCATTAGTTTTGGGATTAAGTTTTACTCCAATATCTTTAAGTAGTGGATTATAAGGAAGTAATCCAACACTTAAAAGTAATAAATCACATTCAAATTCAATGTCTGTTTCTTCAATGAAATTAAACTTATCATCAACTTTAGATATAACTACTTTTTCAAGTCTATCTTTTCCAACAATCTTTTTAACTGTATGACTTAAATAAAGTGGTATATTATAATCATTTAGACATTGAACAATATTTCTATTTAAACCATTAGAATATGGCATAAGTTCAGCAACACCTAAAACCTTAGCACCTTCTAAAGTCATTCTACGAGCCATAATTAATCCAATATCACCACTACCAAGAATAAATACCTTTTTACCAGCCATATATCCCATAATATTAGTATACTTTTGAGCAAGACCTGCTGTCATTACTCCACTCGGTCTATCACCAGGAATACTTATAGCTCCTCTTGTTCTTTCACTACATCCAGTAGAACAAATAATAGCTTTAGCTTTGCTTATAAAATAACCTTTATTATTAGAATAATATACCATTTTATCAGAAGTAATCTTAGTAACAAAAGTATCAGTTAATACTTCAATGTCTCTTTTTTTAACTTCATTAACAAATCTTATAGCATATTCTGGTCCACATAATTCTTCTTTAAACTCTTGTAAACCAAAACCATTATGAATACATTGTAATAAAATACCACCAAGATATTTATCTTTTTCAATAATAAGAATCTTCTTAATACCATTATCATATGCCTCAATAGCACTAGCCAAACCAGCACTACCACCGCCAATAACTATTAAATCATAATTACTTATCATAGCTATCACCCTTAATTCCTTCACAAACAACGTAAGAATTCTTATTATCTTTGCATATTTCTACAGGATTTTTACCTAGTTCTTTAGATAAAATATCTAAAACATAAGCCTCACAGAATCCCCCTTGACACTTACCAAAGCCTGGACGAAGTCTTTTTTTAACACCTTTAATAGTCGTTGCACCACAATTTCTATGAATACAATCAATGATTTCTCCTCTAGTAATCTCTTCACAGCGACAAACAATATCACCAAAATCACCATTAGTACTAACAAGTTTTTCTCTTTCTTCACTAGATAATTTATTAACTCTATATAAAGGTCTACGCTTAGGATTAAAACTAGTATTAACTTCAAGTTTTAAAAAACTTCCAATTAATTCAATAGCATACTCTCCAATAGCTTGACTACTAGCAAGACCAGGAGATTGAATTCCAAGCATATTAATAAAACCATCTTCACTATTAATAACAAAATCATTGCTTTCATGATAGCTTCTTAAACCACTAAACTCATGAATAACTTCTTTTAAATGCAAATCATCAACAAGTCTATAAGCTTCATTAACAATATTATCAAGTGTCATTTTATCACAACTAACATCTTCTCTATCATTAATAAACTCACTAGATGGTCCAATTAAATAATTTCCAGCAGTAGTTGGTGATATTAAAACACCTTTACCTTTACTAGATGGAACACTAAACAATGTATGTTTAACAAAATTCTTATCAAAATGATCTAAGATATAATATTCACCTTTACGTGGTTTAATAGTCTCTTTTTTATTAGAAACCATATTATTGATCTTATCACTATAAATACCAGCACAATTAACAACAACTTTTGCTAAATAATTAGATTTATTAGTGATAACATTAAATAAACCATTTTCTTTTTTAATATCGATAACTTCCTCGTTAAGGTTTAATTTAACACCATTATCTATGGCATTTTCCATTAAAGCAACAGTTAATTCAAAAGGATTAATAATCCCACAAGTTTTAGCATATAATGCTTTTGTTGCTTTCTTAGTAATATTTGGTTCTAATTCAACTAATTTATCTCTATCAATAATCTCAGTTTCAACACCATTTTCAAAACCCATTTGTTGAAGTTTAACAAGTGTATCCTCTTCTTCTTTATTTGTTGCAATTGTTAAAGATCCAATTCTTTGAAATTCAACGTCTAAATCTTTACAAACATCTTCAATTAAACTATTACCTAAACAATTAAATTTAGCCTTTAACGTGCCAGGATGTGGATCATAACCAGAATGAACTATTGCACTATTAGCACAACTTGTGCCTTCACAAACAT
>JAEEGL013088110.1_pt1 | contig 11541 bp, 9 predicted proteins | sample 9134231 | NCBI WGS metagenome assembly JAEEGL01 (sample SAMN16246548, study PRJNA631951) | gut metagenome | biome: gut microbiome; feature: rumen; material: fiber-attached | host: Bos | place: Iran: Karaj | collected 2018-10 | reverse complement strand
TCTGACAGAAGAGGAACTGGAGATTTATGACCTCCTTATTTTGGGAAAGAGCCTCACCAAGGCAGAGGAACAGAAGGTCAAACTGGCTGCAAAGAACCTCTACAAGACCCTCATGCAGAAGAAGGCTGAATTGATGGTTGTTGAGTGGTATAAGGATGAACAGACAAGAGCCCTTGTCAGGAGTACAATCAGTGAAGAACTGGACAAGGATCTGCCTGATTCCTATGACAAGGACTCCTTTAACTCCAAGACCAATCTGCTGCTCAACCACTTTATGGATATGAGTGTGCAGGGGTATGGATGGGTGGCATAGATTAAACACAAGATCTAATATGGCTGAAATAAAGAATAATTGGCAGGTAATAGAAGATGGGTTACCTGCAATGAAGAGTGAGTCCTTTAACTTATCAAGGACATATTACAGATATATGTCAGAAGAAGCTTTTGACTATATCATGAAGGGGAGTTTTAAGTTCAATAACCCTGCAAACTGGTGGGATCCTTTTGAGTCATTAATGGTCAAAGGTGATTATTCTGCTTTGGGTTATGAACAGCCAGCCACATATGTTGCTTGTTTCTCAAGATTAGCCAATAGTGAAGCTCATTGGAAAATGTATAAGAGAACCTTGAGAGAAACCTGTATCAGGGTGGAATTTGATATGAAGAATTTCATAGGAGCTTTCTATTGGGGTAAGGCATTTAACAGTCAACCTCATCTATATATTGGTGATGTTTCATATTTAGATGGAAGAAGCATCCTTACAATAGGAAAGACAAGTAAATATCACAAACAGGCTGTTCCATTTCCATTTAAAGAGAAGGACTATGTAGATTTGCTACTACTCAAGAGAAAATCATTTAAATGGGAGGAAGAAGCAAGAATAGTTGTTTTGAGTGATGAACCCCAGATGGATGCACTGTATTTGTCTTTTGATCCTTCCATGGCTAAGTCATTTATTAAGTCTATCCAAATTGAACCTAATAAGAATGATTACAGCTATAAGAGGCTTTATAAAAAGTACAAAGAATGGTGGGATAGCTTGGATGATCCTCTTTTTTATTCTTATCCTTTTTATTGTACAAAATCAAGTCTATATGATGAGAGGGAACCAATAGTATTTAAGAAGTAAATTGCTTTTTGAATATGAAAACACTACTTGGATGGTTATGAAAGAGAACAAGTATATCCAGGATGAGATTGAGGAATTAAAAGCAAGTCCCTTTTTCCCACCCAAATACAACAAGGTGTCTTCAAGGGATGAGATCCCCCAATTGATTGAAGACATGAAGAACCAGACAGGTGTTTGGGAATGGGATTTCAATTTCCTTCTGAATCCATCTCTATTGATAAGAGGATGGTTTATTACAGATATGGATGTCCAAGATGAAAGTGGGAATTATGTTATGCCATTCTTCTTCATCTGTCATCTTAACCCATCCTGTGGAGATTTGATGGGGGTTCTTGATTCAAGAGGGAAAACAATATTAGACAGTGACTATTCCTCCATTCAGTATTCTGGCTGGGAAGATTACTTCATAATTGAGAAGAATGGGAAGTTTGGCATGTTTAGCACCAGAAAGGGGATAATCTGCCCTCCTGAATATGATGAGGTGACTCCTTTTTCAGAAGGAGTCTTTGGTGTTGTCAAGGGAAATTCAATTGGTTATATGGATGCAGTAGGAAACCTTATTGTTCCTATTGATTATGTGTATAATAAAGACAATCTGCCAGTTGGCTTTGATAATGGACTTTTATACTTGTATTCTTTTACTGATAACTATAAGTATTTAGACTACAAGTGCATAGACCACTATAATAACATCATTAAAACTGGTTTCATAGATGATCCAGTTGAAGAGTATAATGACTTCCTGCTTGACCATGCATTTGATGAAACCTATGATAAACTGGATGCCTATGAAGGAGACCCAAGCAATTTGTGGAATACAGACTAATCTATATTTTGCAGGATGAGTATAATAACTGATACTGATGCCACTTGCATGATTTGCAAGCACTCTTCCAGTGTGGTGGACATGGGGTATTGCCCTCTTGCTGATAAGGAGTGTGAACTGGAAACACCAGCATATGATTGCCCCTATTTTGATTATTCTGACCATTATCTTGCCGCATTAGGGGTAAAGAAGAAAGAAGGGAACACCAAGAATCAAAACAAAATAGTGGATAAGGAAGAGTCTGAGGAGAAGAATGAAGTGATAATCAGGGAACAGGTGAACACAGTGGATGTGAATGATAAAGACCTGAGAAACAGGGGAAACTTCACTCTTGCTGTTGTTGTTTTCCTCTTTTGCATAATCTCAACTGCATTTGTGGTGTCTCATGCCCATGGACTAGAGATTGTATCTGACATTGTCATAGGACTATTTATTACTGCAGTATTAACATACCTTGCTTATGAAGAGTGAAACATTATCTAACTACACTATATGAAAACACCACTTGGATCGTTTCCCCCCAAAGTGTGTCCAGTAATGAAAAAAACGATCACCCCGAAGGATGATCGTTTTGAATTCTATCGAAAGGTATTATTCCCCAATCCATTTTGTTCTGCGTAAGTATTCGTTAAACTGTATTATGCAGTCGGGAAGTATTTAGGCAACAAGATGCAATAAATCGGAAAGATATGATGACTTATGAAGAGAATGACTTCGATATACTATTCTGTAACAGGTCGGACAGAGAACCCTTTGTACCGCCCATCCCCATCATCATATCCCAAATCCTCAAGTGAATACGCCGATGACGGTGAGTCACTGTTAATAACTGATGCCCAGTAGCAATAACTGGAACCGTAACCGTAGATAGCTTTCTTGGACCTACACCCGGCGGCAGGAATGAAAATCCTTTTACCGTTAACCTTACTCGTTATCGCGTATCCATTTGTTCCGCATAGACTCGACTTAATCCATTCGCATTTTGACTTTAACTCACTCCACTCTGCAGTTGTAGGTGTGCGCCATTCCCCTTGCCAATTGGCGCGAGCCGCATCGTCAACATAATTGTAATCAGAAAACCGGGTTTTTCCATCGGGGCTGCCAGAACCGATCCAATAGTTTGTTTTGCCAGAAGGACAATATCGAGTCAATGAATTGTAGGTGCCATTGCACCAACTGTAACTCTGCCAGTCATATCCGGCATCTTTTCCGGACTTCCATACAGGGTTTTCAGACTGAGCATAACCTGGCTGATAGTAAGGTTCAGTCTCACCCCATGCGAAGTAATCACCATATTCCTCGGGTTTTTGTGCGCCGACATTGCAAGATGCCCATTTAACGTTCAATCCCAAGTCAACAGCCTCCGGGGTCGGGACATTGCGAAAAACAAAAACATCACAAGTCGCTTCTTTCCCATCGCGGCTCACGGTAATCGTGGCTGCGCCTTCCGTGATAGCTTCTAACACTCCACCATTTACAGAAACGACAGAAGGGTCCGAACTGAACCACGATACAGTTTGATCATTGATATCCGAAGGTGACACAGTCGCTGAAAGAGTGAAGGATTCTCCTTCATAGAGTGAGATACTATAATTGCTGAGATGTACAGAGGTCACTAAAGTAGGAACACCCAAGACGGGACGAATAGACTGTCCAGCAGGACGGATTGTGCGTTGCATATAGACATTTCCGCCAGAGGTAAAGCCCAAATACCATGCATCAGTAGGATCGTTGATACTAAGAGAAGAAGACCAATAAAACCCACGGTAGTTTGGATTATCGAGATAGTCTTTACGATATTTACCTGCAGCAGGAAGGAAAATCGAGCGGTCTGTGTAACCGGACTTTGTTCCAGTCACAAGATATCCTCGTAATCCTGTTCCGTTGTAGTCCGTTTCCCATTCCCATGTACAATTGTTCAGTAGTTCAGACCATTCCGCCTCTGTAGGTGTGCGCCATTCCCCTTGCCAATTGGCGCGAGCCGCATCGTCAACATAACTGTAATCAGAAAATTCTGTCTTATCATCAGGGCTTTCGGATCCAGTCCACTCATACATGCCAGTATGATAAACTGTGGGGCAATAACGTTTAATGTTAAAGGTTTCCTGACCAACTGTTATCCATTTATATGTGCCCCAGTCATAACCATAGTCTCTGAACCTGATACTGTTATTTTCATAATAATAATGAAGCTTTGTCTCCGCCCAGGCATAGTAATCGCCAAACTCTTCAGGTTTAGTTGCCCCTAGATTGAACGATGCCCATTTGAGTCCAGAAGGAAGACCAAGGTCAATAGCGTCAGGGATAGGAACAGACGCAGGAATGGCTTGAATCCTGTCTGCATAATCACTCCATCCATCTACGTTCTTATAGGCATTTACAGATTCTGCAGGGACAAATAATATACAATTATTGGTTTCTGATAAACCTAAAAAATCGTGATCATAATCCCAAATCGACATATCGTCTAAAGTGGGTGGAGTTTTGGATAATAAAGTAATAGTTGTAAGACAAGAACATCCCATGAAAGCAGCTACTCCTATATTTGTTACGCTATCTGGGATGATAACATCGCAGAGTGCCGAACATCCCGAGAATGAGTAAATGCCAAGACTCGTTACACTATTTGGAACATTAATATCAGATAGACTTGTACAGTTCCAGAATGCATAATTACCAATGCTTTTTACGCTTTCCGGAATGCTAATGATAGAGAGGCTACTACAGAATTCAAAAGTATCATTCTCAATGCTTGTAAGTTTTTCAGGAAGCTGGATAGTGGTCAGGCCACACCCGGCGAAAGCATGGTCCCCAATTGTCGTTACACTATCTGGGATAATTAATTCAGTAAGCCCTTTACATCCAAGAAAAGCCCCCCTTTTGATAGTGGAAACATTTTCTGGGAGGATGATTTCGGAGAGCATTAAACACCTTACGAAGGCATATTCCCCTATACTGACAACAGTTTCTGGTAACTCCACGCTGATAAGTTTTTCGCAGTTCTCAAATGCATGATCCCCAATACTAATAATCCCGTCCGGTATGTCGAAGCTCTCCTCGACAGACCCTATAGCGACACGTATAAGCGTACCGGAATCAGCAAGAAATAAACCGTCCGAACTCGCATATTTTCCTTTGAATTCAACTAAAGAATAACACTTGCTAAAGGCCTCTGAACCAATACTCGTCACACTACTCGGAATAGTAATGCTGCTAAGTGTTGAACAATTTAAAAAAGCAATATTACCTATACTTGTTACATCTCCATCAAAAAGCATTATTCCTTGGCCATCAGTATACTCATTATTGACGATATTCGCTCCAAATACATCAGACTTATATGGTGTAACAATCTGTTCATCCGTACTGGTATAATAAATTACATTATTTGGCGGAATGTTCCCTATCTCCACTTCAAAGGCCGCCATGCTCTTCTTTACTCCGCTCTTGATTTCGATGGAGTTAGACGTGGATTTCGTAAATTCGTTGCCGTTGCTGTCGGTTATCGTGATAGTGAATCCTTCCGTAAGAATCCCAGGAGGCAGGACGAACCAGAACTCCACATATTCTTCTGCGGTGCTACCAAGGGCAACGGGTGTATCACAGACCAGTTCAACCGACTTGGAATTCGATGTGCTCTCGATGAAGTCCACCGAAAGCGTTCCGCTCTGCCCAATGGTCACGTCCGTTCTACCAGACAGAAATTCAGGGCCATTGCTTTCCAACTTAATCGATGAGACTGATACACCCGCACCATACAAACGGACCGTTCTGTAGCCGCCCACATGCATGAACCGCAGGTCCATCGTGTTCGTCCTTGCGACCATGACGTTGGCTTCGATTCCGAAGGAGTCCTTCTTGTAATGCTGAGTCGAGGGGAAGGTGACGGTCAGATTGCCTTCGTAGCCACATTTGTTCTTCTTGTCGTAGGGATAGACCGCATATACATGTCCGTCCGCGATATTCCCTCCCGTATGGTATCCGCTGCTCTCCACCAGGTCGAAGTCGCCGGCGGTATCGCCCGTGTCACCGAGGAACTCGTATTCCTGGTTATAAGTATTACGCTCGAAGATCGAGATATGGTCCCCTTCGTTCCAAAGGACGCGCAACTTCGAATCTGCATAGACTCTCGTCTCCGAATCGACAGGGTCTTCCGCCACGGCATGATACCGGTGCTGAGCCGGATTCTCAAACTCCTCTTCCTTCTGAACCGTGCAAGATGCAACGAGAAGCATTGCACCGAACAATAAACTCTTACGCATTATCAATGTGGTTGTTAAAATGGTTATTCCGGTTATTCGAACTTGATGTCATCACCAATCGTCCTCGCCTTCATCATCGACTGGCGGTAGGTCATAGAGGATGAAATCCGTATGCTCAACCACGATAAGTTCCGATTCAGGACGTTCATATTTATGAACGTTCGTGCTATTCTTTGCTGACATTACTGAATGGTTAATTAAATGTTGATACTGAATACAATTGCAAATATAAAAAACATTTAACTATTACTATTCTTGTAGACCACTTTAGTACATCGATGGCCTAATTTTGCTGCAATTTCTGCATTTTTCTATCTTTGCACCAGGACCGCATACAGAGATGAGACTATAGTGTATGGACGGCATCGGACACTGACGGGATTCACTTTTTAGTGGACCCCGTCTTTTAAAAAAGGTCACCCTTGCTTGAGGATGACCTTTTGCAGGGATGTAAAACTATATCCACGCGACAATTAGTCCGGCAATTGAAATCAACGGATACAGGACGCAATAAACGACGATATTTACGACAGAATATCTCGTCCTGAATACTCTTGCGAGCCAGAATAAACTCTTTGCCGTGGACTTAAACATTATATCAATACGGTCCTTATCGTCGAATTCTTCATTATCGGGCTGAATCTCTGATTCTATTTTCTCGGGATGAAGTAAAAGCCTTCTTAGTCCCAAGAACAAGAGAAAGACTACGAGAAGAATCAACGTAAGAATCAAGAAGAATAATACCTTTCGTGCGTGTTCCGTTCCCGAAAAGAAACGCAGGACGATATTAATCAAACTGGCCAATAATATTGTATTCCCAATATCATTGAACAGAATGACATTTATCGTCCTATAACTTGTATGGAAAACGCTCGCAAGCGACTCCATACAAGCACAACACAATTCAAAAAGACGATACATAATCACAGACTATCATCAAGATATACAAAGATAATGATTAATTGACTATTATAAAGGATTGGCGCAAAATCATCCAGAACAAGCAGTTAATCCCAAGACGAATCCGAGTTTCTTCTTGGTGAGCCATGTCCGGATTCTGGGAAGAATGTATCGATGTCCGTATGGATTATCTCTGAGTTTTATTACATTTGCATACTGACCACTTTAGCGCATATGAAATACTCAGAAATGCATCAACCACAGGAAGGTTATGTCGCGCCTTCTGTGAGGCTCGTTGATCTGGAATTGGATCAATCTTTCCTTGCCTCGAACCTTGAACCCATCGATGGTGGAGATGATCCTGATATTGATTGGTAAAAAACACAAACTGATATGAAACGTTCCATTGTTTTTGCACTGACGGTGGTACTGTTGGCGGCCTGTTCTACTAAGGAGATAGACTTCCAGACCCCCATTCAGGAGGATGTAGCATTCTATGCATCATTTGAACAGCCAAGTGAAGAAGGAACCAGGGTCTATGCCAACGAGGATTTACTTCTCCGTTGGAATGCCGATGACCGGGTGTCCATCTTCGGGACGAATACTCTCAACCAGCAGTATAAATTCATCGGAGAGACAGGGGATAACGCTGGAGGATTCAGCAAAGTCGAGGGTGCTGAATATGTGACGGGGAACCCCATCTCTCATGTGGTTTCCGTCTATCCCTATCAAGAATCTACGAAGATATCTGAGAGCGAAACTATAACTGTCAATCTCCCTTCCGAACAGTTATATTCTGAGAACACCTTCGGGCTTGGTGCCAATACAATGGTCTCTGTCTCTGCTGACAACTTTCTTCAGTACAAGAACGTTGGAGGTTACCTGGTGTTAAAACTTTATGGTGAAGGTGTTTATGTATCTTCGATAACCTTGAAAGGAAATAATGGGGAGAAGTTGGCGGGCAGAGCAACAGTCACGATGCCGCTGGATGGTGTTCCTATGGTGACAATGGCTTCTGACGCTGCCGATATGATTACATTGACTTGTTCTGAGCCGGTACAACTGGGTGCAACTGAAGAAGAAGTGATACAGTTTTGGTTCGTAGTTCCTCCGGTCACGTTCAGCAGTGGATTTACCATTACCGTGAATGATATTTCCGGTGTCTCATCAAAGAAATCGACCTCTAATAGTATTTCCATCAATAGAAACAGGTTGTCCAAGATGTCTGCGATTGAAGTTGAGCTTCCGATTTCCATTCAAGATGCCGTTGACTTAGGACTCCCTTCCGGAATTAAGTGGTCACTGTGCAATCTTGGTGCATCTTCGCCTGAAGCAAGTGGCGATTATTATGCTTGGGGGGAAACGGAACCTTATTATCAAATTTCGCATTCACAGGATAATCCTTGCAACAACTGGAATGAAGGCAAGGAACAGGGGTATGTTTGGTGGTCCTACAAATGGTGCATGGGATCAGCAAAATCACTACTTAAGTATTGTAACAAAGACAGCTACGGACATAGGTCCTTTGTTGATGGGAAGACTGTCCTGGAACCGGAAGACGATGCTGCCTATGTTAAATTGGGAGGAGGATGGAGAATGCCTGCTATTAGAGACTGGTCGGAGCTGTATTATTATTGCGATATTACACAGGCTACGAAGGATGGGGTCGAGGGCTGGCTTCTTACTAGTACCATTAATGGTAACAGTATCTTCCTTCCCTTTGCTGGCAATCGCAGCTATACAGAACTCTATCCTGGCTATTTAGGACTTTATTGGTCAACTTCAATCAATACGAAGGATCCATCGACTGCTGTGGCCCAGCGCATCTCAAATACGGGGGGATATTCACAAAACTACGATCGTTGTGAAGGCTTGACTATCCGTCCCGTTTATGATGAAGGGATTCACCCTGAATCGGTAACACTAAACAAGTCATCCATGTCATTGACCATAGGAGCTACAGAGCAACTTAAGGCGACAATTCTGCCCACCGATGTGACCAATAATACGGTTTCATGGTCGTCCAATTATCCTGATATTGCCTCTGTTGATAACAGTGGAAATGTAACAGCCCTTACAGCCGGAATCACATCGATTACGGTAACGACTAATGACGGCAGATTGAGCGCAACTTGCGAAGTGACCGTGTTTGCAATTCCTTCCGCTGTTGACTTGGGCCTTCCTTCCGGGCGGAAGTGGGCATCATTCAATCTTGGGGCAACGAAGCCAGAGGAGTGTGGCTATTACTATGCGTGGGGAGAAACGGAAAAAAAGAAGGATTATTCTTGGTCTACTTACAAATGGTGCATGGGGACGAATAATACCCTGACGAAGTATTGCTTCTCTTCAGAATATGGTTATAATGGTTTTACTGACTCCAAAACCACCATGGATTTGGAAGATGATGCCGCCTATGTTATTCTTGGGGAGAAATGGAGAATGCCTACTGGTGATGACTGGTCGGAGCTTGCATCGAATTGTCAGTTATTGGATACTGTACAAAATAGAGTTGATGGCATTCTTATTACCAGCAACATTAATGGCAACAGTATCTTCCTCCCTTCATCTGGTTATATGGAAGGCTCAAAACTCTATCGTTGGGATTATAGCTCCGAGCATAACGGTTGGTTACCTACGCTCGATGAATACTTTCCGCAGCAGGCATGGAATATCACGGTCACTGATAGTGGAATAGGTGGTTACTGTCCACCCCGTTGCATCGGGTATGCTATCCGACCTGTTCTTTCCGAATAAGCAAGAAGGCTCCCGGATTTCCGAGAGCCTTTGTTTTGGTTTATATGAATCTGAATCTGTTCCCTGGTATCATCTGCCCGGAATCTCAAGGATCTGTAATAGGACTTCCTGGACCCGTCTTTCGGTTTCGGATGCTGAAAACAGCGGCATCTTTATTCTGCTTTCGACGAAGACTTCTTTCCCGTTGATAACCTGATTCAGGCATGGTCTCATGTCGCGTTCCCAATCGGAAACCGTAGACCAGTAGGATTCAATATTGGTACAGTCTGCTGTACTGGCAGATGCCTTGGCGATGACGAGAATCTGAGTGATGATCATTTCGTCGTATACTTCAATACTCAGGATCGAGAGAACTCCTGGTTGAACAATCGTAATTTTTGCTTCCATGATGATTTGATTTAGATGAATTTGTTTTTGATTTTTTGAGCGGTTGTATGGGAGATGCCTTCAAGCTTCGCGACTGCCCTTACGCTGTAGCCTCTCTTCAACAGGCTGATTGCGGTCTTGTATTGTTCCCGCATCTCCTCGTCAGTTTTCCTGTATCCAGTCTTCCTCCCAAGCTTCCCTCCGTTGGCGATGTATTGCTTTCTGCCGGAGTTGAGCCTGTAGGTGATATTGGCCCGCTCGATGCTGGCGAACTCGGCTAACAGTGTGATGATGATGCTCGCCATAGGATTCACACTTCCGTCTGGTAAGAGTGAGTTGACTCCAAGGTTTTGGACGTAGACGGAGACTTTGGCTTCATGCAGCATCTCCAGTGAGCGCAAGACCTGGAGCGTTGAGCGCCCAAGTCGGCTAATCTCGGAAAGTAGTAAGATGTTGATGTGATTGGAGATGCAGTAGTCCAAGCACTTCTGCAAAACCGCTCGTTCTTCGATTTTCTTGACTCCGGATACATGCTCAGTGAACACATTCTTGACGTCGATGTTCTCTCGGTCAGCGTAATTCCGAAGGTCGGTGATTTGCCGTGTTGTGTCCTGCCTGTCGTTCTCGCTGCTGACGCGAGCGTAGATAACGGCAGTACGGGGTGATGATTTGTCCATAATAAGTGTTTGATTTAATCTGGTCCGTTCCATAAGACCCTTGAAACCCACCTTCAGACTTAAAGTGGAACACGGGTGCTGTTGGAACATTTATTATTGCCGGATATCTCGAGGCAGGACCTAATTCTTTTGAGAACGTGCGCCACTGGGGCGTTTCCAGAGGCGAGTTGGAAAATGCCAAGTGAACTCGTAAACTTCAACTTCGTCCCGAGTGACGAAGCAGATTTCTGTTGTAATGGCGATAAGAAAGATTTGAGTCTTTCCGATGGACTTTATGCATGAGTTCACGGAAATGTTTAAGATTTCATATTTGCCGTTCAATGGTGATTATCTTTTTTTTGATTTGATCTGTCGTCCACTCCGAAATCCGGATAACGTATCCGGAAAAATCGGTGCGGGTGATTGAATGCAATTCGACAGGGGAGTGATGCCGTCAACGCAAGGCTTGCCGAGAAGAAATCAAACCTCGATAGATCCATTGAATTTCTATCAATAGATTCCAATAGATTCGACTCAATGACGGCGCCACAGGTCAAGCAGGCGATAACGGAAAAGAAAGTTGCTAAGCCAGTTCATCTCGTTTCAGATTTGTTTGCGGAATATCTTGCGACCAATATCAAGGAAGG
>JAEEGL012074298.1_pt1 | contig 11541 bp, 7 predicted proteins | sample 9134231 | NCBI WGS metagenome assembly JAEEGL01 (sample SAMN16246548, study PRJNA631951) | gut metagenome | biome: gut microbiome; feature: rumen; material: fiber-attached | host: Bos | place: Iran: Karaj | collected 2018-10 | reverse complement strand
TGTACGTGTAAAGTACACCCTGCCCGTAACCTTCAGACTTCAGTAAAATGAATAGAATTACATTCAAATTAATTGGATTAACACTCGTTTTAGGCTTGTTCCTCGCTTGTGGGAACAAGCCTAAAAATACTAAAGAGGAGCAGGAGTATCAACGTGCCGCACGCTATTTCGTATGCGATGCCAGTTTCCAACCCATTCTGGATGAAGAACTCCAAATCTTCATGTACCAGAACCTGCTTGACACCCTCGAAGCACAGTACACCAACGAACAGGAAGCTGTGCAGAAATTGATGCGCCTTGAGACATGGCTTGCCTTCACTACTCGCCGTTTGACAGCTAAGGAAGAGCAAAACCTCAAAGACCGCCGCTACATGCCACGCACATACGCGCTGGCTTATGACGGTTTGGCCATCATCACTAACAATGCCAATCCTGACACCTGCATCACCGTGAACGACTTCCGTCGCATTCTGCAAGGCGAGCTGGTGAAGTGGAGTGACCTCTATCCCAAGTCAAAACTTGGCGACATCGACGTTGTGTTCGACAATCCCCTGTCAAGCACCGTCCGCTGGTGTGTAGACTCCATCCTTGGAGGCAAAGAGTTCAAAGCCCCCAACATTGGAGCCGTCCAAACCAGCAAGGCCGTTGTCGACTATGTGGAACAGCATCCCAACGCCATGGGTATCATCGGTTCCAATTGGCTCAACGACAGCCGCGACACCACTAATGTCACTTTTAAGAAGAATATTCAGGTCATGAAGGTCAGCCGCATGGACTCAGCCACTGCAGCTAACAGCTGGCGACCCTATCAGTACTACCTATATAACGGCAACTATCCGCTGGTACGCACCATCTACGCCATTCTCAACGAGCCACGCACGGGTCTGCCATCGAATTTTGCCCACTTCTGCCGCCTTCCCAAAGGCCAGACCATTATCCTCCAGTCAGGTCTTCTGCCCATTCAGGCAGCGATGAACCATCGTGAGGTAATTGTGAATAAACAATAAAAAGATAAACTTTTTAATAAGTTAAACGTCATACGATAGGAAGTAAAAGATAAGTAGTAAGAAGTAAGTAGTAAGAAGTAAGAGAGATAGTAAACATTAAGTAAAACTTAAAATACAAACGATTATGAAAGCAATCAAATATTTATTCATCGCAGCGCTGACCGCAGGTTACAGCGCCAATGTCATGGCACAGGATGGCTCAAAGGCTGACATCGATGCCGTCAAGAAGATTATTAGTAACAAACCCGCCGATCTCGACAAGCAGATGAAGCCTTTCTTCAAGGCCAACAAGAAGAATGCCGAGAATCTGGTAGCCTTCGGACGTGCCTTCTACGAGGCCAAAGACACCGCCAATGCCAAGGTGTATGCCGACTACGCACTCCAGGCTTCTAAGAACAAGTGTGCTCCCGCCTTTATATTGTTGGGCGACATCGCTGCTGTAGCCGATGACGGTGGTGGTGCTGCTGCCCAATACGAGCAGGCCATCTATGTGGATCCCAAGAATCCCGATGCTTACTACAAGTATGCCAATGTCTATCGTAAGATTAGCCCTGCCGGTGCTGTTGCCAAGCTGAATGACCTCCGCGCACAGCGTCCAGACCTTGCTGTAGATGCTTACGCAGGCCGCATCTATTACATGTCTAACGAGTTCGACAAGGCTCTTGCTGCCTACGACAAGGCTGACAAGAGCAAGATGGAAGAGCGTGATCTCAGCGACTACGCTATGTCAGCCTTCTTCAAGCAGAAGTACGACAAGGCTCTCGAAGTGGCTAAATTCGGTCTCTCGAAGAATCCTCGTCATGCCGCCTTCAATCGTCTCGCCTTCTTCAACCTTACAGAGCTGAAACAATACGACGAGGCCCTGAAGTATGCTGATGCTTTGTTCCACAACAGCGACTCTGCCAAGTTCTCTTACTACGATTACACCTATTATGGTAATGCATACGCTGGTGCCAAGCAGCACGAGAAAGCCATTGAGATGTACGAGCTGGCTTTGGCTCAGGAGGATATGGACAACAAGGCTAAGCGTGCCGGTGTTGTTAAGCAGCTCTCTGAAGCTTACAAGGCCAAGGAAGACTATCTCAATGCCATTAAACACTACAAGGACTATCTGAAGAATCAGGAGAAGCCGACAGCAATGGAGCTCGCAGGTCTCGCCAATCTGCACATGCAGCATGGCGGCTCACTTCAGGATGCCGAGGCCAAGAAGGCAGCATTCATTGAAGCTGATGCAGTCTATGGCGATCTGGCCAGCAAGTATGAGAATGCCGTGGAGTATGCCACATTCATGCGTGCCCGTGTCAATGCCCAGATGGACCCCGACTCTAAGCTCGGTCTGGCAAAGCCTTACTACGAGAAGCTCATCGAACTCATCGAGCCACGTGCCGAGAAGGATGCCACAGAGCGTGCCCGCATCATAGAGTCTTACCGTTACATGATTGCCTACAATTTCATTGTGAAGGAAGACAAGGAAGCTGCTAAGGCTTTCGCTACCAAACTCCAGGCCATCGACCCCGAGAACGAGATTGCCAAGCAGATTCTCGAGTCAAAGTAAATCGACACAAGACATACCTCTATATAAAAGAGGTTGTGGCAAAAACAGCAAATTCAGTGAATTTGGTTAGCAAATTCACTGAATTTGTTTTATGAATGTACTGAATTTACTTTCACAGGAGATATCTCTTATGGTTTTGGCACTGTCTCTTTAATAACTTTACTAATAAGGAATCAAAACGCCTAATAGTTTCACCCTTGAAATTCTGAAGGTGCTACACCAGTTGCCTGCTTGAATATCTTATGGAAATGAGTACGGCTGAAACCGCAATGGTCAGCCACAGCCTCATTGGTCCAGTCTGGATGATCCTTCAATACACGCTTGGCCTCCTCCACACGCAGAGATGTTATCCAACGGGTAAACGAGCTATGCCCTGTAGTCTTCACCCATGCGGTGAGCTGGTAACGGGGTATGTTCATCGCATCAGCAGCCACTGGACTGGTAATGCCGGACTGAAGATGGGCACCTGTGGCCAGCCATCGTTCAACGATGTGATTCAAATGTAACAGCGTCTCAGACGAGATTCCAGCGTTCTCTGACATCCGTCCTTTGATTGCTGACTTCTGCAACCTTTCCTCACGGTCACTCTCCTCTGCACTCGCTTCAGCCTCGCGCACGCGCTTCATAGCGTTACTCGTAAAGTAGCGTACGAAGCAGAACCACATCATGAAGATACCCCAGAAAAACAAGAGAGCAAAGATTAAAATCAAAACATTGGGACCAAAGATAAGCAAAGGCACAAAGATGGCCAATAGGCCGTTCACGCCAACAGCATACTTCATCCATTGCGTCAGACCTTTGCGATTGCTATCGTAGTAGTTCGCGATGGCAGTCTGCATACGAACGAGTTCACGAAACTGCAGAATACTATAATAGACCTGCATGGCAGCATAGATGATGCTCATGACAATTTCTGTCCACCAGACACGATCCGACAACTGTCCTATAGGGTTCCCGTCGGTAGCCACGACTACAGCCAGACCGCCTGTAACCACAAGCCATGCCGCAATCCATCCCCACCGTTCCATACTACTCAGCCGTCCATGTCGCTGGAGGTTCAGTATCGCGAGATCCATCAGTGCCGAAGCAGGCAGCAGCATGATAAGGTTCACCAACACCGCCTGTGTCACACCCATAGCTCGCAGCTGTGTGACGTATTGAATAAGGAAATGCACGCCAATCAATCCCAGTGCCCCTGTCATATACCAGCGCGAACGGTTAATCACCTTGTCGCGCTTCACTCCTTCTGGCATCAGTATGATGAGTGCCGAACACATCAACACCATCAGTACGACGATGGAAAACTGCAATTCTTTCATTTCGATTGCGAAATTAAATAAAAATCAGGCAAACAACCAAAGAAAACGCCAAAAAGTGTCTTAATATGACGAATTAAGACAACGTTTTCGGCGAATAGATACACCATTCGACGAATAGAGACACCTTTATACACTAATTTTTCATATTTTCGCCAACAAAACCATGTAAATAAAAAAACAACCATATTTATATAGCGTATGCAACCAACAACAACTAACATTAAAACAAAAGTCCTCGCCGCCTTGTTGACGATAGCGGCACTGGCGGCGGGGCAGACGGCATGGGCCGACAACATTAACATTTCGGCAGATGCAACAGATTTAGCAATGACCGATGGCAATACCTACACGGTGACTGCGACAAATGTAACCATCACCAACCGTATTACCGTCGAGGGTACGGTCGAACTTGTACTTGGGACAGGAACGACACTCCATGCGCCAAAGGGTATCCAGGTGAGCGAGAGCAACACCCTGACCATCAGCGGCACTGGTGCACTGACTATTGATGAGACTGCGTATAAATATGCGGGCATCGGTGTCTCAGATCAAGGTAACTGTGGTACAGTCACCATCACTGGTGGCGTTATTAATATACAGGGTGGTAGTAATGCTTATGGAATCGGAACAGCCGGTAGCAGTTCCGCAAGATGTGGTGACATTACCATTACCGGAGGCCAAGTGACGGTAACAGCAGGCAATTTTAGTGGCGATAGATATTATGCTATTGGAGGATTATATGGGTATGGATCCTTGACCCTTGATTGGACAAATACCACCGACTATATTATTTTGAACAACGGATGTTATGGTTTAGCCTCTTTCTCTTTGGTCGATGGCAAGGAACTCTATATTGAAGCAGAAAATGGAGGTAATAATCTGATAGCCACATGGGCTAGAATTGAAAAACGAGATAAGGGTTTGACGCTCAAACCGTTGACGGATCAATTTAACAGGAATATAGAAGTTTCTTCGATTAATGATTTTCCCCAAAAGTATGCATATACAGGTGAAGCTTTCGATGTCAATTATATCGTTAAAGACGTTCTCGGTACGACTCTGACGAAGGGAACTGACTACACGGAAACCCTCTCTCCAGCGACGGTGCAGAATACAGGAAACTATACGCTGACTGTTACAGGTACGGGGTCAGAAACCTCGGGCTACTATGGCTCGCACAATGCTGTCGGCTTTGAAGTTGCATCTGACCTCATAAAAGAAGAGGCAGGTGGACAGAAGTATATTACGATGGGGCAGCAAATTCCTAATGATACCGTCATCTATGGTGTGGTATGGCCGTCCACGGGTCTCAATTCTCTGAAAATCCATCATTACCCTGATAATAATGGAAGAATTGCTGTATGGAGGTAGGTCCCATCTAATTCTGACAGCTCCTATAGGTTATGTGATTCAGCTTGATGGCGATGTGTCGGTCTGGTACGAAGATGTATCAGTTTACGATGGTTGTGGCACATCAGATAAACGACTCTTCAAAGCGAATCAAGCTACCGGTGGCAACCAAGCAATCAGTAACGTCAGTCTTCATAGTAATGGAAGAATGATGATGATTGAAGTTGCGTCAAGAAATAATCCCAATAGAGGTGACGGTCTCAACCTGACAGCCACACTTCGTGAAGCGACTGATCTGACGATTTCTAATATCGTCATTCCTGCCCACTTCAGTCGCAACAATGGTAATCCCATCGACATCACGTATAGCGTCAATGCCGCAGGTGTACAATTGGAGGAAGGAACTCACTACACTAAAACCATCAAGAAGATGGGTTCTGACGATGTACTCGATGAGGTTACGGAGAATGGCCAGTACGAACTGACCATCACGGCTAAGGAAGGCACAGGTTATACGGGTTCGAACTCCACGACCTTCTATGTGTGCGAGGGTCTTATGATGACCAGCGACATGACAAGCCTGACTAACGGTATCTATTCTGTCATTGAGGACGTGACCGTTATAAACCGTATTACCATCACTGGCGATGTGAAGCTCCTACTCTGGGAAAATGCCACACTCATCGCGTCGAAAGGTATTGAGGTGAACAACAACAATAAGCTGACCATCGACGGCAAGGGCACACTTAATGTTTCCTCATATGATGCGGCAGCCATTGGGCCATCTTCCGATAGCGAACTTAGTATGGGTACGCTCGTCATCGATGGTGGAACCATCAATGCAACATCAACAATGTCTTCCGGCTACGCCCCTGCAGCTATTGGAACGTGTAAAGATAATACCAGCGGAGGCTCCATCACCATCAATGGTGGTATAGTCAATGCCACGAGCGGCATAAAAGGATATGCATCCATTGGCGGCTATAGTTCATGCTGCGATATTACCATTAACGGCGGTCAGGTGACGGCCTCTGGAATAGGTTGTTCCCCCTATTCCAGTGCTAATTCCGGCTCGTTGACCTTGGGTTGGACCAACTCCACCGACTTCGTTCAGATCGGCACCTACAATAGTCTTGCATCGATTACGTTTAAGGAAGGCCAACATTTCAAACTCGACGGAACAAACATAGTTGCCAACATGGGAAACATTGTCAACAAAAAGATTGTGCCCATTTCGGAAGAGGCAACTATGGATTTTGCCTCCGCCGTCGTTTACGGAATGAACTCATATTACGCCTATACTGGCTCTGAGATTGACATCAACTATAACGTGGAGGATGCTTTCGGCCATCGCCTCAGGGAGGGTGTCGATTATACGGCAGAAATTTCTCCCGCAACGGTACAGGACAAAGGTACCTACACCTTAACCCTCACACCAAAGGCAGGCAGCAGCTATACCGGCTCTTGGCAGAAGACTTTCCAAGTGAAGGATAAAGTGAATGTAACGAGTAGTACGACCACGATGACAAACAATTTCTATTCTGTATCATCTAACATTACCATCAATAGCCGTATTACCATCACTGGTGATGTCGTTCTCGATATAGCCGATGGCAAGACACTGACAGTTCCAAAGGGTATTGAGCTGAGTGGAGACAACATGCTCACCATCCAAGGCAGCGGCACCCTGGCCATTACTGCTGAGTCTGGTACTGGTAATGCCGGCATCGGCTCCGACGAGCAAGTAGGTACCCTCATCGTCAACGGAGGTGTCATCAATGTTCAAAGTGGTACTACTGGTGCTGGCATCGGCTGTGGTAGCGATAGAGGTGCAATTGGCGGCACCGTCATCATCAACGATGGTATCGTCAACGCTACCAGCAGTGTCGACGATAGAGCAGGCATTGGCGCAAGCCAAATGTCGAAAGCGGTTGGCAACATCATCATCAATGGTGGTCAGGTGACAGCAACGTTAAGACCCAGCTGTGGCACCGTGACCATTGGCTGGACTAAAGCCAGCGACTTCGTGAACCTCTACATGACTGAAAAGATGCACGTAATATTCGCCGAAGGTAAGTCGTTCCTCGTTGACGAGTCAGGCACTGAAGTCACTGCTGCCAATATCTATGGAACCGATGTTAGAGGCAAGAAACTGGTGCCTAAACCTGACGCAAGCTACTTGGACTTCGCCACACTCAACGACCGTCCAACCATTAACTGGTACACAGGCGATGCGCTCAGCTATACAATAAAGGACTGCGACGGCAACACGCTGACTAAAGATGAGGATTATACCGTTATCCTGAATCGAACGGATGGCAGTAACGTCTCTCAAGAAACGGAAATAAAAGAAAACGGTGTTTATGCACTGACCGTCAACGGTATCGGTACCCACACCGGTTCGCAGACCTTCAAGGTTATCGTCAGCTCTGGTGAAACGCTTTATTACCCCAGTCCAGGGCCATTATACACTTATATGAAAGATAATATTTACATCATCCCAGCCAATGTCGGATTTGCCACCAACAATGGACCTTTGGACATTCAGGGCGATGTTATGATCGTGCTTGAAGACGGGTGTTATTTTATGCCACGAGGAATTTCCATAGGCAAGGGCTGTACGCTGACTATCGACACGAAGGGCAGCGGCACAGGGCGGCTGATTACCCAAGAAACAGTCATCATCGGTGTCGATGGCGAGATGGGCACTCTCATCATCAATAACGGCGGCATCGAAGTTTCACAAGGTATAGGCTCATACAATGTAACGGGTGGGGATGTCGTCCTTAACCTCACAAACCTGAACAGCTATGTGAAGACCACCTACCATAGTAATCTGGCTTCTATCACTATCCCCGCCGACATCACGCTCTACGACGGTACAAACTACTACAATAGCGAGACGACGAAGTCAACATTCACATCCTTAACGTATAGCACCAAGCTACACCCCATCGTGCCGACGCTAACCCTGACTGCCAGGCAGGTGTCCATAGCCTATGAGAGTTACTGGACGACGTTCTACTGTGGCGATACTGGTTACTGCATCGATGCAGGCCAGAACGCAAAGGCATATACAGCCACCTATTCCTATGACAACGACGAAGAGCAAGGTGTGCTGACCATGCACGAACTGGGCAAGGTGATTCCAGCCGCTACGCCCGTCATCATCGTCAGTGAAACGGCAACTGTCAACATGACCATGAGTAATGCTGCCGCAGAGAAGACCGTTGAGAACAATCTGAGCGGTACAGATGCGAGAGTCCATTCAGATGACGTTCCTGTTAAGGATACCAAGGCCCCCGTCTACGTCCTTGGCAAGAAGGACTCTTACTTTGGATTTCTTAAATTTAAAGGTTACATTCCACCTCACAAGGCGTATCTCCAACTTTCTGACAGCAATGCCCCCGAACACTTCACAATGACATTCGAAGAAACAACAGATATCATTTCAATTGAGAATGAAGAATTGAGAATTGAGAATTCGGCTGGCCTGTGGTACGACATGCAGGGTCGTAAGCTTAGCGAAAAGCCAAGTACTAAGGGATTGTACATCTACAATGGTCGTAAAATAGTCATCAAGTAATAAAACAGAAGGATATGAAAAAGGAATATACAAAGCCCCAGGCGAAGGTTGTCAAAATACGACAGATGCGGTTATTGGCTGGTAGCAATCCTCCCCAATTATATGGAGGAGAATTAGAAGTCTACCCCAATCAACAATTAACCGAAGAGAGCGAAGTATGGTGAAATGAGAACAAAAATCACGGTGGGATTTTACTGCCGGTAAACTCGGACTTTAGTGCCGGTAAACTTCGGGGTTACCGGCACTAAACTTACAGACACCCGCCGACAGGCGGCAGGCAACTGGCGATGGACAAGAAATAAATGCTCAAACATTTGGTTGTTTGAAACAAAATCACTAATTTTGTACCGAACTCCAAACGAAATAATATGATTAACCAACAACTATTAAATCCTAAGAGTATCGCCATCATTGGCGGTTCGAACAATGTACATAAGCCAGGCGGTGCCGTAGTGCGCAACCTGCTGAGTGGCGGTTATGGCGGCACACTGCGTATCGTCAATCCCAAGGAGAACGAGGTGCAGGGTATCAAGGCATTCCACGATGCGCGGGAGTTGCCCCCGACGGAACTGGCCATCCTCGTGGTGGCAGCCAAGTTCTGCCCTGATTACGTGGAGTTGTTAGCCAAGGAGAAGCAGACGCGCGCCTTCATCATTATCTCTGCAGGTTTCAGCGAGGAGACGAAGGCCGGTGCTGTGTTGGAACAGAAGATACTGGACATTTGCCAGCAGTATGGTGCCGCGCTGATTGGCCCTAACTGTATCGGTCTGCTGAACCGCAACCACCACTCGGTGTTTACCAAGCCCATCCCCAACCTGAATCCTCATGGTGTGGACTTTGTCTCAGGGTCTGGAGCCACAGCCGTCTTCATCTTAGAGAGTGCCGTTATCAAGGGCCTGCAGTTCAATAGCGTGTGGTCGATAGGCAACGGCAAGCAGATTGGTATCGAAGACGTGTTGCAGTATATGGACGAGCACTTCAATGCCGAAACCGACTCAAAGGTCAAATTGCTATATATCGAGAACATCTCAAATCCTGACAAACTGCTGTTCCACGCCAGTTCACTGATTCGCAAGGGTTGCCGTATTGCAGCCATCAAAGCAGGCTCGTCAGAGAGCGGCTCGCGTGCTGCCTCATCGCACACAGGTGCCATCGCTTCTTCGGACTCAGCAGTAGAGGCTCTCTTCCGCAAAGCCGGCATCGTACGTTGTTTTTCGCGCGAGGAACTGACAACCGTAGGCTGTATCTTCACCCTGCCCCCACTGAAAGGCAAGAATTTTGCCATCGTCACTCACGCCGGCGGTCCTGGTGTGATGCTGACCGATGCCCTGTCGAAGGGGGGACTGATTGTACCGAAGATAGAAGGGCCGGAGGCCGACGAACTGAAGACGAAGCTATTCCCAGGCTCCGCAGTGGCCAACCCCATCGACATTCTCGCCACAGGAACAGCCGAGCAGTTAGGTATTGCCATCGACTACTGCGAACATCAGTTCAAGGACATTGATGCCATTGCCGTCATCTATGGCACACCGGGTCTGACGCAGCTATACGAAGCCTACGAGGTGTTGCACCAGAAGATGCTGGAATGCAAGAAACCCATCTTCCCCGTCCTACCCAGCTTACATACCGCTGGTCCTGAGGTGGCCGAATTCCTACAGAAGGGACATGTCAACTTCAGCGACGAAGTGACGCTGGCTACCGCTCTCTCACAGATTATGCATACACCACAGCCTGCGCCACCAGAATTGGAACTGTATGGTGTCGACGTGCCTAAGATTCGTGACATCATCTATCGGGAAATCCATCGTCTGAAGTTTGAAGGCCTCGATAGTGGCTATCTGGCCCCCGACGTAGTACGCGAGCTGCTCTCATGTGCTGGTATTCCTCTGGTTCCGGAGATGGTCAGCATGTCGAAAGAAGAACTGACGACCTTTGCCAACGAGGTGGGTTATCCCGTCGTTGCCAAGGTAGTGGGACCTGTGCATAAAAGTGATGTAGGCGGCGTGACGCTTAACATCCGAACAGCGGAACACTTAGCCTTAGAGTTCGACCGTATGATGGGTATTCAGGATGCTACTGGCGTCATGGTGCAGAAGATGCTGAAGGGCACCGAACTCTTTATCGGTGCCAAGTACGAGGAGCGTTTCGGCCATGTGGTGCTGTGCGGCCTGGGCGGCATCTTCGTCGAAGTGCTGAAGGATGTGTCGTCAGGATTGGCACCGCTGAGCTATGCCGAAGCCGACTCAATGATTCACTCGCTGCGAGGCTACAAAATCATCAAAGGTACGCGCGGACAACAGGGCATCAACGAACAGAAATATGCCGAAATCATCGTACGCCTGTCTACCCTACTCCGCTTTGCCACGGAAATCAAGGAGATGGACATCAATCCGCTACTGGCCGACGAGCACAACGTAGTAGCAGTAGATGCCCGCATCCTTGTTGAAAGATAATATATTTAGGCACGGATTACACGGATTTCACGGATAAATACTTTTAGAACAGAGCCGTGTAATCTGTGTAATCCGTGCCTATAAAAATCAAAGGAAACCTTGGTGCCTCAGGGTTTCTTTTAACCCCTCCGACATCACCTCGTTATCAGCCTTGGTATAGCGGATATCTGTGAATATCTGCGCCAGCGTCTGTTTGTGGTTCAATTCCACGAAGTGCTGGTTCTCAGGCAACCGTTCCTTATAGTCATAGAAGGCATCTATATCCGCAGCA
>JAEEGL011906249.1_pt1 | contig 11541 bp, 8 predicted proteins | sample 9134231 | NCBI WGS metagenome assembly JAEEGL01 (sample SAMN16246548, study PRJNA631951) | gut metagenome | biome: gut microbiome; feature: rumen; material: fiber-attached | host: Bos | place: Iran: Karaj | collected 2018-10 | reverse complement strand
CTGACAATTGTTTATCTGCCGTTTGCGGAAAACCCGGAGTTTGTAAGCTGCGGAGGAGCAGGCGTTGAATTTGATTTTCTTGCCGTTATCGGCGAAAGCGGAGAAATCGGAATATCAATGTCGCGCGTTTCATACAGACCGGATTATAAGTTTAACGCAACCGAATACGGAAGCGAAACTCTGCTTGACTACGGCTATGACGGCTGCAAATACGCCGTTTATACGCACAACAGGAATTCAAGATTCAGAGTTCTTGAAAGCGGATGCCTTGAGGATGCTCTCGTCAACCGCCTTTCAAACGCCGACCCGACTTATGATGATATTACGGAAACATTTTCCCGCTCTTTCAGAAGAAAAAACAGCGACAGCGGATTTTTCGTGAATCCTCTTGTCAAATCCATATTCATAGGACCCGGTGAAACTCATACAGAGTACGCCGTTGTTGCGAACGGCGGATTCACTCCTCTGAGCAATGAGGAATATGAAAAAATCTATCTTGACGCGAGAGCGAATTCCGTTCCCGTAAGATATAATTCCGACGGCGAAAAGTATTCCCTTTCGACAAATATTATGAAGGCGACTCTGCTGACAAACGCCGTTTATCCCGTTTACCGCAGGGGAGAGAATGTGGTTCACCATACTCCGGGCAAGCGCTGGGATTCATTCTATACATGGGACAGCGGCTTTATCGGACTCGGACTGCTTGAGTTTTCTTCAGATATTTGTCAGTATGTTCTTGATACATATCTCTGCGAAGAGGATAACAAAGATTTCGTCTTTCTGCTTCACGGCTCCCTCGTGCCTACTCAGTTTGCGGAGTATTATGAATTGCTGAAAAGAACGCATGACAAGCATTCACTCGATTTTCTCTATCCGAAGATGAGAAGATACTATGAGTTCCTGAGAGGACGCGCCGGAGGGTCAACATTCGCGAAATTCGGTAACGGACTTCTTACCGCTTACGATTACTGGTATTCATGTTCCGGTATGGATGACTATCCCGCTCAGGTTGAAATGATTGACAAAAAAGCGGAGGAGTATTCCTGCCCGTGTCTTACGACATCGCAGGTTATTCTTGCCGGTAAAATAATGAAGGCGGTTGCTTTGTATCTCGGAAAGACCGCCGATGCTGAAATATACGAAAACGATATAGCCGTTTCGACACAGGCGCTTAATAATCTTGCTTGGGATGAGGAAAGCGGATATTACGGCTATACGTTATATGATAAGGATAAAGACAAGCCGTATATTATGAAGACCTCGGACGGTGAAAACTGGGATAAGGGTTTTGACGGCGTTTATCCGTTTATTGCCGGAGCAGCTCCGGCGCAGAGAAACGCGCGGCTTATCTCACACATTAAAAATCCGGAAGAAATGTGGTCCGCCGCCGGAATCAGCGCGGTTGATATGAGCGCTTCCTATTATTTTGATGACGGATACTGGAACGGAAATGTATGGATGAGTCATCAGTGGTTTACCTGGAAGGCAATGCTTGATAACGGCGAGAGCGATTTTGCTTTTGCGATTGCCGGGCGCGCGCTCGATATGTGGAAAGAGGAAACGGATTTTTCCTACGGTACTTATGAGTGCTTCGGAATCAAAACGAGGCGCGGCGGCTGGTTTCATAATTTCGGAGGACTGTCCGCTCCGATCTGCATCTGGGCAAACGCTTATTATAAGCCCGGAACGGTGACCACCGGTTTTGATGTCTGGACAGATTATCAGAAATCAGACGGCAAAAGCGCTGAGATTTCTTTCAGATATTACGGTGACAAGAGCAGATACACCGTGATAATAACGCTGGAAGAAGGCGGCAGTTATTCGGTAACTCTCGACGGGAAGGAAATCCCGTTTAATAAAAGAACCGCCGGGGCAATTGAAATCACACTCGACGGTAATGTAAAACAAGGAATTATATCGGTAAAGGGATGAAACTATGGCAAAGTATCTGATAGTTAATGCCGACGATTTCGGGATGTGCAACGCGGCAAACGAAGCGGTGTTTGAACTTTTTAAAATCGGCACGCTCCGTTCGTCAACAATTATGATGCCCTGTCCCGCGGCAAAGGATGCGGTCGATTTCTCTGTTGAACATCCGGAATACGCGATAGGAATCCATACCACCCTGACTTCCGAGTGGAAAACATACAGATGGAAGCCGCTGACCGATTCCCCTTCACTGCTTGATGAAGAGGGCTATATGTGGCACGAAACCGAAATGGTTGAAAAGAACGCTTCGTATGAAGATATTGAGAGAGAGGTCAGAGCGCAGATTGACCTTGCCCACAGTATGGGAATGAAGCCGTCGCATATTGATAATCACATGGGCACCCTTTACGGAAACAGGACAGGAAGATTCGGACTTTTGAAACTTGCTTATAAAATCTGCGGCTCTTACGGCTACGCTTACAGAATGTTTGTCAAAGCTGATAAAAAACTTGGAATTGACGGCGTTCCGATGATTGCACTTAAAGCGGCAGCGGCTCTTTCAAGACACTGGGCAAAAAAATACAAGGTCATAACTCCCGACTATCTTCTTTTCCCGGACTGGGGAGCGAAGAATCTCAAAAACTGCGAAAGCTATGAAGCCTACCGTGATATTATTCTGAATATCTGGATTAATATACCCGACGGTGTAACCGAAACATTTGTGCATCCCGCTCTTGAAACCGATGAACTGAAAAGCATAACCGGCAGCTGGCGGCACAGAGTCTGGGAATATATGCTTTTCAAAGACCCCTGTACCGAAAAATTCCTGAACAGTTACGGCGTGACCCTTATCAGTTATAGAGACCTTATCAGAATGTCCGGAGGTAAGAATGTATAAAAACATAATTCTTATCGGTATGCCCGGGTGCGGAAAAAGCACCTGCGGCGTTCTTGCCGCGAAGGCACTCTGTAAGTCCTTTATCGATACCGACCTGCTGATACAGGAAAAAGAAAAAATGCGTCTTCAGGATATAATCGAAAAGCAGGGAAACGAATATTTTGAAAAGACAGAGGAAAACGTTTTGCTTTCCGTTAAGGAGCAGAACAGCATTATAGCGACAGGGGGCAGCGCTGTTTACTCGGATAAAGCGATGAATTATCTGCGCGAAAACGGGACTGTCGTTTACCTTAAAATCGCCTACGAAGAAATGTTAGGGCGCATCAGTAATATGAAAACCCGCGGCATTCTTCTCAGAAACGGCGAAACAATCGAACAGATGTTCCGCTCCAGAGAATCCCTTTACGAGAAATACGCCGATGTGATAATCGACTGCTCCGGTAAAATAGAGGACACAGTTGAGAAAATCTGCGAAATATAAAACACGAAAAAACCGGTACCGTTTCTTCACACGGTACCGGTAAAACTTTTGGGTGTTACTGTCTCCATAATATCACTGTCTTTCTGATAGTTTTTACGGATTCTGTAAACTGTACATTGGAATCACAATCTTTCAATGTATTTTGTATTACACCGGATATCGGAAATCTCGTTATCCTTACTCCGGTTTTTCACTATTCTGTTTTATCTGTTCGCCCGCAGTTCGCTTCCTTTGCTCCGTTGAGCACTCCGGTCTGCGGGTTACGCATTGTCGGCTTTTACGGAAGTCTGTGAACTGCGAGCGATCTGATTGTCTGGAACATAGGAAATCGCCGCCTTTCTTTTCTTCTTTTTTATGTGATCAGGAATCTTTGTTCCTGTTTTCATCTATAATATAGCACCTGTTGTGCAATTTGTCAAGATGTTTTTCACAAAAAGTTTGAAAAATCGTAAAGTTGTACAAGAGTACAAAATTGTACCGCAGTATGTCAAAACAGTACACAGGCGCCGATATAACTGTTGAAAAATCATTTTAAAGGTGTTAGAATACTAACTGAAGTGAATTGACGGAGTTTGCAGTATGAACAGAAAGAACATTGTCTTTTATTTCAGCGATCAGCAGAGATGGGATACCGTCAATGACACGCTGACGCCGAACCTTATGAAACTTGCCCGAGAGGGTGTAAAATTCGATAATAATTTCACCTGTCAGCCGGTATGCGGCCCGGCAAGGGCGTGTATTCAGACAGGCAGATACGCTTCGCGTTGCGGCTGCTTCCGAAACGGAATTCCGCTTCCGCATAATATCAGGACGCTTGCGGAATATTTCAATGAGGCGGGTTATCAGACGGCTTATATAGGTAAATGGCATCTCGCGTCGGGTAAAGGCTATCACTTCGGGAAAACCGCCGTTCCGAAAGAAAGGCAGGGCGGTTACAGCTACTGGAGAGCCGCCGATATTCTGGAATTTACCTCTCACGGTTATGACGGCTATATATTTGATGAAGAAGGAAACAAGCTTGATTTCAAGGGCTACCGCGCCGATTGCATCAATGATTTCGCGCTTGAATTTCTTGATAAAAGAGATACTTCAAAACCGTTTTTTATGTTTGTCAGTCAGCTTGAGCCACACCATCAGAATGACAGGCGCAGGTATGAGGGATATCGTGAAACGGTTGAGAAATTCCGCGATTATTCAATACCGCCCGACCTTAGTTTTCTTGACGGCGATTATGATGAAATGTATCCCGACTATCTTTCCGCAATCAACCGGCTTGATTATAATGTCGGGCGTCTGACGGATAAACTGAAGTCCCTCGGAATTTATGACGATACGATTATAGTTTATACTTCGGACCACGGCTCGCATTTCAGAACGCGAAACGCTGAATATAAACGTTCCTGTCACGACAGCTGTACTCATACGCCGCTGATAATCAGAGGAGGAGCGTTTGAAGGCGGCAAAACCGAAACAACGCTTACCTCGCTGATTGATATTCCTCCTACTCTGCTTTCGGCAGCCGGGATTGATATTCCCGCTGAGTATGACGGTATGGATCTTGCCTTGGATAAAAAGCGCGACTGTGTTTTTATGCAGATCAGCGAGGCCTCAAACTCAAGGTCGGTCAGAACTCTGAAATATAAATACGAGGTACGCGATCCCGCTCCGGCAGGCCGGCTTCACTCAAAGTCGCCGTTGTATTTTGAAAGTTATCTTTATGACCTTGAAAATGACCCTTATGAAAAGAATAATCTCATAAAGTCTCCCGGTTTATCCGCGGTCCGTAAAAATCTCAGGGATATGCTTATTAAACAGATGGAGGCGGCAGGGGAGAAGAAACCGCTTATTCTTCCGGCGGTTATTAAACGGAATAAATAAAATGTAACATAAACTTATGAAAGGAGAATAATTCCATGATTTTAGGCGAATCCGCTGAAAACTATCTTGAAACTATTCTTATTCTTTCCCGTAAAAAGGGTAATGTCAGGTCTGTTGACATTGCCGCGGAACTCGGTTTTTCAAAGCCCAGCGTATGTGTTGCCATGAGAAATCTCAGGGAACACGGTTATGCCGTAACCGACGCAGACGGTCTGATTTCTCTTACCGAAGAAGGACTGAAAGTTGCCAACAGAGTTTATGAGAGACATCTCACGCTCAGCAATTTTTTCGTTCAGATAGGTGTTTCCGAGGATCAGGCGGCGATTGATGCCTGCCGTATTGAGCATGTTATCAGCGTTGAAACTTTTGAATGTCTCAAAAAACATATTAAGGCGGTAAGTAAGAATAATTGAAATCTTTTGTTATCGGAAAAAACGATTCCGGACAGCGGCTTGACAAGTTTATTTCAAAAGCGGTCCCTTCGCTCCCGCAATCACTGATGTATAAATATATCCGCACGAAAAGAATTAAAGTCAATTCAAAGCGTGCGGAGATTTCCCTGCGCCTTGAAGAAAATGATACTGTCGATATGTATATTAACGATGAGTTTTTCGCTCCGGTCGCTGAAAAATATGATTTTCTGTCGGCGTCAAAAAAACTCAGCGTTATTTACGAAGACAGCAATATTCTGCTTCTGGACAAAAGCGTAGGTCTGCTTTCTCATCCGGATGAAAATGAGTATAACGATACGCTAATTTCAAGAGTCCGGCGATATCTTTATGAGAAAGGTGAATACGACCCTTCCGACGAAAACTCTTTTTCACCTTCTCTTGTCAACAGAATCGACCGCAACACAGGCGGTATCGTAATCGCGGCAAAAAACGCCGAATCACTGCGCATCCTTAACCTGAAACTGAAAAACAGGGAAATCGATAAATATTATCTGTGCGTTGTTCACGGTATTCTCAAAAAAAAGAGCGGCATACTTGAGGGATATATGTCAAAGGATGAGACAAATAACAAGGTGACTGTTTCGTCCCGCGAGATTCCCGGCGGTAAGATTATGCGTACGGAGTATTCCGTGATAGATGAGAAGGACGGGCTGTCGCTTATCCGTGTCAAACTTTTGACCGGAAGGACTCATCAGATAAGAGCGCAGTTTGCCGCGGCGGGTCATCCGCTGCTCGGTGACGGTAAATACGGTACCAACGCAATGAATAAAAAATACGGGTATAAGAAGCAGTTTCTGTATTCATACAGACTTGTTTTCAGCTTTACCGAAGACGCCGGAATTCTCAATTATCTCAACGGTAAAGAGTTTGAAGTCCCCGATGTATGGTTTTACCGTGAATTCATTGACGGAAAACTGACACCGGGCGAAAAATGATTTATTTTTAAAAAATATAAAAAAAGACTTGTAAAAGTTAATTAAAAAATATATAATTACATTATTATGTCGCTTTGTTCAGGCGGCAAAGAAAATATCAGAAAAGGATGAACATAGTTATGGCCAAGAAAGACAGTACCAAAACCAAGGCAGAACTCTACCGCGAAGAGCGTAAAGAGAGAATTGCCAAAGCAAACAAAAAGAACGCCAGAAGCATTGAAGCGGGCAAGGCTGTTGCCGGTATAGGCAAAAAGATTATCGCCGTTATTCTCTGCCTGGCTATCCTTTGCGGAATAGGATTATTTGTTAACTCCACCACAGGTTTTGTTCAGAAAGCCGCAACCGCGCTTAAAGTCGGCGGACAGAAGGTTTCCGCGTCTGACTTCAGATATTATTACAGCACAATGTATCAGAATACCAGCAGTATGGCTTCCCAATATACTCAGTACGGTATGGATATGGGTTTCAATTCAGAGCTTTCACCCGATGACCCTTCCAATACAACCACCGATGAAGAAGGCAACACCATAACCTGGGCTGAATCAATCAAGAAGTCCGCTATGGAGCGCGCTCAGTTCATTACCGCTTATTATAAAGAAGCGCAGAAAGCCGGCTTCAAACTTTCCGATGCCAAAAAAGCCGAGCTTCAGGAAACAATCGACAGCTATAAGGACAGCGCTTCCGAGAGCAACTATTCGCTCGGCGCCTTCCTCAAGGCTAATTTCGGCCCCGGCTTCTCTGAGAGAAAGTTCAGAAATCAGATTGAAATGGAGCAGACCGCATCCGAGTTTTATAATTCAAAGCAGGAAGAATTCGATGACGGAATCTCGCTTGATGAAATCAAGAAAGAATATAACAAGAGCACAAAAGACTACGACTATGTAGATATCCACTATTACAAGTTCTCCGGCGAAACTCTCACCAAGAAAGACAATGAGAAAGAAACCGACCTTCAGAAGAGACAGGATAAGGCAAATGAGGAGCTCTACGCGAAAGTTCAGAGCGTCTTTGATAAGTCTTCCGATCTCAAGTCTCTTGAAGCCGCTATTTCCGAATATCTCGCCGCTGAAGCCGAAGATGAAAAGGCGACAGCCTCCGATGCTGCCGAAACCGCAGCTCCCGCGTCAGCTGATGAGGAAACCGAGAACACAACAGAAATCAAAAACGGTCTTTACAGCAATCTCAAATCTTCTCTCAACGAGAAGGCGGCTGATTGGGTTTACGCCAAAGAGCGCAAAGCAGGCGACAAAACCGTTATCAAAGACGGCGTTAACGCTTTTATAATCATTGTTGACAAAGCCGCTTATACAGGCCACAGCATCGATGTTCGTCACTGCCTTGTCAAGTTCAACGCGGAAGATGAAGAAAACGTAACCGACGAAGAAAAAGCAAAGGCAAAGAAAACTGCCGAGAATCTTCTTGCCGAGTGGGAAAAAGGCGAAAAGACCGACGCGTCATTTGCCGAATTTGCCAAGAATCACTCCGAAGATGAAGGCTCAAAGGAAGACGGCGGCCTTCTTGCCGGTACCAGAATTACCGACAGTCTTGTTAAGGAATTCCTTGACTGGTGCTTTGAGCCCGGCAGAAAAGAAGGAGACTACGGTATAATCGAGTCCACTTACGGATATCATATTATGTATTTCTCAAAGGATAACAAGGATGACCTTGACCAGTACAATACAATCCGTGAGACCAAGGGACATGCGGAGTTTGACGCTTATAATGAAAAACTCCTTGCCGAAGACGGCGATTATAAGATTGAAGAGAATAAATTCTGGACTCAGAAGGTCACAGACCAGTTCTGCAAGAGAATCAAGAAGAATATCGCTTATTCCAATAACCGCAAATAATTACGACCCGGGTGGTATCATCAGATGCCACCCTTTAAGTTATTATCAATAAACGGAAGGAGGAGATGATTTGAACTGTCCGAATTGCGGCGCTCATATCAAGTTTTATGATATTAAACCCAATTGTTCTGAGTGCGGTGTAAATATTCTGTATTACACTCAGCAGGACGGGCTTATAAGGGATGCAAAAAGGTCGGAACTTGAATTCGCGAGCGCCAGAATATTTGGAGCCAAACTGAAGGACACGTTTATAGGAGGCGTTCTTCAGATTGTCAGAATTGCCGCGATACTGATTACTGTCGCGACATTGATTATTCCTTTTACATCATTTGTTTTCTCGATACCTCTTTCCGAAATAAAAATAACAATCAGCGGACTCGGAGCTTATAATATGTTTTCCGACGGAGCTCTTATGCAGATAGGCAATTTCCTGAAATCCACTCTGTTTGCGGATGCTTCGGCGGCAATTGTAACTCTGATTGCTTTGTTCCTTGTCATAGTGTTTGCCGTTCTTGCGTTGTTTATTATTTTTGTGCTGACTTTCATTGCGCCTCAGTTACTTTCAAAGGCGGCGGCAATTGTCAGCTTCTGTGCGGCAGGTATGGGAATCGCTTATTTCGCGGTTTCACTCGCGTTTAGATTTCTTCTTCCCGCCCGGGAGTATGTTACTCTTTCACTCGGCTTCGGATCACTTGTCTGCGCCGCGGCGCTTGTTGCCTACGGTATAATAAATTTAAAACTCTCAAAGAGAGAACCGGTACTCAAGCTTCGTGAATATGACCTTGAAAGAAAAGAACTTCTTAAAAAGGTCAAAGCAGGTGAAGTCGATCTCGACAGTCTTTCTCTGCCGATTTTTGAAACCGAAGAGGAAAAGCAGAAGAGAATAGAAGAGCTTGAGGAAGCGCTGAAAAAGGAAGAGGAGGGTAAGGAATGAGCAAAAAGAAAAAAGCCCTCCTGATCGCAGCGGGACTCTTTGTTCTGATAGGCCTGTGTATAGGCAGCGTCGGCATTTACGCGCACCGCCTTATTAATCAACCCAAATACTATGTTCCGGAAGAAAGAATCATTCCTGAGGTCAAGCTTCCGAAAAACAACGCCGAAAAGCTGGAATACCTGATTGAAACCTACAACGCGGCGTTCTGCGATGAAACCCTTGTTTCAAAGAATGTTTCAATTGATGTTCCCGACGATAAAATCGGCAGCAGTATGAACGAAGCCGATTCAGCTGTGCTTAAATATCTTAAATCGTCTTATGTCAATTACGCCGATTCACTGTATAAGGAGTATGAAGACACTCCGGGAAATAAAGTTAAAGACAAACGTGATATTGATTATATTCTTCAGGATTTTGACTCGTTTGAAGTCAGAGACGGTGTTAAAGGCGATGACGGAACGGTTACCGGAAAGGAAACCAGATTTTTTGAAATGACTCTTCCCGGGACCGGTTATACTACTTTTGATGATAATAACAACAAACTCTTCAACACTTTCGGAATTTCCGAAAATAAAGGTGTGATTGATAATATTATCGGGCAGATTGCTCCTATGGCTGAGGTCATAGACAGGCATATTGAACTCAATTACTGCTCGGTAAGCGGAAAAATCAATGCCCTTAGAAACAAGCTTACGGATATTACTTTTATCCATACTTATACCGTTGATTTAACATTGCAGTTTACCGGCGCTTACTCGGATCTCGGCGTTGCGGAAATCTCATTTGATTATACCGTTAAAGAGGACTTCACGTTCAAATGGTTTGACGCCTATTTTACAAGCAAGGCAATATATATGAATCCGAAAGACGAAAAGGATCTGCCCGTGTCGGTGTTTATTCCCGACAGCGCGGCTCAGGATGAATATAAACTCAGTTTCAAATCCTCAGACCCCGAATGTGTTACAGTCGGTGAAAGAGGAAATGTCAGCGCAATCAAAGCCACCCGTGAACCGGTTGAAATAACTTCGGAGCTGAAATATAAAGGACATACATTTACGGACAAATGTTATGTTACGGTAACGGAGCTTGAACTGGAGGTGACGCAGCAGTGAGTGAAAATGAAATAATCGAAACCAATGAGACCTCTGAAAACTCACAGGAAGCCGTCACCGGAAGAAACCTGAGCGATAATATTTACCGCAGTCACAATTATGTCGGGTTCAAAGAGACAATCGCTTATCTACTCAATGACTTTTCCAATACTTTCAATATCAACAATTTCCGTGAAAGATATATCTGGGACGTTGTCAAAATTGATTTCGGTATAAGCGCGATTGTCAATCTCTTTACCGGCGCCTGGGATATCATCAACGATGTTCTGATTGCGTCAATAGTTGATAATACGAGAACCCGTATCGGCAAGTTCAGACCATACCTTATCGGAATGCAGATTCCGATGACGATACTAGGTATGTTCTACTGGACAATTCCGCTGTTCTTCCCGGATACCGCGGGAACCTATATACCGAAACTGATAGTATATTTCGCTTTCAGTGTTATTCAGGAAACCGCGGGAACTTTTACCTCGGTCGCGAAGAGCGGATATATGTCAACGATAACGCCAAACCCGAATGAGAGGATACGGCTTATTACCCTTGCCGAGCTCCTTACCGGTTATATGGGTGAGGATATGCCGAGATACATATTCGGCGTTGTCTATGATTTGATTATCGCCGAAAAACTCAAGTGGAAACTCAGCAAAACATTTATGGCGTTCGGCGTCGTCACGGCGACGGTTTCGTCTCTCTTTACCCTTTATTTCTTCCTCGTGTCCAAAGAGAGAGTTCCTCAGTCGATTGACCGCCCCAGCGTAAAAGAGGGGCTCAGGGCGATTGTCACAAACTATCCCGTGCTTCTGATGTGCCTGTCAGATTTCCTCGGCGGATTCGCCATAAGCTCAAATGACGATAACTATTTCATAGATGTTCACGGCTCTTATTCGCTTATAACCATAGCGAACATTCCCTCATCTCTCAACGGCTCCATAAGTTACGCTTTTGTTTCGCCGATGAGAAAGAGGTTTTCGTCAAAGGCGCTCTGGGTAGGAGCGGATATGTACGGAGATATTCTGAATGTTTCATATTTCCTGTTCGGCTGGATCGGCAACAATTATCTTAAAAAGAT